>JGI24158J21664_10015259_pt1 | contig 10028 bp, 9 predicted proteins | sample Ectturendosymbi3_FD_21664 | JGI IMG/M metagenome (IMG submission 21664) | reverse complement strand
CCCCCCGGACACAATCACAGCCCTACCCGGATATGATGCAAGATTCGGAATTGATGCTCGTGGTCAGAAATCTTGAAAAATAGAATTATCGCTCACGTCTTTCAAGCTCCTGTCGTCAGTTGTGTTAACACTGTACACTGTTGCGCTCCTAATTGCAAAACCGGAAGTGTTGTGTCATAATGGACTGATGACAAATGAGACACGAGGCCGAAACATGCAATTGCGAAGAAAACACTGTGAATTAATTTTTTGACCGGACTCCGTTTTCCGTTAAATGGTTTGAACATTAACTTTATGCTGATCGAGCGCTTTTCAAAATCTGCAAGGAAATGAGATTATCAACATCATCAGCTCAATAACCACATATACGCTGGGGTTACCATAACTAAAAACGCAAAATTCCTGACATTCCCACGGTCTACCCTTCGCGACAACAAACAAGGGCTATGCGGCATTTTTTAGTATGTTCTTACAACTACCAAGCCACCACAAAATAGCATCCACCACAGAAAAAAATATCACGGAATTATTACACCATAGGCTACAAGCGATAAAATACATAAAAAGTATGTTTTTCTCGCCCAGTGCTGACTATTCATATTTTTCGGAGAATCTTATGAGAAGATTCTCTGAAACTGTCAAAACTCCGAACATGTCCGAAAATTCCGGACGTATGGCAACCCTAAATACGCAGACCCGTCGCCAGCAAATGTTTAATAGGGGTCTTTACGCTTGTACAGGGGGACTTGACATTCTAAACATTTACATTATGTTTGTGAAGGAGGGCTTGGTATTCTGAAGCTTTATGCAGGGGGATTGACATTCTGAAAATTTACATTTAATCTCTTGCTGCATGGCACATATTTAGATTAATATAGTAACAATATTGTAACGCAAGCATAGGCGTAGCCAGGGGCTCCAAAGGGGCCATGCCCCCCACATTTCTAGAATATCTTAACGTTTTGCGCTTCGAGACGCGGTGTCCCAAACCAAATACTTTTGCTCGCTTAAACTCAAATTATTTTCCCAAAAAAATAATTGGGGCTGGCGTCATTGCTGAACTCAAGCAGGCTGCAAATGTTAACAGGTCTAGGCTCAGGTCTGCGTCGACCCAACATGGCTAAGATTCGTAATTCACCAACTGCACTGATCACACTCTGTTGAAACAAGCTTAGCAGTGGCTGCCAAATAAACTCCACTACCTCCAGTAATACACCATTAACGCCATCTCTCTGTTTCTGCCTGAACAGCATGTTGCGCGAAAAGTTGTATCTTTGCTCATGAGTAGCCTACTAAGGGTAGAGTAGCCTACTCTTGCTTATGCAATACAAAATCCAAGACATACCTTGGCCTAGCCATAGTACATTTTTATCAAAACAATCACTGCATAGAATAATTTGACAAAGTGCTAGTCTGAGTTCTGGGCATGCACAACTGGGCAATGAAGTTAAATGCTTGAACTCAAGTGTACTTGTTATATCACCGACGTATCAAAATGATCGTCAGGCGACGTCATTTTCGATCACAGCGCCAAGTACTTTTCCGTCCCTACATTCTTTCTGTTGTTTAATTGCAGTATGTGAACTGCGACAATATCGCCGAAGTGCAATTTAGGAAACAGGTTGCAAATAATAAATTACAATACATAATAGAACACTGGTTGACAAAAATGCTTCAAGTCTTATTTTGGGTGGATTGACACTTTGTTTGGGGGTACGTAGCCCTCAAATGCATCTCCTTCACGAATGGACTGCACATACGCAAAAGACGCTCCAGAGTTATCAACAAACTTTGAAAAATCGCCAAGAAAGCGTTGCCTGGGAGAACAAACTTCAAACATTTACACAATTTGGTCCCACTCCAGGCATGTGACCAGTCCCGTCGCCACGGGGGCTTTTGTGGGATAAGCCTCCCAAACAATGCTCCAAGCCCCCCAACTTGAAATGTGAAACACGATAAATCAATGGAATTTTATCAATTTTTACAATGTCAAGCCCCCCTGTTGAAGACTTTCTGTCGACGATTCTGCAAGTGACGCGATTCGCCGTCGCACTTGAAACGTCAAGTACGCGCGATAAGTCATGAAAACGTCATTTGAAAGTTTTGTTTAAATTCCAAACGCGTGCATTTTATCGGGGGCAACACACCTTTTAAAAAGTTTGGTGTAAACTTAAAGTGCATGCTGAGCGTACGCTGTCTTGTGCAAGTCCGAAGGTGAAACTGCTCAAACTTAACCTGATGGAAATAGATTCCAGAGCAGCATTTGTATTACTGTGAATACTAAGCTAGATAAACAAACTCTGCATCAGCCGCCACTCCTCATTCTTTTTTATACTCATTTAGCGACCGGCATCTTGGGCCAGCTCATGCGAGATGAGGTCGGTTTTAAAGGACCTATTGATATTCTCGATGCAAGTATGGAAATGCTGAACGCAGCAAGCAAAAGGAGCGTCGATTTCAGGTTTTTTTGTTCATGCATGTGCTTGATGAAGTTATGAGCATAGGTCTAAATAAAAAGGAATCTGGTGAAAATGCACCATTAGTCAACTGATGCTGGAGAGGTATTCAGAACGTAGCAAGCATTTCGAAATCGAACATTGCCCTTACTGCTGTATGAGCAAAGACACGTTTACTACAGTTCTAAATGGTTACGGTTCTAAATGGTTACGTTCTTCATTAAATATCAGATTATATTTACGATCTAGTTTTACGTCTAGCTTTCTTTGCTTGCAAAACTTGTAAACAGTTCAACGCTACAGATTTTCACATCATATTTTTATTTCAGAACCATAACTCGCCATTTTCTGAAAGAAGAACTACCTTTTAAAGTTGAATCATACGATGTCATTACCTGCCTGGGAGCGCTGTATAACAACCACGTGCCTTATGCAGCAATAAATGTAAATACAAAGTATGCCTGGCAAGAAAACGTATAGTCTATGCTGTTGCAGTGGCATGTGCATGTGCAAGTCCTCAATGGTGTGTTTATTATATTAAACTTCTTTATGCAATATCTGATACAACTTGCGCTATCGCACATATGTGGCATGCCGGGCATGGTGGACTTTTCCCGTTTCGGTGCACGCCCTCTAAATCTTTGAAAACACTAAATGATTTGAAGAAGTACATATTGAAACACCGCTCGAAACCGTAGCACCTACAATTAAGTAACACAAAGACGATGAAACGTTTAACGAATCACTTTAACTTTCCTGGTCACTGGAGGAATGAGTTGAACTCCTGAATCAAATTTTAACCCCCATCAATTTACGCAACCATATTGACTGTTAATGTGCGCACCAGTAAAACTTTATGTGCGCACCAGTAAAGTGAAACTTGTAAATTTCTGAATGTTGCGCAACTTTTTCTCTGATCAGAGAAATCCCGCCTGCGTTGGTTCGGCCATGTGACTAGAGCAGGGTCTCCAAACTACGGCCCGCGGGCCAAATCCGGCCCATGAGGCCATTTCATCCGGCCCGCAAAGACATTTTGCCAGTAAGGAAAAATAATGAAACTACGGAAAATTTGTTCATTTGGTTGAATCTAACATTTCCCTGAACAATCACATTGCGTAAGATGTCTGGCCCTCGGACTATTGAGAAATAGCTTATCTGGCCCTCGGACAAAAAAAGTTTGGAGACCCTGGACTAGAGTACCAGAAGAAAGATTGGCGAAGCAGTATCTTCCGGCTAAACTTACAAAAACGTCCCCATGTGGCCGGCCAAGGATTAAGCGGCATTTCCTTTTTTAACCTGCTTTGGTCGGACCTTGGTGCGGGGCCTGAGGTTGCCGAAACACCTGAGGTATTTTAGACCTGGGGCTGCTGTCCTTGGGCCTCCCAAACAAAAAATCAGATTGGAAAATGAATTAATGAGGGCCTAAATGCTTTACAAGCTTGAATGCCATTTGGTTGTTATAATTTTTTTCGATGTAATCTAAGTAACGAGCAAAAAAACGATAAGCTAATTGTTTCAGAGAAGACATGTTGGAAAAGATCGCATTGGGGACAACTGCCTAACTGCACCAAAATGCTCTAGGGATTGCACCAAAATTCACTAATTGCGCCAAAATGCTCTCCAGCCCATGTTCTCCAATATTTGGTTGGAGTCTCTTCCATCGATGCACGACAGAAACTTGCACAAGCTACCATCACGTGCAAGGCTCTCCAAGAGAGCAGACACGGCCTCCGTGGGGTCATTTCTAACGAGCTCACTGCTCTACAGTCTGCTCAGCAAAATACACCAGCTCTGCCTCATCTTAGACCGAGGAATAGGAAGGCTGAGCTTCTCCGCAGACTGAGGAGAAAGCCTTGGACCTCGCATGCCTTATCTGCTACTTTTTAACTGAGTAGCATCCACTATCTCTCCCACTCTCCAGCGTGCATCCCACCAGAGCTGCATGTTGAAGAGCCCACTGTCATCATCATTTTCAGTCAGGATTGCAGGGTCTGGCCTCCCGCAGCAGCCAATTCAACTTTCTACCAACTTCTTTCTGACATCATCAGTGGCACTGACTCTATCCTTGTATCCACTGACGGCTACTTTGACCCTGCCACCAACAGAGCAGGGTGGGGTTTTGCCATTTTCAGCAATAGTGAACTTATCCAATAGGGAGCTGGAGCACTCCAAGTGTTTACGAGCAGCACCAGGATGGAGTTGGAAGCAATCAGGCATGCTTTGAAGGCAGTCAAGGATATGAAAGCTCCACCTACGATCATTGTTGCCACGGACTCCACGGCCATTCTTTGCAAGATTCAGTCAAGATATCTTCCAGGAGAATGGTTCAACCTCCGTGAAGCTCACCCAACCATGAAGGTGATATTGGTCTTTGTACCAGGCCACTCTGGAGTCACCTGCAATGAGACCGCTGACATGTTGGCTTCGAACTGTTCCAAGTTGACTCCACTTGACCCTTCTGACTTAAAGCTGATGGGAACAAAGTCATGGAAACATCAGCTCACCACATCCATCCAATCTTGGGAAGAAGGATGCCGCCTCATCTTCCTTGGCATCTCACTTGGATCATCACTCTTCAGCACCAGGGTAGGACGTGCCAAAGCAATCCACAACCAACTGCTCACTGGCAACATCTCCCACTCCACTCTTCTGATGCTTTTGGGGGTGTGTGTGGACGGTGAGAGGATCAGTGCAGCAGCACATCCTCGGTGAACCCTCTTCGCCAAAGCAAAGCTCTAGGGATCCGCCACTGGAAGAAACAAAATCGAGATTTTCTTTCTTAAGAGTGTTTTCATCTCATAATTTGCTCTTTGTTTACTAAACGACTAAGTTATTTTCATAATTTAGTATATGCAAAGCTACGCATGCAATGGAGATTATTGTTTTTTCAATTAAGATTACATTTTTCTGCAATCAAAGAAAGTCGATCACATGCAAATAAAAATACTGTACTTGAAATTTAGCAGGCGTTACACAAAAAACACTGTAACACTTTTATATTGTGTTTTCATTGCATGTCCAGCTCTTGTGCCACAAAATTTAACAACCCATGCTGTAGAGAGCAACATGTTTGTTGTGATTTCATTTACTATACATCAAAAGTAAGCAAATTATAGGATCGTTGATGAATTCACTGAAATTTATTGTTACTCGAGTCGCGAAAAATGTAACAATGCATGAATCAGACTAACTTGGCTAAAGTGTAAATAACTACATTCATTTGCAAATTCAATTGGGTTCTAACTGATGCGTCGTGTTGACAGAAACATTTTCACACATCTTGTTGTTTGTATATTACTCATACACTTTTGCATTCACCACACATTTTGTTTTCTTGCTGAATTTGTGCTTATGTAAAGTCCACGGGCGTCGGAAGGTGGGACAAAATGAGTCTTCTTCTCACTGGATTTTCAAACTTGATATTTTGCTGTTAACATTTCAGTAGAAAAAATGTGTTTTCTTAGCTTTACAGCTGGTAAAATAAAATTTCACCACTGTTGGACCCCTCTAGAAAAATCCTTCCCCCCCGTGGAAAATCCACTATTGACCGCCCCCACTGGAAAAATTTTTTCCATGGTAAGCCTTTATTCTGTTAGTATCAGACATGGGTGGCGGAACCTTTTTCAATGTGGAGGGGCACAAGTGCACGTCAAAAGTCTACAGAAAATTTTTGTAGTTTGAATCGGCAACTGTGACGTCACAAGCATTAAAATGACGTCATTACGTTTACACCAAATGATGGTCTAATTTACACTATTTTAGACAAAAGTACACCACTATGAAAACGCATCAGTGAACCACCTGAAATTCAAATAGTCTGTTACAGGGGCGGCCCAGGTCAATAGCGTTACTCGGGCTCATCATACGATTTATTCTGACTCAATAAAACCGTTCGACACTTTGCGTCACTGAAATTTCCATTTGCTTTCATTCTGGCTGGCATTATTGTTGCTATGTGATGTTAGTTGCGTAATAATAAATGAAAAGCTCTCATCACAACTTCTCCATTGTTGAGTAACGTGCGTCACAGAGCAATGATAACGCCAGTCACTCCTCTGCTTACTAGGCTCATTCATATTAGACCGAGTTACTGGACAATTTATCGTTCGTTTGAAATTATTCTCGAAATGGGAACTGTCCTTTTGGATTGGACTTCAAACCCAATGTTCTATACAAATCCATTGCTTCAAAAATCATTCAGTCTGATATGAATTACGTTTTAAAAAACTTAATTGCACAGAGCAGCTCGGACTCTAATAGATGAGCCCGAGTAAAGCGTAAGCGAACAAAGTTGAGAGGACGCCTACTACGAATGATATTGTTTCATCCAGGTCCCCTGCTACATGAACACCGAAGGCCAGAAATAGAACGAAAATATATGAACAGCGACAAGGTCCAAAGAAAAGAGCCCGAGTTAACAACTTAGTGAAATGGGACCGTGGGTGGTGGCATAAATATACAAAGCAAGCAAGCACGCATTCTCCGATATAAATTGTAATCGGAGACTTGGGTTGAACCCGTGTGCCGGAGTCGCCACTGGGCTGTTAAAAAAGAAGAACACAGCAAAACAGGCAAAAATGACCCAGCATTGATACTTTTCAAACACACAACTTCTCCACATCGTGAACACAGAAGTATCATGACTGAATACTTATTCTACAACTGCATGAGATAACGGAGTACAAACATATGACAAAACAACTAGCAAGTTGTCCGTAAGGATGCCAATTGTGTTCACGGTGCACAAATAAAATATAGCTGTTTAGCGTTGCCAATGCAAAAACAAAAACGCAATTGAAATTGATCAGTCAAATATTTCATTTTTGCGTGTAAGATTCAGTAAAATTTCACTATTTAGAATGGTGGTAAAACGCCTGAAATTAAACCAGTTGTTTAATGGTGCGACACGAACATTTTCTGCACACAAGCATGGGCGTCGGAAGAAGGGCAGGAATTTGAAAATTTCAGCAAAAAAGCTGTTTTCGTAGTGTCGGGTGGTGAAAACCAAATTTCATCACTTTTGGCCCCCCCTAGAAAAACTTTTCGAAAAATCCACTAGTGGTCTCCCCTGGAAAAATAAAAATTTCTTCCGACGCCCGTGCATACAAGCATGTAAAATAACACCATTTTTGTGAAAAATTGTGTTGTATTAAACCATCTGGCAGTGACAACACTGTTCAACAATACCAATACGGTAAGCACTCCGTAGCAGGGTGACAGACTGTGCATGGTGTATTCTGCCAAACAATTACGAAATCCTGCCAAATTACAAATAATAAAATATTAGAAATAATATCGACAAAATAGTGCCAAAATTCTGCAACATTTGTCTCATTGAATACTGCCGAAATTCTGCAACATTTTCATTTACTTTAACACCGGACGCAATACTACTTGCGTTAGTTAAATTTACAATATTTAGGCAAAATTTGAAATTTGAAAGTGGGGGAGCATGCCCATGCGGCCCCCCGGTTCAGCCACCTGTGGTATCAGACGCTTGCAAAAACTCTTGTGTGATGAAAATTATTGCGTGGTATGCACAGATGTTAAGCGCTTCATTTATTTTCATCAAGGGGATGGTGAAAACGCTCAAAGTTGGTGGATTACTTGTGCTATCTGTAGAAGCTTCCAGAGGAGACCCTGGGCCTCCTTATGATCAAGAATTTTATAGAGTGATGACGAAACTCGTGAAAGACGGAATTCTACGGCAAATTGATATCGTCCAGATTAGCGATTACGAAGATGATGACGACGTTATCCTTTACCTTCGGATAAAGTAGAAAAAATAACAGCTTGTATTTCTCGTCAATATACCTCTTTCCCCCGAGCAGTCGATGGATATCTCAGAAACCTAAACTATTACTGCCTCCAAGAACAACATGTTGGCAAGCCAAGTCATTCTCAATTCGGGAAAGGTTCATTGAATGCAAAACTACTACTTGTTGATTGTGGTTACGACTGAATGACTGCAATTCCTTCATTGTTTGTTAGAGAAGTGTATGGCCGTTGAGAAAAATGCTGGTTCCGTGGACACATCGCATTCTATAGCCCCTTGTTAATGGCAGTCAGAGGCCCGTCATGCTTCTAAGACGGCCCTGCGAAACACTTCAGCAAAATCGGACGTCAACGTAGGCTGTGATGAAGATACATTTGGTTGTAGACGTCGGAAGTTTTACAGTTGACGGAGAGCCTGAAAACGTTAGGTCGTGTAGGGCCCTGTGTCAATTAAGTTAAATCCGGTCCTGAGAGGTATCAGCGATGCGAACATGCTAAATACGAGGCCTGCGAAGCTCTGGAAGAAGTGAAATGCTTTTCTTCAATAATGATGCAGAAGTCGGTGATATAATCGACATCTTGAACGTTGAATTCGACGTATATCGGTTTTTTCAACTCTTCACTGTGCGGACCCCCAAACGAGCCCTGGTTCTGGATATCCTACCTTGCCCTCTCACCGGGCCTAACCTGCGGAAGAGTCATTATCATGCTTCCACCAACGCGATCTTGATCGCTACGTTGTTTGCTAAGATTGGTAAAACTCATATATCAACATAAGCAATATATTAGATTACTCGCAGTGGCAGCAAATAGAGAAAGACCATTTTTGAAGTTTTCGGAATTAATCGAGTGGGTACCAAATCCAGGCAATAATTTGACAGGCGCTTTCCTAACGGCCTACGCGAAGCAGCTGTACTTTTCAAATAAACATATATTTTGGCGGTCTTCGCTAAACACCTTGCGTGTACTAGTCCAGGGGTGAGACTCCAGCAGTAGCGGATGAACAATAGTATCAAATGTAGCAATTGCTACGGGCCTCGCGCTTTTGAGGTCGCGCAGTCCATTTTGTTGAACTTTGTCTTTATTATGCAAGCCTACAGAGATCGTTTTCAGATCAAGAAATCAATGTTTTGCTAAATTTTCCATAAACATTTAAGCGAAGGCTTTAACTGAGTGCTTTCACATTAGACTACTTTGAATTAGAAATTAAAGTATTTTCATTGGCAACAGTATGGGACCACCCAAGCAATGAGGCCAAATTGTAGCAATTTCCAGATATTCCTTGATTTATTGCTATGAATGGCATTATGTATCATATTGTTATATCATACTGACGTGATCTATATATAAGTTGCGTCGCTTTTCTGGTACTTTCAAAGTGATTTCGCATTTATTCACTAGCTGTTGGTTCGTGTATTTGGCAGTGCGGACCAGCCACTATCTGGCAATCCTGCTGTAGACCAGTTAGGCCATCGTACCAGGCAGCTAAACTAACATTGCAAGCGCCCGTTTCGTAATCACTCACTGCCGTGCTTTCGCTGCATATTTCCATACATTTAAGTTGCGGGTATTTGCATAAATCAATGAGCAGCCTAACTGAAGTTTTACACTGCAGTTACCAGCTCCAGATAGTGTTGCGATCGGAAATCCAGAGCGGTATGTGCGCAAAACTTCGCACCGTGGCAGCAAGCAACAATAGAGTTGACACGCCGCGATCACTCTCCGCTTACGCTAGTCATTACGTTCAATCGTTCACACGTTAGTATCGGCAGAGCTACCACGTCGCAATCTCTCTTA
>JGI24158J21664_10015258_pt1 | contig 10028 bp, 7 predicted proteins | sample Ectturendosymbi3_FD_21664 | JGI IMG/M metagenome (IMG submission 21664) | reverse complement strand
ATTTAAATTTGGAAGGGCTGAGCTCACCAATGCCCACCGTGGCGACTGGACTGGTTTAAATTTCGCTTATGCTGTCATTACTGAAATACGCATAAAGAAATGAAAAGCTACAATCACCGAACCAAGTAAGGCTGAAAATAACACAGTAAACAGTTAAAAAGGTTTTGTCCTTCCTTCTTCATAACAAAATTATCTAAGAATTCATTGCAGTTTGTTTGCGTAAGTTTGCCACTTTTAATGTACAGAATGCTTAGTGTGGACAACCTGCCCTGGAGCATTGCGACCCTTTTAATTCATTTTTCATTCTTTTGAATCTCGAAAAGGACCTTTCGCCTGAGCAGTTAGTGACCATCAAGCTAAGAAATAAGCCTTGGCGTGGTTGCATAAACTAAGAACCACTAATGCAAGGCATCAGACCCAAACGCACTTTTGTGATTTTTTGGTGTTTTCCTGTCTCGTTGGGGAAGAGTTCTGCGGTTGCCAGGTGGCAAAGTGGCTTTTGTTTGCTATCAAGTTCATCAAGATCTTATCTGATTTGCTTAGCATGGGAGCAATACAACCATGCGCAAGTACTCAATAGCAATCTGATTTTTGAATGACTTTACTGAAGAAAATTCAAATATAAATAATCACATCTAAACATACCAATCTAGCTCTACGCGATACAAACGCTGACAAAACTACTGTATTGCTCAGTCGCCTAAGAAACAAAACAACTATGCTTTTATTGTAGGGTACTGCTACTAGCCCTACACACAGCTCTTATATGCAGTACAACCTTGCTTTGAGCAGGTGCAGTGACGTAACTAGAGGTTTGAGCCACGAGGAAACTTAGCTGAAGGGACCTCACTGGCTAACACTCAGAAAATAGTTGCGAAACAAGAGAAAATCCAATCCGGTATTGACCGCTATACAAAAACCCGAATTCACCGGAAAACATTCCGAAAACGTAAAAAAACAACAATCTTCTGAAACCAAAAGAATAGTAAATACCAAAATACAAACTAGGTAGGGGCCCGGTTTTTACATTTAGCTTGGCAGGGAGGGGCGGTTCGCATCCCTGCCACCCGTCAGTTATGTCACTGATCAGGTGCATTTCAAATATGAACAGCCACAAGTTCTTTGGATAGAGTCACACTTAACAATCGGTACGATTCAGCAAACGCAGGACGCAGCCAGCGTGTATATCGACACCAGGGTTTTTAAGGTTTGGTTTAAGAGAACACCAAGAAATTTCATAAGCCCGCCATTTTTATCAAAACGTACAAAATAGTTCCTAAACGTATTGTTCATTACAGTATTGGCAGTCACAGTGCACGATTAGTACCACTGTATTTACAAAAATGTCAACACAAATTTTTCAACTTCATTAAACAGCTGTTGTTCATCAGTGAAAGCATCGGTTTCTTACTCGTCATCTGCAAATTCGAGGTCTTTAGTGCTCGCTGTGTCATTCTCTGTTTATTATTTGCTTTTATCCATTTCAATCACGAATTTCATGAGCAATCTCAAGCGCGCCCTCATCATTGAGCTGCTGTGGACCCAGTCTCGTTGCCATGTGGGGTTTTGGTGCCGTTATCCCCTCAAACAAAGCTCCCAGCCCCCCAATAGAAATATGAAATACTATAAATCAGTGGAGTTTTTGTTAATTTTTGGAATATCAAGCCCCTCTTGCACAAAAGTAAAGCCCCTCTATTGAAGACATTCTGGATTGAAACATTTATGAGAGCATTCAGATTTACATCAAACAACCGGTTTCGTTGCTTGGTTTTAACACGGCACAGAGTTGAAAATCGTTGCACTGGCCAGGTTGTGGTAAGTGGAATGGACAGCACATTGCAGCAATGTTGGTTGTCTCGTCGACCATACTAGCCCAGCGTGGGCTCTGTTTGACATCAGAAACAATGTGATTACTGAAATGTTCCGAGATCAGCAAAATACACTCGGTTACTGCCACAGAACTGTTACGTTGGAGGTTGCAAAACCGACAATTTTGGCCAATGCGGTCCATCAAGGTTTGCAAGGAAGCTATCTTTCGATTCGCTATCTCGTCTTTCAAACCCGATATATCAGATGTACGAGCTCAGCTACCGTGTTAACTTTATCTGAAATGCGATCCTGATGAATAGCATGAAATAGTGAAATGCCTTGTTTTTTCCACGCTATTGGGTTTTTGGAGTCAAAGCTGAGGTGATTATCCAGGCGGTATGGGCGTGGAGGCCTGGCAGGCTCCGAAGTGTAAATATTACCATTCTTTCCTCGGCCGGTGGTAACTGCTGGATGCTTTGAGCATAGCAAACATATCATTCAGCATGCAAAGTGAACACATTCATTTCTGGGGATTCATCAAGACCTTTCAGCTTAATCCACGTTTGAAAAGTCTGATTGTTAGATGCTTTATGACTGACTGTCAGGTGAAATTGACGATGCTTTTGAGATTCTAATAGTTGAATGCTATTCTTCCTGCACAGCAAAATCGAAAGAACCTTTGCTATCACTGCTGCTGGCGTTTGCACTTTCTGGCTCATGGCTAACAGCAAGAAACACATGTTTAGGCTTTCTACAAAAATACTGCTTTATTCTTGGAAGGCTGGTTTTACGTGTTTGCTGTGACATTATCTTCTGCAAATACCCACACAAGAAAATAAGTGAATAAAATCTGGATAAGGCTTGGCTTGCTGAAAACGTCTGACACCGTGGAAAAGACTTGGCTTGCTAAAAGCGCCAGACTCAGTGGCATTCAAAGCGTTGATTATTACGTAACTTCAGGTTTTTCAAAGGTGTGTTAGGGACCCGATTCGGGTCCATAGAATCAGGATTTTTTTTAAGGAAAATGTTTGGTACCCGTTATGGACCTGTAGGGACCCGATTTCTCTGATTCTAGGGACCCGATGTTCTCTGATTCTAGGGATCCGATGATAACATTCTCTGATCCTAGGGACCCGATTTTCAATTCTAGGGACCCGAATCGGGTCCCTAAAACACCTTTAAAAAAACTGATAGAATTGAAAATCGGGTCCCAAAAATCAGATAAAATTACAGTATCAGCGGGTCCCTAGAATCAGAGAAAATTGGGCCCTTAGAATCAGAGAAATTGGGTTCGTACAGGTCCATACTGGGTACCTAACATTTTCCTTGAAAAAGAAACTGCGTAACGTAATTGTTTATCTCGAAATAGCTGTCAAATTATTAATTGTTGCGTTGCATGGGATTTCAGAGTTGATTATGATGAATAGGCGAGGCTGCTGTCTGTAATTTCTTCAACCTGTAAGTCACCTTTTTGACATTATTCAAAACAAAATAATGTACTGCAGTGAAACAGTAGTCTAACATACTGCAGTAAAACCGGGCCATGTTATGTAGCCCACAGTATTTCACTGCACTCCACACAGCGGTTTGATGTCGTTATTTACTGCAATATGAATTGAAAACTAAGATAAAACCAACACGTTGTACCATTTCAAAACAGCAGACATGATCTCAATTCACTCATTATATCATCCAACCAAACACGGGCGTTCAGGCGACTGCCACGGTAAAGGCACCTGCTTCGCAAGCACACTTTTTCCAGCTTTTGTTCATTCACCATCCAAGCAACGCCGAGCATGAAGTGCTCACTTTCCCGAAAGCACATTCCTCAACTCAAGCGTTTGGTGATTCAGCACAAATAGCGTTAAGCGATCTGGAATGTGAGGTAATGAGCTCACGTTGATGTTATGTCAAAAAGGCCTTGTTTTTGATAGTGTTACTGAGCATTGCAGTAAAGCAAACACAAATTCACAGATGCGTTAGGATGCTGCAGGTATATTCATGGGTGGCGGAATCTTTTTGAAAGTGGGGGGGCACAAGTGATCGTCAAGAAATGTAGAGAAAATTTGTGTGGTTTTAATTGGTAACTATGACGTCACAAGTATTGAAATATGACGTCATTAACTTCTGTCAGCATGTTTTATGCAATGTTTTATAAGCCCTCAACGAACCCTATCTACACTACACCCTATCTATCTACGCTACATTGACTTGAGCATATCAATGTAACTAGTTGTTCTTAGTCTTACACAAAATTTATTCACAAGTAAGTAGCCCACACAAATACAACATGCACAATGCAAAGGGAGCGACATGGGTGAGATGGGCTTTCAAAATGATGATGCGGTGACGAACATATATGTACAGTGACAAGGCCCACAATGAAAAGAGCCCGAGTTAACAACTCAGTGAAGTGAGCCGTGGGTGAGCTTACTTGCTTTACTGGTTGTCAGTGAGGATGCCAATTGTGTTGCCAATGCAAAACGAGAACATAGCTATTTAGCATTGATGGAGTCTCGAGACTTGGTCTCGGTCTCAAGTGTCGTCTCGAGACCCAATTTTGGGAGTCTCGGTCTCGAAGGCTACAAGTCTCGGCTACTAGCCTATTGTCTTGAGACTTTGAATATTGCAAGGATACATGGCTTAGTAAAACTTCAATTCAACACGTTTTTTCTCTATTGCATTTGCAGATAAGAAACAATGAAAGCAGGTCGAAAAAATGCGAGAAATTCGAAAAAAATTAAATGGGGAAGTGGTAACGACATTTTTTTTGAAAACTTTCGGCAACATCCATAAATTTTGAAGTCTCAGTCTCGGAATTTGTGATGAAGTCTCGGCCTCGAATTTCAAGTCTCCAGTCTCGGATTTTTTTATGAGGCCTCGATCTCGAAGTTTTAAGGAGGTCTTGGTCTCGAAGTTTACTGTCTCGCCTACATCACTGCTATTTAGTGTTGCCAATGCAAAAAGAAAATAATTGAAATTGATCTGTCAAATATTTGATTTTGCGTATAAGATTTTAAAAAATTTCACCATGTAGAATGTTGTTAAAACGCTTGAAATTGCACCTAATTACAACAATTTTTCGATGGTGATACACTAAATTTTCCCGACACATACATACACACAAGCATGCAAAATTATACCACCTGACAACACTGTTCGATAACAGCAATGCGGTAAGCAATCACGAGAAGGGTGACCAGATTGTGCGCGGTGTGTTCTGCCAAACATTTACGAAATCCTGCCAAATTATAAATAATATTGTCAAAATACTGCCAAAATTTCTTCATTTAACGATTTACTTTAACAATGGACCCAATACTAACTGGGTTACGGTAGGTTATTTAGACAAATTTAGAAATTTAAAAGTGGGGGGCTAGGCCCATGCGGCCCCCCGGTTCCGCCACCTATGGGTATATTGTGGCGTGGTGATTCGCCACATATAACGTTGAATCATGGCAGCAATAGCAGAGTCTACCTGGTCGAGTGGGGGACTTAATTGTTGCTGTTACGCAGAGGGTCGACGGTTCGACTCTCGCTTTAGTTGGCTCAGGGCGAAGCAGCATCGTGGCTGCAACAAATGGCTCCCAACGTATCGGTGGTTGGAATCCCCCGTTGAAGGTCGTCTTGAGCTTGTGAAAGTAACCTGGCGACGTGATTCGCCACATATAACGCTGAATTCGTAGCAGCAATAGTTTACCTGGTCGATTGGGGCAAACTCCATTATTGCTGTTGCGCGGAGGGTCGCCGGTTCGACACTCTCTCTAAGTGGCTCACGGCGACGCAGCATTCTGGCGGCAATAATACTATGAGCTGTAGATCTATCACTATGCAGTATCGAATGTCATGTTTTGCCTTAAACAGTTGTTGTTTGTCTTCTTTCAGAAAAAAAACTCTCGATCTTGCTTCCATGGGCGATCCTCAGAGCATTTCATCAAATGCTAAATGTCTCCCTACGACCAGAAGCAATCCGGACTTTCTTTCTGACGCTGATCACGAGGATTATCATCGACGAATTTCCTCCGATCAGTTAATGGCTGCGGCAGCAAAGTATTCATCCGTTACTGGTGACCGTGTTCACCATTCAGGCTTCGTCCGACGAAACGTCGGCGATATGAGCCGCTTTTGGTCTGGCCGAAGCAATAGCTGTCACTCTCATCTCACGTTCAATTTGATGGAAATGTCTGATAAGCCTGCTGGGAACTTGAAAATCAATAGGTCGCATTTGGGTGGAAGAAAAGGCGTGGGAGCAGTAGTGAAAAAAATGACACATTTTTAATTAATTGTCTCTGTTGTATTCTATTTGGCTGCAGGGCATAGATACAAAGATAACCACTGCATTGCACCACACAAATGAAATGCAATAAGAAATAATGATATCACAAGATCTGCACATAGTGTAACAAAACAAAGTCAACTTGCAGCCAGGGCACTGAAAAACTGTGAGACGATCTTGTCAGGTGCCAGCAAAATTTAAATATTTTGCTTATACAGCAATGAAGGAATTTAATTAAAGAAACGTAACAATATAAACAGTGAATTATACTGTACCTCTGAAATTAGAAAAGCGTATCGAGGTTAGATGGGGCCCAAGGCACGAAAAAGGTTTGGCGTCCCCCATGTTCGAACGTGAGGTCTTTCGGAAAGAAATGTGCTGTATTGAGGAAAGTACTTGCGATATTGTTGGGACTGATTCGGCACCCGGGACATTGTGCCCCCCTTGCTCCCCCTCGTTACGCCCCTGGAAATAATAACAGTATAAAATGAAGATTTATGTAAATCATTTGCACATGATAAAGATAAGCGGTCCCAAAACAGACGCTTGAGGCTCACCACTTGATGGATTAACTAAAGTACATTGTAAGTTTTGTAATTTTGTAAATTGCTTACAATAGGGCAGATAGCTTCTGAACAGTTGGATGGGAATACCTGCAATATCAAATTTATGATGGAATTTATCAAGTAGAATTTTGTGATTAAGAGTATCAAAAGCTTTTGATATATCAAGATATATAGAACAAGAATGCAGTTCATTATCGGCATAACTGTGTAGCATGTCAGACTAAATCATCTCAACTCCATAGGCAGTTTAATAAATAGGCCTAAATCCATATTGATAAGGCCAGAGTTTTTTTTCAGGCGTTTTAGGGACCCGATTCGGGTCCCTAGAATCAGCGAAAATTGTCATCGGGTCCGTAGAATAAGAGAAAATCGGGTCCCTACAGGTCCATACTGGGTACCTAACATTTTTCTTAAAAAAACCCTGGATAAGGCGATAATAATTTGCATTCCTGTAAATAATAAGCAAATACAAAATATCATAAAGAATTTTCTCAAAGATTTCATTGAGCTGTAATGAAAAGGATATTGGTCTGTGATTAGTGCAGAGGTTTTTTCTGTAGACCTACTTGAAGCCGTATTATTAACATTGCAAAATACATCATTATTTGGTTTAACCTTGCATTAGTACAAATTCTGGAGTTGAAAGTATTCAAATGGAAAATCGCACAAGGTTGTTTCATGCCAGCGATGTGGCATTTTTGCGCAGGTTTCTACTTCAGTTATCAACACATCAGCCTCGAATTCTCTGGACCCAAGCAGGGTTTCCCTTTACAAACCGTGGAACGCATTTCATTTGATAATTTGCGAGGATTAGGTTTCTTTCATAATTTTGGTCTCTTTAGTTTCCCCACTGGCTAAGATTTGTTGTCATTCGCCGATCTTAACTGTCACCCTTCAAAGTACTTTTCACAGATATACGTAAAAATCCTGTCATGCGACTGTCACTAAATCAAAAGATGGTACAACAGTTATACAGTAGAACCTAAACAGTTTCATACGTTGCTTTTAATAATACTGCTCTCTAAACTGCATGATGGTGCCCTAGTTTCTCGAACCAATAAAGGATAATATTTAAACCGAGTGACCTGTGAGCAAAAAGCAAGACCACATGTAAATCTTTAGAAAATTTCGGAGTTCGATCGTCCATAGCCCTCCGGAATAAGTACAAGTTCAAATGTTTGAGTCCAGAAAACTCGTCTTCGGTTTCTGTATTACACAATGCATTTGAAGATTTCAGTTTTGTTTCCAATTTATTTATGGTTTTGTGACAAAAGACGTGGATAACATCTATGCAAAATAAAAGTTGCTGCATTGCTTCGACAAGGAGAAATAATGTCTTACGCCTAAATGGATGTTACCGTACATCGATTTTCCAGAAGCGAATACTTGTCTTTGTTATTTAAATTGTCTGTAGCTTTTATGCAACACTTTCGTTTCAGTCGCGCACTTTATTCATATAAGGCTTGACATCAGTGATACACAGGATATTCGCATCGTTGCCACGACTGCTCTGCAGAGATGTAGTAAACTACGCAATTGGATGCAACAACGTTACAGGGCAACACACACTGACGCACGGCTGCAGCCGTTTCAAATTGCTTTTGTAAGCAAAACCTTGCATTTTAGTGACTTCTGATTGACAAAATGTTTCAATATTTTTTCAAACGCGTGTTTAGGTGTGGTTAATCACGTGTAGTGACAGACTGTGTGAGTTCTCTGAATCACGAATGAAGCGTTCAGTTGTTGGTTATTTGATCGAGGCAATCCATTAGGTCAGTGGTTTTCGTAATAATGCAAAGAACTGCATTTGTTAAGAATAAATAAGACCATGGGCGTGTAGTTTCACCCCTCGCTTAAACCTTAAATTTGCGCGAGGGGGGAAACGAATGGTGTTTGATTTGTCTGACTTGGCCCTTTCAAGCACGGTGACGGCGCCAGAGACCTCATACCGGCCAGACATGGTTCCATCATGAGCTGGAAAGGTTGTTTTGCTAGTTGCCCAAGGCGCTTTGTTTAAAGCAGTGGTTCTCAACCTTTCTTCTAACACGCCCCCCTAAGTAATTGTCCTTTGTATCAAAGCTCACCCCTGACTTCGAAGAAGTTGGACAGAACACTTTCGCGCTCAAAAGCTTTCCACGTTCGAGAGCTCGCAAGGGCCCTCACCCCCTATAAGTTTCTTGACGCCCCTTGGGAGGGAGGCGTGCCCTCTCCGGGTTAAAAAACACTCGTTCAAATTGAATCAAACGTTCTCGTCCAACTATAACACGACAGAGAAGTGCACGATGGCGTTTTATTTCGCATGCTCGGGCATGGACAGAAAGAACGCAACAAAAAATTGTTTTTAAACTCACGGTCGGCTCATCCGTGAACGACGTCAACATCGTGCCTAACAACGAAAGGTCCGCACCTTCGGTAACTCGCAAGCCCCCTCCCCCCTCCAAACCCAACATCGCACCCAGCAGCAACACAGTGGCGAACACGAAACAAACGAAAGAACCGACCAATGAAAATGCTTCAGCGAAATGCTCAATCATGCGTGTCGCAGCAAATAAACAAAACCACACATTGGCAGAAACACTGGAAATGCGAAGGATCGGTAACCAAAAAAAAGCTGACATATTTTCACAACGGCTCATGTTTTACCTAATCGCGTTTAGGAAAGGTGGGGCGCGATAACTTCGGGGGGATTCACTGAGCACGACTCGCAGAGTCGCGTCTTACGATGGATTAGGAAGGCGAGTCGCCCGAGCCCGTCGTCGCGACGTCTCCAGCAAGGATCCTCTCACGCGCGACTTGGCCTCGGCGCGGGCGATTGTCGTCGTCACTGCTCGCGTTCGCCGGACTCAACTGGGGGGTGAGCGGCTCGGATTCATCTTCGGCGCCGCCGCGTGGTACCTGCGTGGTCGGCAAAACATTGAATCGTTGTGAGAACAAACCGCGCCACAAAGAAGCACCAGCAGCAGACGTCTTTGAATTATATGCTGCCGTGGCTCGGGAGTTTGGAAAAAAAATTGGAGAAAAATTGGGGGATTTTTTCTCTGCGAAAAAAGCCAAGGGCGTAAAAAGGGGGGCACAATTCCCCGGGCGCCGAAAAGTCCCAACAGTGTCACAAGTAATTTCTTCAGTACAGTACATTTGCTTTCAAAAAGACCTCAGGTTCGAACATGGGTGCGCCAAACTTGCTTCTTGTCCCGGGCGCCATCTAACCTCGGTACGCCTCTGGAAAACCCAATGTGGAAAACTTTGTGATATTTCTTGTGTGCAGGATACTGTTGTTGATAAAGAATCATTAACCGCATTGCAATCGATCGTAATTGACACGTCACAATGCCTCCAGGAAGGTTGCGGCAGCAGTGAATACATCGATCGTTCTCGGG
>JGI24158J21664_10015256_pt1 | contig 10029 bp, 8 predicted proteins | sample Ectturendosymbi3_FD_21664 | JGI IMG/M metagenome (IMG submission 21664) | reverse complement strand
GTTAGGGATAGGGTTTAGGGCAGGGGTCGGCAACCTATGGAAACGTGTGCCACACTTGCATGCCAAGTAAGTATTTTCCAATGGCATGCAGAAGCTCTTGAGTTTTACTTAATTTTGTTATGATTCACACAGAAGCTATATTGCACTTGGCTTGTATANAAATNCACAAGTTGTTGGCACAATGAATGATTTGAAACCTTACATCAGCAGACTCAGCTCACATTTAGCAAAAGGTTGCCGACCNTTGGTTTAGGGGATAGAGGTTATAGATATGGTTANGGTTTAGAGATAAGGGTTGGGGATAGGGTGTCTGGTATAGGAATAGGGTTTAGAACCCCAGGTCTGCTTTTTCACAAAATTTTGACTCCAGATCTGAAAGAAAAATGCAGATTTCTGTCGGAGTCAACTTGGCACTCCAGACTCTTGCCAACCTCTGTCATAAATTATTTGTTGTTACCAGCCATAAGGACTCTGTTATGAGCATTGCTGCTGCCATGTGGCTGTGCATAGTTGGTGGAGGTAAGTCTACCTTGTATCAGGTGACATTTTTATTGCGCATAACTTTGTAAATACTCATCTCTGACTGGTTTCATGCATAAATTCTTTGTCAGTGCATGGCAACAAGCAGCCTCATGTTTTTTGACATTTTCTGATTTGGTGTTCAGCTAAAAATCTACCTATTTTTGTTCATGATTTTATGCAAAATTTAAAGAACATGGAAATCTTCGTCTCAAAAAATATGAAATATATTTTGACTATTGTCTATCGAAAGGAATCTTTCACAGCTAAACATCAGACACTAAGGTTTTACAGCTAGTTGTTTTTCAATCACAAACCAAATTTTTAAAAAAAATGACTGACAAAAAATTGAGTCATTTTGGTCATAATGTCTAAAAATATAGAGCAATGCATGCTGTTGTAGCGAGTTTCAATACTACTGTGGGACAAATTACTGAAAGGTCTCAGTGATTTAAATGCCTTTGAAAAAAATGACCAAAATGTCTCCGTGAAAAACAAAACTAAATCTTACAGAGTATATATTTCCTTACCGCATAGGCATCATCAGAAACATATACTTTGATGTTTACTGCTTAGTAAAGAATGTCTGGTTGTGAAAAAAGTTATATAATTGCTGGAGGATTTGTTTTTGGCAGTGTCTATTTTGCTGCCAAGATGGCAGCAGCAAAAGGCTTGGTAGAAACGAAGTAAATGTAACTAAAAGATAGACCTACAATCTAACCTTAACTCTAACTGTAGCCTAAACCTAAGCTAACGCTAAAGTAACACTAATCTGAACCTAACCTGACACTAAGCGAACACCAACCTAACCCTTACCTAACCTAATGCTAAGCTAAACACTAAGCTAACGCTAACCTGACCTTAGCCTAACAACACTAACCCCTAAACGTAACACCTAAGCAGAGCCTGAAAAAAGGCAAAGAAAAAAAACGAAAGTCAGCACTGTGAGAGTCAAACTGAAAACCATTGGCATAGCAACCGTTACACCACGAGCATGACAACGTTTTCCTGACAAAGTGACCTTTTTCTTGGTATTCCGTCATGCCTCAAGACAGAATCTTCGACTGGCGGCATAATAGCTCCAGCCGATCCGGTGCCGCCAGAATATCACCAGTAAAATAGACACTACCTTTGTTTTGCTGCTTTGCAACTATGATTGAATGTGCTGATAATATGAGCATTGACTTTGATATATTCTTCTTCAGAAAGATTCAGTATTGAGTGATTGCAGATGTATTTCACTGAACATAATATAGTTAATTAGGACAAAGATGAAGTGGGCTGATATACCAGCAAAGTACAAGCCACATTGGTCGTAAGTTTACATTCTGCTATAGGCTTATTTTATTAATATTTGAATAATAAATTTTCCTCATGGCGGGCAATTTTATGTTAAAAAATGCAGATATTTTATTGATTTTGAGATATTTGAAATTTCCTTTCTTACCTAAATTTAAATATTTTGCACACTATTCTCAATTGACAATTTGTTTTACCTTAAGCAAACAAATGTTCTCATTCTTACACATTGCTAGTGGTACTGACTTTGTATTGTGTTAATAATGCTCTAGAGCAGGGGTGGGCAAACAGTTTCTACGGAGGGCCACATGAAGATTTTATTGCTACTGAGGGCCGCATGCTCATATTGTATATATTACATCTATAATGGCTTTGAAAACTTCAAAATAGTTTTACATGAGCTGCCACAAAGTGAAGGTAACAATAGTCACTTCCAGTTGAGTAAAAATGCGATTTCGAATGAAACGTGTGGAAAAAAACTTGATAATTCTAATCTAATCGATAAAATTACTTTAACATAGACTCCAAATATGTACTATCTATTTACGTGTGACTGCCCTGCGTGCCGCACAAAATGCAGCCCGCAGGTCATAGTTTGCCCACCTCTGCTCTAGAGCAGTGGTTCTCAACCACTACTCTGAGAGCCACATGCGGCTCCAAAGCCTCTTTTGTGCAACCCTCAGCAGTCTTGCAATAAAACCTGTAATATTTTGTGTAACAGACTTCATTCTGCTATAAAACAGAACATGTCAGTCAATTGACTTCTATTAAATTTTTTTTAATGCAGTTCTCTAACAAAGTGGTAAATCTGGATTGGCTCCCCTCAGCAAAAATGTTCTTGAGCAGTGGTTTTCAACCAGGGATATGTGACCACCAAAGGGGTCTTGAAACGTTTTTGGAGGATCATGAGTAGATTTTTTATGTACACAGCTGTATTACATTTGCTAAAGTTTTACATGAGGATCGTTGGGTTATAATGGTTCATGGTAGCAGGGTATCCACGCGGTATTGAAAGTATTGAAAAGTATTGAATTTGGCCAAAATGTACATTAGGTATTGAAAAAGTATGAACATTCTAAATGGAAAAGAAATTTTTACTGAAGGCAAAGCACTTCATTTTTTACGCAGTGTTACACAATGTGTAAAATTGAGTTTATGAGAGCAGTAATGGCATAGAGATTTTTTAATTTAGTATTGAAAAAGTATGCAAAATGATTCTTAAAAATGTGTGGGAACCCTGCGGTACAAAAAAGGTTGAAAACCACAGTTCTGGAGCCAAAACTTTTAACAATTTTATAACCTGTGCAATGTTTTGAAGATAAGTCTTCATTTTAATAAAGTTATAATGTGACTGACTAGCACCATTGTGTCAAAAAATGCCATGAGTATGAAATTTTTAGTTACTGTTTTTTAAAAATTGGCCCAATTCTGGACCCTACCCAAATACACAAAGCTTGCAAATGAAGCCACTCTTGATTTGGTTGATATGAAAAAAGGGCAAACCAACTCATCAGAGAAGCTCATAGATTTTTGTGCTGAAGTAGGGACAGATCTTATCCAGCATTGTGAAGTGTATTTGGGCATGGGTGTTGTGTCAATTGCAATTATATCCTAAAATTCATCTGGGCCATTAAAGAAAGTTGGGAAACAATAACCTAACAAGTGAAAAATTATAAATGGCAAAATTTTGACCCTGAGGTGCTTCCATCGTGGTACCTGGTAAATTTTTGTTTTGATTACTCTGAGATGGACTCAGATATCCGTAAATTAAAAAATGAAATTCAGGAAGATTAATAAAAAGTGAAAAGCCCTTATTTCTAAAAACAGAATCTCTTATTTATACCTCAACCTGCACCTTGTGCACAACTGTGTTGATCATCTGGCAGACTGCAGCCCCTTTCAAAATGTAACCCTATCAAATTCGCAATAATTCTGGCTATCAACTTCAAATCATGATAGAAAATTATGAAACTGTCAAGGGTTGCTCGATGAGACAACCTGGTAAACAGATTTTTTGGTGTCCCAGTGCTTTAACTGAAATTTGTATGAAATTGTCTAATGTTTGTGTCATAAAAAATAACTCAATTCTTAATGTAGATGCAATTGCTTCAAAAATCAAACTTTTAACCCAAAGTATGTCAGTGAAACAAGTAGGTGTTTTGAAAAAAGAATATAGAGGTTATATAGCAAATGCTAAACAGAAAAAATGCTCTAACATTGCATACATATGAAACAGAGTACTGAATAAATTGGTTAAAACACAAATTGTTGCTTTTCAAAACAATTTTAGAAAAATGTTTTACCAAATCACGTTTTATTAAGCATTTTCCTAATGTCTACAAAACAGTTTGGGTGATGAAATAACAGTTTTAACATAGCTTCTGCTTTGGTGTTTTGCTGATTTTTAAAGCATTTGTCATTTTTGCTTTTTGATCATTCATGTCAGATCTCATGCCGTCTTCCTTGTTTTTAAATCATAATCATACTGGTAAGGTGTTACGTCTTTGCACTGATCACACTTTCTTTCTGCATTTGTACATTTAGAGATTTCATTTCTTGATGTCGTTTGCCCTGAAGAAAGCCAGCTGTCTAGTTGGCTGAAGTGTTGATGTTGTTTTTAATTGCAACATTGAGCAAAAGTTTATTTTGTTTATCTCCGTAACAAACAATGACTCAAATCAGTGATGGGAAACCTATTTGTTATGAGGGGCTGCATGAATTTTGGAATATCGCGGGCAGGCCGCAAGTAGTACTTAATTTTACCTTTAAATTTTATCTTTATCTTCCAAAGGAAACTTAGGAGAGAACTATGTCAAGGAGCAAGAGACACTTCAGTTGATTAACTGTCTTCGTGTCTACTTATCATGAACTTTGGTTTTGTCACTATTTTGTGTTCTAATTTGGGTAACGAAAAATCTGATGCATGCCTTTCTCACAGGCAACAGGTTCCCCACCCCTGACTTGAACGATGTATTTTTCCACAATTTGCATCATAAACAACTGCTTTTTCCAACAGGACATGGAAGATCGAAGGAACCCCAATGGAACAAACACAAAAGATGCTTCATGCCAAAGGCTTGCATGACCCATGGTTGAGAAATGAGGTGTGGATATACAAAATAAGATACCCAAAATTCCCTGGGGTAAGGATGACTTATCATATGCGTAGACCATAGATTAGTAATTATTTAACTAGTTTGTGCTGTTTGAGTGTTTTTGTGATTTGTATCACCCTTATGACCAGCAATTCTGTAATGAATATATTATGTTGCAAGGTTTTATTTTAACAGCAAATAACTGCTGTGTGATCTTTTTGGTGTAGTGGCTGTACAACGAAGGTGATAAGTGAAAATCAGTAGTGCCATGTACTACTTTCACCACTGTAAATCCTCAGATTCAACGCCCTGCTATAAATACAATGTGCAGTGTGCACACTACATGGTTGATGTGGATGACGAACTCCAGTGCTTTCCACCCTGTAGGCCATAGGCTAATTTACAAATAGGCCACACAGGCATTTACATTTTTTTTAAATAGCACTCTTGTTTTGAAAACAATATGCTAATAGTCAGCCAAAAATGCTATTAGCAATTGTAGAAATCATAACGGTTTCCAAACAATGTGTGCAACACTGACAAGTCAGTGAGGTGCGATATTTTCCTCAAAAACCATCTGGCTCAGCTAAGAAACAAACACTGATGCTGTCCAATACTTTTTATAAAAAGTATTGTATTCATATTTTTTTATTTAAACAAACCCTTTTCAATTGATTGACAAGTTTCAATGTATGTTTTTCAGGACATTGCAGTCAATGGCATCTGTATTTTGAAAAGCTAAAGCTTGAGTAAATTAACTCCATGCGCAAAGCAACTTTTTCAGGCTTGGGACAAGGTATCAAAACACGTTGGTGAGACAAGCAACGACCTTTCACTGTATATTTCAATCAGGGAGCTGTGAAGATGCGTTGTAGACCCTTATTTTCTTATAACGCTCATGGATACCGGGTGCTTTTTTTCTGATCCAGAGAAATAGGCGCAAGTGGAAAATGTAAAGAAAGATTGAAATGCATTTTGTAAAGAACGATTGAAACGCACTTTCAACAAGTTTGTCTGGTTCTCTGCTGCGGGTCTTTAAGGGTTCTGCGAAAACGCTTTTGCCTGCAGCGGTGCGTGTCTGCAGCTCACGAAAGAGTTTTTCACACGTGGCCTCGATCACGCAAATGTAACTAGATTGCACTTATAGTTAGACCTACCATACGTGCCGGTTTAAACGTCTGTCCCGTCCCAGAATTTCACTTCAAGTGAAATTTTCAAAATGAACTCAGCCTGATGATGCATTATGAAATAATTCCGCTCAATGGCTATTTGTAAAATTGGGGGCTTATTGTTGCGTCATTAACTACAGCATCTGCTGCAGTTAGAAGCCCTTTTGTATGCTTTGAGAAGGCAGGATAACTTTCAGTTAGTAAAACTTTAAAACAAAGTAACAAAAATTTTCCCTTTTAATCTAAGTACGATACCTTATATGTGTTCTCAGACAATCTTAAAACAAATAAGTAAGGTATAAAATTTGCCAAGCTCAGGCCTTCGGCGGCTCGTCGGCTACTTCATTCATGGTTTTGAATTTGTCCCGGTTTAAGCCTAAGAAATTATGGTAAGTCTACTTATAGTGGGAAGTGTTAAAACCCCTGGACTTTAAAGAAACCACTGCGCTGTTGTTGCCCAACTCCTGTTGAACGACAACACCATTCGTTGATCTGTCGGTGTGCTGGCGCGTTTTCAAAACGGTAGTTTGTTTGTGGAGATTGAGCATGCGACATAAATGTCCACTTTTGCTCAACAAAGCTGCCGCTCGTCGCTGCAGATTGGTTGTTGCTACAGACTTAAACGAACTTTATCCTATTTTTTCTCTGTAAATTTGTTAGAGAAGAAATCGGGATGTTGTGTTTGTCAGAAGTTTACAAGTGTTCGTATTTTTGATGAGGTCTCTTTGCGTATCAACCATTAAAAGAACCAGGAAAATTGAACCAAGGATGATATCTTAGTTATCAGGGTTGCGGAGTCGTAAGCAGTCGGAGGTTTTTGGGTGGAGTCGGAGTCAGATTTTTTTGTCCGACTCCGACGCCGAATGTCCAGTTGGATCATTTTATACATCATACTCCTAAATTGGGAATTCCTGTTGACATAGTACAATATCTTTTGAAACTTTTGTTGAAACAGTGTTTCTTGCTGTGCACCACGATTTCCATTGATTTTAACAGCCAAATTTCATTCCCTTTGTTAAGGAGTCGGAGTCGAAAATTTTGCAAAGGTCGGATATGTTACCTCCGACCCCGTAACCCTGTTAGGTATGCGATGCGAGAATTAAGCAACGGGGTTTCGAAAAACCATCCATGAATTACCCTGTCTACACATGACCAACTCCTGCGTGTTGCCGTGCAGCAGCAGATCTTTTAACCTTCGCGTGATTTTTTGTTGTAGTCCTGGTGAGGCATCTCTACTCTGCTGCCAACTACTCGATGTAATTTGCAACATCGCTTCAGTGAATTGAAAATAATCGAAACGGAAACTTCCACTGTTACGTGCGTGTTCGGCCAAAATTGAAACGTGGTCACCGAAAGCCCAATGGATGCGAGCTACGCAATGAGAAGTGCTCTGCTGCGAATGCCACCGAGCGGCCGTAGTGCTTGGACACTTCTGGATTTCCCAGCTGGAACCTGGCCAGGGCTAAAAAACGCCCTCTGTCCCAGAGCAGGGCAAGATTGACCAAGGTTGTAGTCAATGGTTCAAGTGGAGTGATGTGAAAAAAGTTAATGACATGAGGGTTAACCGTAAAATACAAGTTTATGACTGAATGGTTGAATACAATAATTAATTCCTCTACTCTATCTACACTCCTCCATTTAATCTAACACCTTTTAAACCTTTAATAATGAGGGTTAACCTTGCCCTGCTCCGGGACAAAGGTTGAAGTCTTTCACTGATAGAAATTGTGTACATCGAAACAAGCTCAAAGATGCGAACCGCAATTTTTTGTCCGTGTTTGAAGATCTGTTTACGCAAAGCCATCCCTTCGTTCGCCCTCGACGTGTGAATGTGTAGCGATCAGGGAATTTTATTTTTTGTTGACTCGCAAAGTATTGATCTTTGTTTTCTTTTCAGTTGCTCGCCAGAGGGATAATTCCTGGGTTTTTCGTTTTCCTCGGAGCTCTGGCTGTCGAAAAGACGTGGTTTTCCAGCGGCGACGAACATCATTAACCTTCAAGATCGCATCTTTTTTTCTCATACTACGTTGTGTTGTTTCATAAAAGAATGTCTACCTTCCATTGCTTGGCTTGTTTGCTCTGAAGCCTAGTGATGTTTGTGACGTCATAGGACAGTTTTACCCAACAAAGCAGTTGACTGAAATGGTTTTTATAAAACAACATGCACCTTATGTTGTATTAGATTTTTAACGTGGTGCCAGATATCGTGCATGATTGTCGTTGATCTTTAGTCTCGAGTGCTGTAGCTGAGTCTTCAACGCTTTGCAGGTGTCAAGTCAGGTACAAAAGAACTCGGTTGATTAAAAGCTACAGCATCAAAATCACAGAGTTAATAAACACTGACTAGTGAGTACTGTAGTTCATCTTGAAAGCGAACGACTTTGGATTCCTTTAACCGCAGGAAGCAGGTAAATTTGCAACGGTCCGCATAAATAGTTGAAGGTACAAATTCATCTGGATGCACCAACCGCTTTACATTTGCAGCGGAATTACTGAATGGATGTTTTACGTGACCGTGAGATATATTCAGCGCAAGTTTAAGCAGATTTTTCACTGAAAATTTGCGATCTCGTGTACTTGACTGACAATTAACGCTGCATTTTGCAGAACATATCACACCTTTTTGTCACTGGCACATTCCTCGCATGTCTTGGGGGAGCTTCGTTAGCACCCATGGGCATCGCAACGGGGGCCCTTGCCCAGGCCCGTAACCAGGGAAGGCGAAACTCCCCAGCAAATTTTTTCTCCCCACCTAGAAAAATGTGTTGGACATAGTTTAAAAATTTTGGGGCACTCTCAGAAAACTGTTTGCCCCGCCTGATGTCCCAAGCTGGTTGCGGGCGTGGCCTTGCCCCCGTGGGTTTTTATTACAGTATATAACTTAGTAGAAAAAGTTGATAAAATAAAGATTTCACCACGAGCCCCCTACCGGAAAAAATCTTCAGACGCCCATGCATCATCGCGGGAAATTCAAGACTATTTAATGAAGCTAGTGGCAGAGAGTTTTGGATGGACGAGTGGCGGTTTAACAATAGTAGCAATTGCTACGGGCCCCGCGCTTTTGAGGTCCCCACTGTTCTTTGTGTTGAATTTCGTTTTACTATTTTGCTAAATTGTGAATTTAGGAATTATGCGAAGGTTTTCAATTGAATGCTTTTGCCTCAGACTACTGTGAATTGAAAATTTATGTACTGTGTTTATCAGTCATTAGCAAAAGTTTGGAACTACTCAAGCAATGATGCCAAATTGCAGCAATTTCCAGGTGTTGCTTGGTTGTATTGTTATGAATGGCATTCTTCATATTATTACTTCACATTGACCTGTTCCGTAAGATTCCTCCAGTGCTCTCTTTTAGAGAGTTTGTTCCTAGATTGGAATTTCTGACGCTTTTTAGGGATATTCGGAAAAGTATGAAAATGAGCTATTTTAGATTATTTTTCAAATCATATTTGGTTCTATTTTTAACATTTATCATGGCATTCTGATTTTATGCTGCACCACTACCACAGATTTAGGGATTTTTTGGTACTGTTCTAGGGATTTTTGGAGTTGCATTCATGAGAGCCCTGGTTGCCTCACCTTTTTGGTACTTTCAAATAGATTTGGCATCTATTCACTAGCCATATGGTATTGTAGTTGGAGTCGCCTTTTACAAATGTGAAAAATGATTTGGGTGTTTTTTCTCATGGTGATGGCGATCTCTCATGGTGACCAACTGCAGTGGAGATTGGAGAAAGGTGATTTTCTAAACTTAAGGTGGTTGAAAATGAACAAAGTAGCACCATGAGCACGGCCGCAACCAGATGGCATTTTCGAGGGAAAAGGGGGCAAACCGGTTGTAACTTGTACCAAACAAACCACGGGTGTAGTGGCGTGGGAGCGGCGTTCCCACACCTTGAAGTTTTGCTTTGAAATTACTTTGAAGCTGTTTTAAAATGGCTAGTCTT
>JGI24158J21664_10015254_pt1 | contig 10029 bp, 8 predicted proteins | sample Ectturendosymbi3_FD_21664 | JGI IMG/M metagenome (IMG submission 21664) | reverse complement strand
TTTTTAATTACCTAATTACGTGCAATGCTTCCTGCCTTCCAGGCGTGTTAGATTCGAAACAGAACGTCGATGCTTTTCGGTCGCTTCTACTGCACTGAAGCTGCAAATAAAATTCAATTCAGTCAATATTTTGGCGAAACGTTAGTTTCATTCTGTCTTTCGTGCTTTTTCCCTTTTCGTTGAAATACTCAATGGTGCGGAACGAATAGTTGCTATCGGCGATCGCGCGTTTCCAGTGAAACAGCAGTTGTTGCATCACAACTACTGCCGTTCGCCTTTTCGTGGTGTGTCCCGGTTTTACGAGTATAGCACTTCGTGTAATTCTATTACTTCGTGTACTTTGCAATACTTCCGCTTGTTCCGTGCCAAGTGCTGGGTTCATAGCGCTCTGCATACTGCCATTTCCAGCCCACTTTTCGAGTTTCTCGTGGGCTTTACTCCAAAGAAAAATGTCGATAGTTTTTCGCTGGCTCCCCCTCAAACTGAGTAGCTTACATGGTTGCTACGGACGACAGCAGGAAAACAAAACAAAGAAAAGAAGGATTTCAAACTTTTATTGATCGCGCGGGTCTACGCCCATGTATGGGCGCGGGCACAGAAATGGTGTACGGTGAAAATTAATTTGCCGTTGTAACAAAACAACCGTGATGTCATTTGAACGCGTAAATACAGTCGTTAGTGTCACTGAACCTGGACTTGGTCTCCTCTAACCCGCTAAGTCGATTCCTACCTGACCGCAAAGCTGAATTGGCTTCGTCGTACGAATGTCTTTCTCCCTGACTGGCACGTGATTCATAGTTGATTTTAATGATTTTCTCTTTGGGACTACGTCGTCAGTGTGTTGATTCGAAATCTGGACTGACCAACGTCACGTGACTGGCGCGTACCTTGTTAAAGTGGCGTAGATGAGCAAGGGAGGAAAAACGCTACGTGCAGTAATGCGTGTTTGGACACGCGATCGAAGTGCTGGCAAGCGTTGCTGCTAGTTTTACGCTGATAGGCACCCATTAAGAAAATTGGCCGTTCTATTTAAAGGACACCGTTGCCATCGCAACACAATATCGATTGGTTGATACAAGCTCTTGCGTTTTCACCTCTTAATCACGTTTAACGTGTCCCGACTCGCTATTTGTCAACAGGGCTGTGGAGTTGGAACAAGGCCTCCTGGAAAGAGAGCATTTTGCGCCCGCGTTCCAGGCGGACAAATCGATAGATCTTGAGGCTTACTTTAAATAAATCGCAGTGAAAAGACTGTTCTGGTGATTACGATACTCCCATCTGTGACTAGGTCGTTTGAGAATGATTTAGCACCCCGCTTTTCGAACAGCAGGATGCACCAACTAGGGAGGGGTCCTTGTCGCGCTCGCGTAAGGTCGGACATCGGCTCTAGCAACAGCCCAACGGCCGTCTAACTGTGCCCGTCGCCGGCAGGGTATGAGTGCATCGTCGCCTTCCAAGCGGCGCTCGAGGAGGCCTTGGCCAGAACCGGAGCCTGAAATTTGAGTTCCGGCTCCAAAGTCTGTCATTGCCGGAAAACAGAGCAGTGGAAATTTAGGTTGCTGGTCACGCTATAGTTTCGAACTACAGCATCAGTTTCAGTCTCATTGCTCCCCTAACAGCAAATATGCCTTGGTCTCATCGAAAATATCTGTTTTCCATCACAGGACTACCCGTCCATCGGTCATTTGGTCAAGAAGATATCCTCCCACAACATCCAACCCATATTCGCTGTAACGGCGAACGTCGCTTCTACGTATGAGGTACGTCACAATGGACGCTTGTAGAGTGTGCGTGTAGTGTGTATATGATACGCAACACACTTTAGGGCATAGGTTCTCAAAGTGCCCCGTACAGAGCCCCAGGGCCCCGTGAGAGCAACCTCGGGACTCCGCGAGCTATTCGTTTACTTGTGTTTTTATTTTTAGAAATGTATTGTGGGGCTCCGTGAATTATGGTCAATCTCTTCATGGGCTCCATAACACCAAAAGTTTAAGAACCCCTGCCTTAGGGGATGCTGTTTTTTTTTTGACAGACGCTTTACGTTTTTGAGCGAACAACTTGGACTCAGTGGTTTCGCACCTGACCCCCGTTCCGTGAGGGTTCCCGGCTTTTGCCTCCTCCTACACCAATTTTTTCGTGCTTGGCAGCATAGGCTATGCGTTCATACGCATACACAAACACATTGTTTAGCGAATTCATTCCTGTATGCGGTTCAATGAGAATCTTGCTGCAGAACACAATGTGTTACCACGCTGCAGTGATTAGATATTTAGATAATCGTGTTCTAAGATAAATTTTTGTCCCAACTTTGTAGCCCATTCGAAAACTGCGCTGTGGCCCACAGGTTGAGAAAAATTGTCTTACACGAGAAAACTGATCACCAACACATTGGTACCGGACAGTGTAACAGTTCCATCGCTAGAATGTTTCACTTCACTTATTCTCAAGCTGGCATCTGAATTTCCTTCATAACGTCGGGTTTTCAAAATAACGCATGGTTTTAAACTAAACACCATGGCGGGTGACGGTCAGCAATAAAAAGTTCAACCTTCTCGGCACATAAGAAAAAGTGTGAAGTTGCCAAAGAAATCAGTAGCGCACCGAATTTATTGGCGGTATTTTTATGCAAGTAGTTAATTTAACGGCAAATGGTCCAGGCGGCCATCTGGGTTTTCTTCTGTCATTAACCGAATTTTTTTTTAATGACCGAAAAAAATAAGCCAATTCGGTTATAATGTACTTTTCAGTCATAAAATTAATTACCGAAAACAAAAAAAATGGCAGGCGGTTTTAAGCAATTCCGCGCAAATGACCGAAGTGCCCTAAAAGCGAGAAAAAAACGTTGCTCGGCAAATTTACTAAACGCTCCTGTGCGTTTCCCAAAACATGCAACGATGCAAGGGCGTGTTTGTGTCCGTAGGTTTTCTGTTCCGATGTCTCACAAAACTTGTTTCAGCAAATATTTGCGACGCAGTATATTCTGTGGCAGCGTCAACTCACTCGATGCTTTTGCTGTTTTTATGTCGAGCAAACAAAGCCTTTCGTGACGCAACAATGGTTTGTGATCATATTTAACGGCGATAACTTGTCCTGACCGCTTTCAGCATTTACTGCATCTTCAGTGGACTCTTTTACGACAGAGATCTGCCTGCTGCTCCAATTTCTGCCGGGAAAAGCTCTAGTTTTAACGCGTCACGTAGTTTAACGACGAAACTTTGATTGCATTGCAGAAACTCCAACAGATGATTCCCAAATCAGTCGTTGGTGAGCTGAGCGAAGACTCGTCGAACATCATCGGCCTCATCCAAAAGGCGTACAACGATTTGAAAGGCCGAGTAAGTTGGTCTCAATAAACAAGGCTTTATAAATATGACGGGCATCGCCAACACCGTGTTTTATCCTTTAGGCTGCCTGTTGCCTTTTGGCCGAGAAGTTCTGTGCAATTGTATGTGTCCAGAATAAGATTTCCAAGCAGTTGACCTGAGTTGATGTGTCTTTATTTCGTGTTCGAAACTTCGCCTCTGCCAGTGTTTCTCGTCAGGAAATTCATCTTTTTTCTTTATCCACAAACTGTTCACGTATTACCGGTGATCAATATATTGTAGTTTAAGTTTAGCAGAAGTTGCGTATATCTTTTTTTTCAAATTGTTACAGTCTGCCGGTGTTTAACTAAAAATTTTCTTGAAAATTAGTCGATTTTCTATTCACAGTGAGTCCCACAGAAAGTCGTCAACAAAAGTTTGGGAAGCATTGCTCTACTCCCTGTAGTTGTACTACTTCGCCCCTCTGATCCTTTTATGTGTTAAAACCGCCCAGAAATGCGTCAAACGTTTAAAAACGAAGGTTGTGGGGTAGGGGTGGCGCGTTTGATCGCGTCCAGTGATCGCCATTGTTTCGAAACATTCCAGGTGGTTCTGGAAATATTTGATATCCCCCCAGAAGTGAAGATCGTTGACAAGATGGCGCACTGCAGGGGCAGCTCGGTGGGAGGCTTGAAATGCGAAGGCGTAAAACTCGGTGACGTGGTAAGTTGATGGCGAAGCTTGTTTTTGTTTTCACATCGATTCATGCTTGTGTGAACCTGTTGAAGTTGTTTTGGGGTTTGAGAAAGAAGCGGTAGTGAGGGTGCCTGTGACATTTGTTTTTTTTTATTGAGCAAGACATTATGATTTAGTACAGTGGTTCTTAACCTTCTTCACATATCTTACCCCCTTTTATCAAACAAGGATACCAGATTTACTCCCAATACACTCAACGGTGCTCGTTTATTGAAAATACGAAATTAACAAACTCATCAGTTTAGAATGATTTATAAAAATTTACATTGGCTGCAATTTATGGTTCAGTAAATTTACCCCCTTGGAAGATGAAATTTACCTCCGCGGGGTAAATTTACCCCAGGTTAAGAATCACTGATTTAGTAAGTTCTACAAAACTGAAACGCTTTCCTTTTGCAAAACGAGGCAAAAGGATTTCTGTGTGAACCAGGATGCATTCCTGTGGCCAAGAGAACAATACCAACCTTCATGATGGGGTTACTTTATTCCAGCGTTTCTCGAACATTTGTGGGTCACGGTCCCCTGGTACACCCGACTAGAACAGTGGTTGTTGACCTTGTTGAAGGCACTGGACCCCGGAAGTTTCATCCGTGCATTCGCCGGACCCTTAGTAGGTGGGGCAAAAAACATGGTTTCTTCAAAACAAAGCCATAATTTTATTTACCCACAAAATGAACCGTGAATCGGACGTACGTTGAACCCTTGGCACAGACTCACGGTACCCCTGGGCGCTCGATCGGACCCAGGTCAAGATCCACCCCTGGGCGCTCGATCGGACCCAGGTCAAGATCCACCCCTGGGCGCTCGATCGGACCCAGGTTAAGATCCACTGTGCTAGAAGTTACGGACCCATCCAGAAGGAACGTTGCAATAAATCTTTAAAATTAGGTCTTAATCATCGTAGTAGTTATCAGAATGTTGGCAAAGCCTGTATTAACCCATTAAATCACATTCACGGGCTCCAGGCTAAGAACCAGTGCTTTATTCAAAGAATACCAGGTCTCTGGCAAGTGTGCAATCTGCGGTGCATACATGCATGTGTCGTGTGCGCTTGTCGAAGAAATGAACGCAGAACTTGATTTTCCAATACGCTGCGCTGTTCCTATTTCCCTCGAGGTTTTGCAACTTCACTCAAGTTTTGTCTTAATCCACAACTCTTGACTAATTCTGGAGCGACGCGTTGTTTTCCTTTTTAAGTTGTAGAAATAACCAGCAAGGCTTGCAAATCTTGTACATGTTTAATCACCTCCCGATCCGCATCGTTTCTCTGTGTAGATCTACTGCTCCAATGACTGCACTATAGCGCAGGGGTGACTAACCCGCGACTTGCTCTTCGTCCGTTTTCATGCTTCATACAGCTCTTACGTAATTACCAGCCATCCCACCAAATAACATGCATGACAATAAATGGCTTGTTAAGTTCTGTCATTGTCATGTTGGCATGTGTGATATTTACAATAAATCTAGCTGAGCAAAGGTGCGTGTTTGAGTGAGGAAGAGATGGGGTGATGTTCATGTGTGTGCCCATGTATGGTTTGGCTCTTTATGGTAACACAATAAGAAATTTGGGTCATGGTCTCTGACCGGTTGGCCAACCCTGCAGTGCGTCTGCAAAAGAAATTTTATCTTTTTTTTTTTTTGAAAAAATGACGACAAAATCTCGCGACGTTGAACGATCGTGATTCACGAGCATAGAAATAAACTTTTTGTTGCGTAATAACTTTGTTGGCACTGTTACGTAATAGAGCCTACTCTATTGTATTGTTCCCTTGTATTTAGCTCTTACACAATCCCAGTGCTCACAATTTTCACTGCTCCGTCAGCCACGCTGTGTGGCTCGAAAAAGCCTTCGTAGAGAGTCTAAATCTTTGTCTGCTGGAAATATGTGCTGTTCATTTAACTCAGTGGTTCTCCACACCACTTAGCTGTCGCCTCATGAACGACTTTCACCGTGTTACTATTACAGCGCTTGTATTTGACCTGGATATGTCATTCGGAAAAGTTCAGTCCGGGATATCTCTGGAAATTTATGTTCAAAATTGCGTAGGAACCCTGAATATGACATAGAAAAATGTTGCTGGTTCCACGAATTGGGTTATTGTGGGTGTCAACATTTCAAAAACGTCTGTATCATTGCAACGAAGCTCGTGCGAAGCGGGAGTCGCACCCAGGAATTTAGCAGGAATATCTTTTCTGACGATACTTAGCTGCTTTTTTCAGCGTTAATTGTAAACCTTGAATTCACTTCTTAATATTGTTTCTGCCAACTAGGAAAGCTGTCTGTACAAAGCTGTATGCGGTTGCTTACCTGAATATTGGTGCAGTATGTGAGGAGTTGATGAAAACGGTTCTGTGCAAAGTTTAAGCCCGGGCTTGGTGAGCTGTTTGGAAACTGATGGCTGATTGCTTCAACGAACCAGGCATTTAGCACTTTGTCAAATCCAGCGATATTTCGACTTGTTTTGACGTTCTTTTCGTAAACAAGAAAAAAAGTACACGTGTAGGTACTCGCCTCTAACCCATCTTGCCAGCATTGGGGGGATGTTCGACTTTATAAGATCGTTATATTTTCAGGTCAACTTCACATTCAGCATCTCGGTCGACAGCTGTCTGAAGAAACCAGTCACTCTCAAAGTTTCGCCATACGGCTACAACGAAGTGGTCAACATCACCTTGCAACCATTGTGCGAGTGCGACTGTAGCTACGTCGACCCTAACAACAATTGTTCAGGTAACTACGTCGACCCTGACAACCATTGTTCAGGTTGAACGTCGTCATTGTGAGGCACCGGTGGCCACCACTTGGATGTAGCTGGGGGTGGGGGTGCATTTGTCGGTTCAGAAGATTTCAGACTGCTTTTAATTGCACTCATGAAAAAGGGTATCCCGGGGATCTTCCGCAAGGGTGCAGGGGGGACCCGAGGCTTTGCTGAATGTGCGAACCATTCTCTCCCGGAAAGCTAAATATAAAAACCGGCCCCTACTTAGCTGTATTTCGATATTCAGTATTCTTTTGGCTTTCAGTGGATTGTTTTTTTTTGCGTTTTTCGGAGTATTTTCTGGTGATTTAGGGTCTTAGTATGGCCATCCACATCCGGATTCACCATCATCTCTCAATTTTTTTCTGAGTGTTGGCTAGTGAGCCACCTACAGTGGCAAGTGGGCCCATTTCAGGTGAGTTTCCGCCCCTGGCTGAAACCTCTAGTTACGCCACACTGCTTGATGCGATCATTGTCATTGTTCGTCAGGGAAGGTTTTCGATCTTTTGCGCCGCTGTGTTCAGGTCGAGGTCATGTCGCAACCTTTAACCCGATTGCTGACGTCACACCCGTGCGAATTTCCGACGCCTGCCACGTCATATCCGACGCCTGCCACTAAGTTAAGATTAGAACTTTGGGAAAAAACGCGCGAGTTTGGTTTTGTTTTCCAGGACACGGCAACTACTACTGCGGCACGTGCGTCTGTGACACCGGGTTCACTGGACTTGACTGCTCATGCGATCAGAAGGACTTGACCGACAGCGAGTCGTTCCTTGTCAATTGCACAGACCCCGTCACCCACCTGGTCTGCTACGACAGGGGGGAATGCCAATGCGGCCACTGCATTTGCAAGTGAGCGATATATTGGTGAAAAAGAGCGTTTCCAACCGTGGCAGTTTTCTTGTCTCTCTGATTTTGCTGCAAAAGTTTTTTTGGTCGAAAAGTTCTGCGTCTGAATTGTTATTTTATTGTTTTTTTTTAAGTCAACAACCTGACAAGAAAATCGACGGGAAGTACTGCGAGTGCGACAACACTACCTGTGATCGTGTGGATGGCAAGATATGCAACAGTGAGTTCGCTGTAGCGAAATATTTTCTTCTCGATTTGTTGAAGGAGCAGCATCTGTGTATACTTAACCTTGCCAAAGCTGTCAAAATTATGCCAAGTCGATTGTTTTGCAATNGTTTGAACGGTGNTTAGCTGGTGAAGTTTTAGACAAACGCCAGGTGCTTCAATCATTTTCGCATTGCTACTCATTGTAGGCTCTATTTGAGAAAGTCAGAGGGAAATGGAACTAATTAGTATTTTCTGTTTACAGGTGTAAAGATTTTACCCAGAATAACAGACTTTTTCTTATAACGCTTCTCTCTCAACTACAGGTACAGTTTCGCTTAGGGGGGTACTGCTGCCCGAATGGCCCTGGTCCTTTGCAACCTGCCACCACCCCGTATAACGTTACAAAATGCTTGGGGACCGTCTCAGTAACAAAAACCGGTGATAAGTATCAAAGCTTGTTGGTGCCAACTATACATGTGTTCTACCATCCACGCGCGTATTTTGAAATCATTAGCAGTGAAATATAAACAGCCACCATCTCAGGTACCTCACTTTGAAAAGGCGCGGGCCGCTCGGCAGGTTATACCAAGTTCGAGATCAGTCGCTTTTGACGCTTTCGGTTCGCCGTCCAAAGCCGAGTTATTTCCTGGAAAGCAAGCGGCAGGATTCCCACGTCCGGAAAATATCAATCTCAGTTTCGGGCTGGCTGAAAACGCAAAATGATTTAACTCCCGAGTTTTCGTTGTCATCACTTGACTCCTGCAGAACAAACGCGAAAATATTATGAACTTTGTCGGAAAGCCACTTGTAATCTGGTAGTTATGATTAGCAGAGAAAGGCTTAAATCAATGCTTTAAGCGTGTTACTTTTTCGTTGGCACTTCAAAAATTATTTCTTCTTTGAAATTTGTTTCCTCAACCTCAACCGTCTCGTGTTTCCTCAACCACAGTGTTGTCAGTCGTTCAGTGGAACACGATCTCACCTTTCAGTTTGTTGATTTTGGATTTCACCAATTTGTGTAAAAAAAGTTGAACCTTTGACACACTCTGTCTGTCGAAAGGGATCTTTTCCCAGCAGAGAACCAGACACTAAGATCATAGAGTATTCGTATGTATCTCGCACACTAAGTAGGTATCATCAGTTCTTATTAAGGATAGAAATAGGCTTTGGCGTACATTCTTATGAGGAGAACAATCAGAGAATTTCAACGAGCTACCAGTGAGAGAAAAAATGTAAAAAAAAAACAATTAGAAAATTTTTCACGAGCCTTTTGCGTACTTCTAAAATAAAAAAACAAAGACTTTAACGAGTGAACAACTTGAACAACGTGTTTCCAGATCATGGGAACTGTGACTGTGGCACTTGCAAGTGTCACAAGGGCTGGACCGGTAAAATTTGCGAGTGCACCCTCGACGAGACTCCCTGCTTCGATCGGAGTGAAAACGCCCCCAATTCCAGTCTCCCTTGCAATGGAAATGGACGATGCGAATGCGGGAAATGCGAATGCAATGCCAACCAAGGAGGCTCCAAGGTTTGTAGCAAGCAAACCACCAACCCACCAATCGAAATTTGTTGTTCGCTAAAGCAAGTGGTTCTCAAATGGGGGTTCGCGTACCCCTTGGGGTACGCTAAGAAGCTCCGATTTTTTAAAGTGTCTTCATGATGTAACTTTAGCATAAAAGTACAATAATTATAGGTACATTTCTGATTATTCTGCTCGTGATTACAGTCAAGGGAACTTGATAGACGAAATATTGCCCAAAATGTACATCACTAAAAAAGGTTGAGGACCACTGCTTTAAAAGTTGTTTGGAGTTTGTTTTAAGAATGTTTGAAAAATCCGGAATAATGATTTAGAGTCTCTTGACTCTCTCTGCTTGTTTACAAACATAATTATTTTGTTGTTTTTCTATACATTTTCAATAGTCATCAAGATAGTCATCTTTCCGGAAACTTCCAAAGAGAGTCATTCCACCCTGTTTTGTTTTAACTTGATACACATTTCAACTCGTTGTCTTAACTCGCTTTTCACCTCCTCCACGCAGTACCGCGGGCTATACTGTCAAACCTCCCCCAGCGAGTCCTGCGAAGTCCACTTCGAATGTCTTCAGTGCTTTCTCGACAAGCAGGCAGGCGGAGAAAATTATGTCGCGAAC
>JGI24158J21664_10015251_pt1 | contig 10033 bp, 6 predicted proteins | sample Ectturendosymbi3_FD_21664 | JGI IMG/M metagenome (IMG submission 21664) | reverse complement strand
TCTGAGACCATGAGCCACAGTTCGTACTGTGTTCGCAAAGAGGCACAACATACAGATGGGCACAAATGAACACCATTCCATCTCTTCCTCACTCACACATGTACCTTTACTTAGCTAGATTAATGTAAATATCACACACCAACATGACAAGGACAGAACCTTACAACTCATTTATTGTTATGCGTGTTATTTAGTGGGAGGGACTTCTGACAATCAAGTTTGCGGAGTCGGAGGTAAAATATCCGACTCCGACTCCAACTCCCATCTTTCCAAAATTTCCGACTCCGACTTTAAAAAATTTCCGACTACGACTCCTTAACATAAAGGGAATGTAATTTGGCTGTTAAAGTCAGTGGAAATCGTGGTGCACAGCAAGAAATCTCTGTTTCAACAAAAGTTTCAAAAGAGATTTTACCAATTCAACAGGAAATCCCAATTTAAAGGTGTGATTTAAAAATGATCCAATTGGTCATCCGGAGACGGAGTCGGACAAACAATCCGACTCATACTCCCAGTGTTGTTAGGAATCCGACTCCTATTTAACCCAAAAACCCCGACTCCTTACGACTCGGTTGGCCTCCTTGGCCTCGAGCCGCCGGTTGGCCAACCCTGGTGTTTATAGTGAAGTATAAACCATAGGTGCATCAGCACAATTTCGTACAAACGTTAATTAAAAATCTAACTTTTCTCATTTCTATTTAAGCTCACATTCATGTTGCTTGGCAGTACTTTAAGTATGAAAGCAACAACATGTTTGCTATTCGTCAAAAAGTACTTTTAGTAAAAAAACATTTGCTACAAGATTTAACGCTTCTAATAATTGCTTTTCCTCATCGCTTAACATTTCGCTTGAACCCTTATTAAAATTCAAGAGTTGCTGCAGATCGAGCTCATAATGCATTGCATCTGTCCAGGAAGCTTTCTCCAGGGTCACTGCAAAACGAAGGTTCCAAAAAATCTGTTCACACAGTTCAAGTCACTACGGGTACTAAAAACGGGGGTTCGTTTATTCCAAGGTCATGCAAGGCAGTAAATGAGTTAAAATCGTGTTTCTCTTTTCAGGCAATCCACATTTGACAACTCTCAATGTAGGGAACCTGAACATATTGCTTTCAATTGTAACGACATCAGTGAACTTTATGCGTCAAAATCAGAGACCAATTGTTCACTGTTTGACAAAAGTGGCGTAGCCAGCCCAAAATTTTGGGAGGGGTCAAATATTTTGACTTTAATCGAGCAACAGTACTTTGTTTGGTACACCGCCTCTCGAAGCACAAAACGACATGTTATGTTAGACATTTTGGGTGACATGACCCCTTTGGTCCCCCTGGCTACGCCTATGAATGACAACACTAATTTAATTGGTGCCGGTAAGCGATAAAGGCAATTTTGAATAAATCAAGATCTATACTTCCTTGTTATTTGTGCCCGTGCTTAAGATTTTTATTTTTGCAAAATAACTTTGGAGGTAAAATTTATCCGACAACATTCAAGAAACAGATAAAGTCACTTCTATTGCTTCCTTAACGTTTCAGTTTCACAGTGCTGATGGTTTGGCACCCGAACTTCAGAATTTAGTTTTTTCTGTCTTCCAAACTTACAGTAGTCATTTTTTCAAATTTAGAATATCCTCACTTTACTATAGCTGACGGTGACAACTCTTAACCATTCAACCATTCAACATAGAGACTTGAAAAATAGCCTACATCCAGAGCGGTCTCATCCTCTCTAAGCCCCTCCGGAAGAACCTCGTTTCACTAGCACGACATTCGTAATCGTAAACAACGCAGTATCGCAAAAAAACTCTTCCAGTGAAGCAACCGCTAGTTGTAACGTTTTTTTGACTTGGTCTTGCTCACTCTACTCCAACAATCGTCACTTACTGCTTAACTGTCATAGCAAGGAGGCGTACGAGCGTTTATAAGCATTTTGCGACATTCGATTAAAACAAGAAGTGGTGGTTGGTGGGTGCCTTCTATGGAAAGCAAATTCAAAAAGGAACATTGCTAGGTAGATTTGCGTTACATTCAGCGAGGTGATTAGTTACAGCTCCGCTTGCCACGGATTGATTGTCAGACAAAAGCAATGCGCTTTACTGATTTTTCAGCCATTTATGCTTGTGCACAATTCCTAAACAAATCATAACTTTCTTATTTTTCCAAAGCTATTCTAGACCAACAGGATAGTGATAGGATCCAAAGGCTTTTACCGCTTGAAAATACTGCTTTCTGCTCAAACAGATTCCTGAAGACAAGCGAAAATATGCTGCCTATTTTGTCGATCTTGTTGACGTTTACAGTCACAACTTTCTTGTCGTTTTGCTGCGGAATGGATGTTTCTTTCCAGAAAGTAAACATTTTGACGAAGCAAGCTCAGCTTGAAACAAAACCTGTAACAGGCAAGTAGCATCAACGACTAAATTGAAATGCAAGCGCGTTGTTGCATGAGCATGACAATCAAGCTGTAGTAGGTTGTCTTTTTGAGTATAAGACAAAGCAGCATAGTTTACCTCCATAGCATGGTTGTAGTATCTAGCCTTGTGGAATTGAAATTCGTGGTTTAGCCTTGTGGAATTGAAATTTGTGGTNTGTTGCAACAGTTTCAAGTTCAACTGATTCGAAACTACCAAGCAATTTTGGTTAAACATGAAACAAAGTATCGAAAACAGTAAAANTATTAAAAAGCTTATTCTGTGATGTTGACTAGGAATAGGTTTGCAGACCTTGTCTATTATCGTATAGGATTTCAATCACTGCAATAAAGTCTAAATTAGCTACGTCCAATCCGCAGTTCGCGGGCAGCAGGCGGCCAAGTCGAGGGTTTTGTGTGTCCCAGTTTAAGTTTTCGCTATAGTGTAAGTAGCTTTTTATATCTCAAGAAATTTAAACGAATAAGCTGAAAAAATCCTGTTGTTTCATGAAATGTAGTAACAAAGTGACTTCGTGAATGGAGTTGTTTATTTATGCGACGTCACCCATTTCTTGAAATTGGAATGAGGCAAATTACGTTTGTTGTGGATCGCTCCGGTCCGTTTAAACTTTTTCTAATCTGTATCTATCTGTTGCAAAGAATTCCTTTCAAACCTCACGTCAAGAATAGGCGTAGCCAGGGAGGGGGCAAAAGGGGCATTATCCCCACATTTTTAGAAAATATAGTCATTTTGTGCTTTAAGAGGCGTTTTTCTAAACAAAATAGTTTTATTCGCCTAAAATCAAACATTGTGGACCCCCTCAAATTTTTGACTCCCCAATGTTTGCGCTGGCTACGCCACTGAGGTCAAGTACCATGTGGAATCGCTAATATCGCAAATTAATACAGCAGGTGCCAAATGTTTTTCTGAGATGCTGTTAAGAAATTTCAACTTATCCAGATGTCAGAAGTGAGATGATAGTGAAACACAGGTGACCCAAGGTTACTTCAAAATAATATATTTTAATTGTAGTAAGAGTGGCTAAGACGCTTTGTTGAAAAAAGAGCCTTTGTTGCAAAAATCCTGGTTGTTTTATTAATTGGCCATGTTCATGAATTGAAACGCTGTTAGACAAGAAAAATTACTTGTGGCTCATAACGGAAAATCGTACGTCCAACATTAATCTGTGAATTTTTCCATAAATGTCTCGACATCTACCTAGCTCTAAAGGCATTGCTGACTCATTTCAGCCTGAAATATTGCCAAGCCTTTGCCAGTACATCAGTGAATGCACAATGCCGCATAGTTTCCAAAAATTCAGAAAAAGTTTTCGTGATAGAGTTGAGTGACTTGGCAAGGGTTGTTGAAGCGAACCTAAGGTGTTTCTAAAACGCTTGGTTATCGACGGCCATTCGTCGTCGTTCAACTGCAGCGTAAAATTGGTGCTAAGCAAGCACATCTGTTTATTGGAGGCGCCATAATCAGACAACACTCCAGATTTGGCTGGCGTTTTTAAGTTTTCAATGAAGGATGAACTCCGAGTAGCGCTATGTGGTCTAAACAAAGACCAGATTAACGGTGTAATTGTGGCATTTTAAACTGTGTCGAGCAATCTCGTTGCTCACATGTCATTAAGGTTGCGGTTCAAGCAGCACTTTACCCGCTGGCAGCGATGCAGCATCGCTGCTAATTCGGGCAAGAAAAAATGAATGCATTGCAAAACCCAGCCGCTGCAAACGCTTGCTCAAACTTTGAACAACGACACAAACAGCGCAAACAATGGATTGTGAAAATGCCTAAATAAAAACAGACAGAATGATTGTTTTTCTTCACGTTTAAACTGAAACTCGAAAAAGTGATAGATTTGAAGTAGTCGCTCGATTCGCAGTGCATACACTAATGCATTGCAAAACGAGATTGGGTCAAGTTTCTCCTCGAGCATACAGTAATTTGTCGCCATAGTTTCCCACAAGACCCTTGACCGCTACTTTGGTTGGCAGGCTCGTTAGTTTCAGGAAGAACGTCAAGTAAAGAAGAGACAAGTCGCACTGTTCATTACAAAGTTTAATTGCTTCGCTGCACGATTGTAAGTACAAAATCGATTTTCTGCGTTGGTTTCAGGAATGTTTGAAAACCACGTCGACCACCGCAGGCCAGGATCTCACAATGTTCGGCAACCCGCAAGAGGTATGTGTCACTTTTGTGAATTTACTTATTTGGAAATTTTGTCAGTTGGGAAGACATGCGTTTTTCAGCAAATTTTTCAGATTTTCCACTTTAACAAGGTTTCTGTAAAAGTTTGTTAAAAGAACCATCTGTTCTCTTATATCTAACAACCGATGGTGTAAAAATATGGGTAAAGTAAAATATTATTGCGTTTTTCATATGAAAGTCACTCGATTATGTAGTTTGTGATTGCTTTTAGCTTTTGAAAAAGAACTTTCTCGCTATATTTTTCCAAAACTGATGCTATTACAAGGCAATGTGATTACATACACAACTTCGGGAAAAATTAGAGCCTACCGTACATGCAATTTTGAACAGATAACGTGTAACGAGTGGGTTTTGACGGAAAGCAGAATGGGTTTTCAACATGCAGTGCAAGGAATGGTTGTCGGGCTGTAGCAAACAAGCAGTGCTCTTGGCTATTCACTCTCCATTACGTCACATAGTTTTGCAGATCCGACAGAGAAGCCACATTGCAAACCACCACTCTTGTAAACATTTACTCGCTTAAACTGTTGTTTCAACTAATTTGAGTTCTGAATCGCAGGCCATAAGCCGCTTTTTTGCAAAGGAAATACGGATTACGTCGGCTACACTGTGCACCTTTATCCAGTTTGTTTGCTTTTGCAGTTTTCTGCAAATCAAGCGTGTGTTTGAGAAACATTTTGTAGTGTTAAGATCATGTTCAAAAGGTTACACCACTTTTCTGATTTAAACGGTGTAAAAGCAAGAAATCCTCAGTTGTGATGAGAGACTAAAATTGTATTTCTGAAGGGTTCTGGACTATTCTTCCCCCCCCATCCCATTCTTCGGTCGAAGCGAGACCTTCCTCGTGCGCTGAAACGTCCAGAGATGGAATTTATATTTTGAAATCTCATGAAAGAGTCTATTGTTTGAAGAAATGGCTGGTGCGAAAAAGCTACGGCAGTGTTTATTAGGGTTTGTTTTTGCAGCAGATAACTATTTAGATTGTACACTTTTTAACTAAATTAATTTAGCCAAAATTATAAATATCCTTTTATTGCGGAAGTCAGGCCCGCAATCAAAGAGGGGTGAGCAATCAAGAAATTGCCTCCCGGGAAATTTTCAAAAATATGCTTGGTCGTTATGTACAACAACTGGTTACAATAATTTGGCCCCTCTCACGAAAATATCAGCTTGTTGCGACGCTGGTGGAAGTTCTTTTTTTTTTAAGTAGTTTAAAAAAAAACTTTTAAAGTGTTTTTTTAATACTGTACCAGGTTTAAAGCAATGGGTCCTGTTCAAGCGCAGATGATTAGTTTCAATAGAAAAATTTAAGTGTTTCAGCCGTTTTAATACATTTCTGAACTTTAGCAGAAAATTGCGCTTAATCACCAGAATAAGTAGCTCCTGCTAGCTAATACGAACCTAGTGGTTGTTTGTACGAGCGCACAGAAGGAATTCAAATGATTGCTACTTTCAACAATGTTGCTTACTCAGTAGTTTGGAGGAGGATTCGCAAGGAACAAAATAAACGTTTTTGGTAGCTGGAAATGCTTAGTTGCTATATCACAAACTAACAACTACGGAAGCTTCACCACTGCATTGCGGAGAAATTAGAGTAAAATAAAGTTCGTGCTTAGCCATTCCGATAATACTTTTCCAGGTATTTCAAAGACGCGATGGAAGCATTCTCGATTTTCATACGAAAACGTGGGACGAGTACGCTAATGGTTTTGGCCACATTGAGCGAGAATTTTGGTTGGGTAAAAAGCACGCGTTGATTTTGTAGTCTGCATGCAATAAACGAAAGATTAAACTGACAATTGCGTCTGCTTCTTTGCGCTTAACAAATGAAATCTGTGAACGGTGGCGTGCCGAGGGGGGCAGGGGGATACAATGCCCCGGGCGCTGAAAACATTGTCGCAAGTACTTTTTTCAATACAGTGAATTTGCTCCCAAAAGAGCTTAGGTTCGAAAATGGAAGCGCAAAACTTGTTTTTTTGCCCCGGGCGCCATAACCTCGGTACGCCTCCGCTTGTCAGCGCATTTACTTTCTCCTAGTCTATTTTTTTTTTGTTTGTTATGGGTTTCGAGGTAACACACGCAGTATGTGTATGATTATACAATGCAGCTAATTCAATGCTGTTGTCAAGTGAGACGGTGATGCTCGTTTGAAACTTACTTAAGAGTAAAAAAATTATTGGAAGATTTTGACATGAGTAAATAGCTTTGGCGTTTGCTGAATAACTATAAGTATTTGATGTGATTTGATTGCCGGACACAAAAAGCCAGTCAACCTTTTCACCAATTTTGGCACGTTTTTTGTGTGATTTATACAGTTGTGCAAGTCTACATTATCCAGTTCATAACGAGCAATCCATGTCAGGGTTTCTCTCATAAAGGTTTGCCAAAGACGAAAGGCTACAGCTATGTTGGAAAATTAGTACCGTATTTGATTTTCAGGCTTGAACGCGCTTCATCGCATCACTCAAAGAGGAAAATGCAGGCTGCGTGTTCACCTAAAAAGCTTTGACGGGATGGCCGCCTACGCAGAATACAGGTCAGTCTTTCTGGATACTTTTCGATATTTTCAACAAGGCAATGTTGTAAACTGTGAAATAACCCTTCTTGATGTTCACTGAGTCACATCGATATGCCAGGCAAGAATCGTAAAATAGTTGTTCAGCAGAAATCCAACCAAAGCGTTTTATTCGCCTGAAAGCGAGTCATAAGCCATCTGAATGGAAAGTTAATAACAAACAAGTATGAAATGGTCACATGGAAAAACTACATGGAAAAACTGTGTTTTTTTTATTAGAAACAGGAAAGGAAATGAAATGTTTATCATTTGAATCTGTTATCAGAACCACTGTTATTTTACCGTATTTATTCGACCGTTACCCGTCTTTGATTACACTGTGTGTAGAAGCCGCATAAAATTATCGTGAAAAGTAATCTAAGCGCCCTTGGATGCGAGCCACATCAGTAAAGTATGGTTAACCTGCATAAGTCTCAAGTGGCATACCGCTTTTTAACAGCATGTAAGGTCGACAGAACTATTGGCAAATAAATTGTTACGCCTTTGTTACGGTAACAAATGTTTTAAGAATTTGGGCGTGCTCTCGAAGTGCGAAACATTGCAGCTTTCCGCACAGGACTGCCTTTATAAAGGAAATGGTTATGGTAGGAAAACCATAACAGCTGCCCTTGATGTTGAGCCGTCTTTGTGTATAAACCGCATAAAGCGATTACAGAAGATAGGCATATGCTACTACTTATAAATGGTAATCAAAAAAGAAAGGTTAGAGAATGGCCTTGTTTATTAAAAAATGAGAGAGAATGGCAGTTTATCTTTCAAACTGAACGATGCTCAAAACGTACATCAATACGTTGCGCACAGGTTTTCTTTACAAGAGGCGATAATTATTTGGAAACCGCTTGAAATATTTTCTTTGCATATTTTTGATGAACCACAGGAAACCTGTTATTTTTGTTCTTTTCATTAATTTTACTTGTTTCTTGCCGTTACCTGGCTTCTCTTGACATGGTGCTCAAAACGATAATTGCATCTTCTCATGTTCGCTTCCTTGTCGTTTCGTGGCAGAGAATTTTCCGTTGCGAATCAATCAGAATTGTTTCGGATCAAGTTGTCTGGCTACAGCGGCACGGCCGGAAATGCTCTGTTGTCGTGGAGACGATGGGCGAACATCGACGGGATGTCGTTCACGACAGTTGACCAAGACAACGATGGGTAAGTACTGATTAACATTTTTGATGTTGCCGTTGCCGGCTAAGGTTTTGCTTTCTTAATTTCATAACTTACATGGATAGAGAACAGTAAAAACCTTCATCAACACAAACTGGAAAGCCTGGTAGCATTCTTCTTTAAATTGCCATTTGCTACAAATTCACAAGATTTCAAAGTTTATTATGCTGTCCCTTTGTGGTTTTGACCACAGTTGCCTGTGTCAACAGATTCGCAACGTTCGAAATTCGACTGTATATGGACAACAGTCTCGGTTTGCATGGCGGTGCTGGCGCCTCGTGCGTTTATAATAAGCATGTTGGAAACCAACATTGCAATGTGTGCAATGGGCTTTTGTTTGTATCCAGGGGATTGATAATTTTTTATGCAGTCGTTTGTATGAAGTTCACTTGGAGCAATTCTGTGGAAGGTTAGATGCACCTAGGATTTCATCGCTTTGCACACACTTTAAGTAAATGTTGCAAATTTGTTGACGTGGTCCACCCAGTGGTTTTTCTTGGTATTGCATGCAATATCGTTATTGTTAGAAATAGCCTACATTTAGATTTTGTGTTTATTTTTGGAGGTTAAGCTCAAAAAGGACATAAATCATCGTCTACTTTGTTCCAAAGCGTTGTGGGGAGGGGACGAAAATCTGTTTTGTACTGTTCCGTTAGGTCGTGATTGACAGATATGCTGATGAAAATTGAAACAAGAGGCCCATCGGACAGGGGGAAGTCCGCAGCCCTCACAGTGAAAAAATCCAAAATGCAATCGTAGGAGAATTTCGGACGTAAACTGGAGTTTAGTTACTGGAAAACCAACAAAGTGTTCTGGCAAACCATCTGGTGCCTTCACGGCCAAAATCTAACATTGCTAAATGCATCAAAGACCAAAATGATCTCTTATTCATAAATGACGAAGACATGCTTGTCGGATTGAGAGAATATTTCAAATATTTTTGAACCCAGACACTATCACAACATCGGACATAAAGGTAGTAAATTTGGAAGAGGAGACTGCCATCACCGTACGCTAAGTCATCCTAGCTGTCTAAACGTACAAGGTGGCAGGCCACGATGAAATCCGAGGTGAAATGCTCAAAGCCTTGAATGGAGGTTTCTCTGGCTAGCTCGTATGTTCCAGGTGGCCTGTTGTCCTAGACGGGCACCGAAAGATTAGCAAACTGGGGTGATCATCCCCACACACACAAATGGAGACAGAAGAGATTGCACTAACTACCGAGGCATGTCTCTCTATTCAGTCTTCATGGAAACGTGTATGCCTAATCAGTGGCGTAGCCTGCACAAAATTTTTGGAGGGACCAAATGTTTTGACTTCAAGTGAGCAACAGTATTTCGTTTGGAACACCTCCTCTCGAAGCACAACAACACCATATGCTAGAAATTTGGGAGGGGCCATAGCCCTTTTCACCCACCCTGGCTACGCCTATGAACAAACGATGGAGGATACGCAGGCCGAGTCAATTATTGCGTCGATGTTGGAAGCTGCAACTTTAACCAGTAGCGTAGCGAGCCCAAATATTTGGGAGGAGCCAAAAAAATTGGGGAGAGCCAAAATGCTTGATTTAAGGCAAGGAACACTTTTGTGTTTGAAATACCGCCTCTCAAAGCACAAAAATTTATTTTCAAAACTTGTGGGGGCGTGGCCCCCTAGGCCCCCCCCCC
>JGI24158J21664_10015250_pt1 | contig 10033 bp, 3 predicted proteins | sample Ectturendosymbi3_FD_21664 | JGI IMG/M metagenome (IMG submission 21664) | reverse complement strand
CCAGCTAAAATGAAACTCTGCCCGGGTTATCATAACCTTTCGCATCTGGCAAGCTCTACAAATGTTTGCAGCGGTTGTAGAATGAGGATGAGTCATCCAATCCAGCCATCATATTGTTGGAATGGAGAGGCTGGAAGCTCCTGTGGTAGGGTTGAACGCAGAGAAAAGGGGATCTGCTGCTGTCAGTTTTTTTGCAAATCTCTTTGCAGAAACTCTTACAGAATATGGCAATGTATTTTAAAGAAACGCTTTTGCAAAAAAGTAAAATAGTGGCATTCACCCTCTTTCCAAACTACACCACTGGTCGTAGGAGCTTAGTGCTCCCCAACAAAAATTGTTTATGGAAACAATGTATCCGAATTCCGGAGAGGCTTTACAGACTTCTGCAATACTTCTCATTAAAGTAAAGCAGTAATGAATGAGAAACATGTGTTCTAAAACGAATAGCTGCAATTTCACTAAAAACATCAAATAAATTTGAACAAAATGTTATCCCAAGAATAGTTGCACTTAATTTTTAAGTCATTTTATTCAAGTTCAACAAGCCCAAGATTTAGGGTGGAAAATGTTTTCATGCTCTTAGGCTATAAGAGGTTTCAAACTGATATCGGCGTGAAAGCCTTTTATTTACTTTTTCTGAAATAAATGTTAACTTTATCTTCCACATCAGCCACAAGTCCTCCATCACGTCACTTTCAGTTTATTTAAATTTGTGATTAAACGTATGCCAGCATTAGATTGGTGACAACAATGGTCCCATGAAATTTGTACTCTTGCGCATAAGAGATACAGATCCGTTTGCAAATTACCTTGTATACAAACAGGTCTCGCAGTTTATAAACGTTAGCTTACTGCTAAACGCCGTTTAGTGCAGATAAACTGGCACATAAACTATTTTCCCGAAACCAGTTAGTTCCTTCAACAGGATGACTATAAATACGGTTTTGTAAATCAATCGTGACGATTGCAAATTTCATTGACGTAATTGCGATGACATCAGCCGCCTGTAATCTGCTCGAGACGATCGGCGACCGCGTTCGATGCTGCCGACGACTACGAACAATGGCCATGGCCCCGAGTACGACAGCATCGTGGCTGGTTTTGATGTATTCGTGAATTTCGCGACAATGTGAGACAACTACAACCGACCCCTACCAGTAACCTGCAAATTTTCTTCTGGCCTGACCAGACCAGTCGGGAATGACATTGAAAATTTCAAAAATTGATCGGGTTTATCATGAGTGTATAAATTCCTGTCAAATTATTACTAAAAATAAAGTGAAGATCAAGGTTATTGTTACTTTTCAAGATACTCGAAACGAAACGAAGTTTTTTTCTGGATTGTTCTTTGTTGCAGCCTTGTTTTTTCCTGATGCTTTCAGCCGGTCTGTTTATCCTGATCAAAAAAGTACTTGCATCGGACGCCATCGAATGCTTCCGAAATACGAGAGCGGTCATCCCATTTTTAAGCGATGATTTATCGATATCCTAGTGACAGTAGTAACACAATAATGAAAATATTGACCAAACAAAATGTAGCCAGTGTCAGTAGAAAGCAAACGAAGTCTAAGGTTCAAGCAAATAAAGTAAACGGTACTAACCCGTTTGTAACACAACTGACGTGTAGAGCCATAAACATGTGATACAATGTTCGCTTATCAATCAAAACAGTTGAGTTGATGCTCCACAGCATCTGAAAGTTACTCGCCGCAGCGTCGAATGAACAAATGCGTTATCTTCAAAAATGTGGGAAGAGTAACAGTTCGCGCTTGAACTTGCAGGATATTGCCGTCACCAAAATATTTATTAATAATAACATTTAAAATTTGATTGCTACTGTTTGGTCATGCATCTATCCGATCCGTCATTAGGAATGAGAGGCTTTGACTTCACAGCGAAACTACAATAGTTACTGACACATTTTCGAAAAATCGAAGAAGTAATGCTATGCTATTATAAAGACTCTAAATGAACTTTGATCAAATCGTGAAGCAAACAACATCACACGGGTCAATTTTACAAAGATGGCAAAGATGGTTGTTTAATGACTCTAGTGAAAAAGAAAAGTGCTAAAATTTTGAAAAGATCTATTTTATTGTGAAAATTTCCAAGAAAATGTGTTCTTTGTAAGAATGTCTAGATAAATTACTATTAGATGTGTAGATGCTATTTTTACTTTTGTCAGCACATCTTGCTCCTTCCTAATAAATTCTGTGCATTTCTTTACCTCAAATACTTTATTTTTTTAGAGTATTTCGAAAAGTTTTTGCACCTCTTAAACCTCAAAGAAAATTTTTTCTCAACTTGAACATGTGTTTTCAGTTTTGTCAATGCTCGGATCAACCATGTACAGCCTGATAAGTTTGCACTCTAGTTGAGTTGTAAAAGTGAATTTAAAAATGCCAAAAAATATTAGTTCCAAATTGCGTATCGAAAAATATGAATGGCATTCAACCGTGCAAACAGTGGCGTAGCTGGAGTGTGCGCTGCCCGGGGCGGCCCTGAAGCCCATAAAATACATATTACACGGTGACTGGCTCTTAAAGCTTTGTATACATATTAACTGGTTTGTGCACCATTATAATATTTCAGTACTCTCACATGCTCAAGTATGGCATGCTTTGAATACACACCAAAATACTCACACTGTAAGCAACAGTTAGGGTTGCCAGATGGCCGGTATTTCACAGGCCTGGCCAGTATTCTACAGAGGCCGGTCAAATCCCGGTATTTTGAAAATCAGAAATCAGTTTAGCAGAGGCCGGTAAAACGCCGGTATTTTGAAAATCAGAAATCAGTGCCTTAAGCCGGTGTTTTGAAAATAAACAATTTGCCGCAACTTCAAAAAGAACTAACGCAGAACTTTTAAAATTGTAATGACTCTAGTAGTGAATTTTGTCAGGACAGCTCCTTCATCGATGTTTATTTGCTGCTGTTGACGTAATCCTATGTGCGATTGTCACATCACACACCGAAATGTAATGAGTCAGCCAAAATACGGGAAAATTATTGTGGTTTAATAACACTAATTGTCTCTGTTTTCGCTGTACTGCTTGAGAATCGCAACCAGGGTTGCCAATTTGGCTTTTTCGAAGCCAGAGATTCTGGCTTTTTTTAACACCTTTGACTTTTGCTGGAAATAAAAAAGCCAGGTATTATTTGGCAGATATTATCTGACTTTTACTGCTTTTTTTTCATCCGGAAAGGCTTGGTTCTGGCAAAATATTGTCTGAGCTGCGTATTCATTACAAATCTCTTCTGACGAGAGTCTACAACCATGCAGGGTGCTCAGAATATTGCAAAAATTCTACTGTTGTCCTAAAAGTGGTCGATGTTATTTAATAGGAAATATATGTACGACAGTGTAATTACCGGGAAACAATGCTTCATAAGATTGAAATTTTATTATAGCGATGTTTCTGACAAGTTTTGATGTTTATTTTGTGTTTGGTTATGCATGTTTTATGTTTATATGTTTCAAAACTTCTCTCTGGCTTTTTGGGAGAAGGTCTGGGTGTTTTTGTTGAACACAACACAGGTTGACTACTCTGAGTGTAACAGAACAGCTTAGATCTGGCACTGTTGACAAAATGACCGGTATTTTTACAAAACGCATCTGGCAACCCTAGCAACAGTTAAAGGCAAAAATGACATACAGGGAAAAATAGTTAAAAAAGTGTAAAAAATTAGGAACATCTTTATTTTTTAAATTAAAACTGCAATTTTCTACACAGTAACTTTCCTTGCCTTTTTGTTGCCAAATTCTTCAATGGCAATGGCAAAATTTATGTTGTCTGTCAATTGTTGCTCTATGGACAGTGTAGCAAGATTTCTCAACCGCAAGGTGCTCATACTAGATCAGCTATGTCCAACCAGCGGGCCGCATGCGGCCCAATCGAAGGTTTTGTGCGGCCCAGTTCAGGTGTTCGCTATAGTGAAAATATCCTACATATTGACAACCTGTCCTTATTTTCATAATCTTCAATTTGAAATTTTAATGCAGGTGGTTTGAGTGCCACTTTATCACGTTTGTTATCATTGCAATTAGGATTTGAACGCTTTCAGTAGATTAGCTTAAGCTCAATTTAATTTGCTAAGATCAAAGTAAGCCATTCAACGTGCGGCCCTCATTAATATGTCATTCAATTAACGACCCTGGTCAGGACAGTGACATGATTTTTGGCTCTGTAAGCCATTTGGGTTGGACATACCGTAGCCTACTAGATCTTAAGTAATCCTTGAACAGTTTTAGTTTCGAAAAACTCCTCTAATAGGTAACAACACCATCGGCAATTGTGAGGAAAATCCGCAGCATTATTACTATAATTGGAACAGGGTTCCCAAGGTCATGCTTTTGAATAAACTGCAAAAGTTCAAGGGGGCCTTTCTCTACTGTGAACTGTACAGTGTACTTCGGCAACATCGTATAACTGTGATGCAACAATAACGTTCTTAATTGCACCAGAATGAACAACAACCGACGCGACAACCATCAATATTTATTTTGCGGCTGTAAACTGCACTCAACCTCCTGTGCAACTAACTGGCCTACTTGGAATCTGAATGCAGCACGGTATTCTAAAAATGTTCATAATGACGCATCAACATACTGAAGGAAGAAATTATTTCCCCTAAAAAAAACGACGAACCCTCACGCAACCCGTAAAACTCACGTAACCACGTTACATGTTTTGCGNAACACTAGGGCACCATGGAACCCCTGTTAAAGAATGCTGAGTTAGATCATATTTCTCCACACACACGGAAATCCATTTTGACGAGCACAAATCCAACTACACATTTATTAGATTTACACAGCAATGTTTTTTAGACCCAATAATGCGCTTTTAATCGCATCTACAAAACTTAAGAGCACTTACAAAAGCTTAGAGCTCACCACAGCCACACGTTTGCCCACAGACACAGTCATCCACCATACTCCTACTAAGTTCTATAATGTCATATAAGGACTACGATCAAACGTCAACAACGACCCAACACTCGATCAATCAACCGTGTTGTAGTGAATCAGTAAAATTTAACATCAAGTGAGTTGATATGAGGGTTGAGAACCGTGTTGCAGCTTCATGTAAAAAAGCCCATTGATACAACATCCCTGATACACGATTGTTTATTGTTTGGCTAAGACAACAATCGCTTAAACACACATGCCATCTGCCATGGTTTAAATTACTCAAAATCAAAAACGTCCTTCTACTGCGAGTAGTGTCCAGACATTAAAAACACTTTCATTTCAATACAGTCTTTGCAGTTTGCAGCCTACAGCATAGCCCATTGTGCCGCCCCCATAAAAGTGCCGCCAGGGGCGGACCGCCCCCCCTTAGCTACGCCACTGCGTGCAAACTAACTTTAGTAGAAAGCATTTGATGGTGCTTTTTGTTTTTACGGAATATCTGCTTTCAGGCACCCGTGCTATTAGATTATTATACTAGGATGAGGACGATGTTGTGAAATTCAGCCTTCAGATACGTTTATGAATTTTCAAAAACGTTTTCGTCAATTTCTTCTCTATAGAGCTTCATGTAGTAAGTGGGAGATCTGACCAATCTTCATGAAGCTTTTTGTTGTAAGGGCATCAACTGATATTTTGTGTTTTGATGATAGATGGAGGAAAGAGTTGTATCGACTACGAACAAAAGCAGTTAGGCCGTGAGAGAAACATTAAACCATTTAGTCCCGAAAAATTGGTTTGGCCAAGTTTCTCAAGTGGTTTTCTCGTTTATTAATAAAAATCCGCATATTGTAGCAACGACACAAAAGTATCTACAATAACCTATAGCGAAAAACAAGTAAGCATGAAGTAATCGAGAATCAAATCTATAGCAAGTATATAAACAACTTTATAGATTTACGTTTTCAAGATGAGCAAATGAAGTTAATTTTAAATATAATACATTGCACGCTATTCTCAAAAGTTAAGTTTCAGTGCAAAAGTAACACTAATATCATGAAGACTTAATCCAAATGATATTGTCCTACATCAGCTGGAGGGTAAGAGTAATATGTGACACCTTTCAAAAGACAATGACTTTGCAGAAGGCAATCGTCATCACATGTATGCTGCTGTTGATTTTATTTAAAGTAAATTACTGTTAGACATCACATGCAGCTCTCGTTCGAGTAAGATGCTGATTAATCACATTTTTTAATGGCTACGTCATTTTCAGCACGAATTAATTATCAGTTGAACACACAAAGCTTAAGTTTATAAAAAAAAACATTAGCAAAAAATATCAATACGCCATAGAAATGATTACTGCTAAGTTTGTGTAAGCTACCCTTGTTTTAGGAAGAATGCTACCAAAAACACAATTACTATTTAGTGCCTTGATGCTTTGCATATGATTAAAAGCATGAAATAAATAATTTCTGTAAAGTGGCATTCGGACAAACTATAAAATTTTTTTTTCGAATTTTCTTTGCAATCTGAAAGTTGACCTTGTAATTTTCAAAAGGGTTTCAGAAATTGTTTCGAATTAAGTCGAACTTGAGCCAGCTATAACAAAAAGTCCTCACGGTATTGAAAAGAAACTGATATTAAAACCAATGAATGGCCCCTATTGCTACGACCGCTTAAGATCGAGTTATTTTTGATAAAAGACAGAAGATAATCAGAAAAAATTTGAAAACAGAAGATTTCTTACCTCAGCTTGAGTGCCTTCTGTTCGCAGCGCTTGTGACTTGAACCAATGTTTACTGTTTCAACCGCCGAAGGCGAAGTAGAAAACAACGTCTATCACAAGTGATAATCCATCACTGTTCGTAATAAGTCAGATGTCATTTGTTATATCCTAAATCTACAAGAACTAGCACAGGTGCTCTTAGGCTGGACAAAAGTCGAGCATGCTGCGTAAAGTCGAAATTCGGTTATGCAGCTGAAAAATTCAAGTAATACTCAAAAATGCATTTTATTTTAATAGAGTTTAATTGCGACTTCGATTTTCGCGGCAGTACCCACACATCTTCTTCACTGGCTCATTGCAATCTTTCTGCTTCAGCTTTGGAATGGGGTTTACCTCTTATCAACATTACTAACAATCAATTTAAGTACTTCGTCAAAAACAATTTCAGTGTTTCTTTGAAACTAGAAATCAAAATGCGTTTGCCTTGTCAAAGCTAGAGCTGAACAGCATGTTGCCGTTGCCAATGTGAAGTACGGTTTGGACAATGGCATCATAAAATCACATAAATTTTATCTTTCACTAAACGCGAGGTAACTTTTTAATCACTTGGTCTTTCCAACAGGACTGTTCTTGGCATTTTCTCTGACTTCTGTTCTGCACAGGCTCTTTCTACCAGGCGCGACATCAGCACTGCCATAAAACAAGATTGCCTGAAGCAACTGAGAGCTTGTCGTCGAAAAAAACGAGATTGGACCAAAGTGAACATTGAAGTGCTCCAGCACAGCTTGCCAAACTTTGCACAACAACCGCTTTAGAGTGATCAATCCGATGAAGAACATTTTTTGTAAAGATTTGCGGTCAGCACGCAGTTCTGTGCCTTTCCCGTTCGAGAGAGTTTAAGACTCAGTTTGCCACACATGCAAAACATCACCTTGAAGTTACTCGAAAATATGTATTCAATTACAAACCGTATTTATAAACTACAACATTGCATTCCATTTGCTACGAATTTATTTCATTTTCCAAATGGTTCGATGTTCAGCACATCGAAGCATGATATTTAGAAAAATATGGACTTTTATACTATTACTAAAATGTTGTAGTCATTAAATGATAAATCGGTCCCTTTTTCAAGTGATATTTTCGATGTGAACCTATTTCGAAACACTAAGCACTCCCTTAAACCTAAAGGAAATATTTCCTCAAAAAATTAAACGTTGACTTCAAAGCTAAACGATTACAAGCTACAGCGAAGCTGCAAAACTGGAAACAAAGTGGAAAACTTTCTCTGCCTTGCACACAGCACATCTTTGGCCAGCTGCAGCCTTGCGTACAGCATGGGTAGATATTTACAGGCTGCACCATCAAAATCACACATGCAGTACACCGGGGACATTTTGCCGCTGACTCCTCAAATCTGTAACAGCTCACATTGCAAGTGTTTCAGCTGTTTTTGTTCATACAATTTTTGAGCGCTGCGAACTTGTTGAAAGCAAACTGTTATCGCAATTAGGTCAAAAATGTTATCGCAGTTAGTTTGGGATACGAAGGATTTTTGGCCTCAAATTTTGGGGGTTCGAAAAACGTTTTGCGCGAATTCGTCAAATTCGTCAAAGGATTCGTTTTTGGAGGTCACACAAAACACACAAAAAATGGTGACCTCCAAAAGACGAATTTTCCGGGATTTTGTCCGGACTTTAGATTTTGCCCGATTTTCGACAAATCAAGACTTTTGCGTGTGCGCTTGCACCCCCTGCACCCCCGTCTCCTGCACCACTACTAAAAACAGTCCGTTGATATTACCGTATACTGTATGTATGTAATGTGTTTTCTATGACATAATAAACTTTTATTTATACACTCAATAACAAAGAAGTATGTCGAAACTTCTGTGCCCGAATTGTATGACATTTTGTCCAAATTTGTGAAAAAACAAATTTTGGGGAACGACCTTGCATATCCTGCAGCCCTCTAGCCAGACATGGGACGATTACAGCACAAATGTAATCGATTACGATTACGATTACTTGCCACCTGCTCGATTGCGATTACGAATAAACAAAATCACAATGTAATCGATTACGATTACAATCGCGATTACATTTGTCTTGAAACATCCTCAGAAAGAAAACAAAACCCATTTGCATGGTTTTATGTAAGTATATTTTCAGACAACGTACGTTCTCCATGAATGCAATAAACGAAATTACTAATCTGTAAGGATCAAGCACCGGAAAAAAGAAAAAACACTGATTGTTTAATGAGATGTTCGTGGAGTCAACAAACCAGTGGGTAACTAGAGGAGAAACTTAGCTGAAAGAGGCCCCCTGGCCTCTGTAAGGGACCTACTAGTCAACACTCAGAAAAAAACTTAGGAAATGATGGTGAATCCCGTGTGGATGGCCATACTAAAACCCTAAATCAAACGAAAATACTCCGAAAAACGCAAAAAGACGACACTCGTACCAAAAACCTATTAAAAACATACTAAAACCGAAATATAAGCTATGTGGGGGATTTACATTTAGCTTGCCAGGTGAGTTAAATCGTCTCTCATCCCTCCCGTCAATTACTCCACTGCAACAAACACTTTAAAGTATTGATTAAACAAAAATAATCAATGTTTAAAATCTGTGCTTCAGTTGATAAACATCAACGTTTGAAAGCTTTTATCAGGCAAACGACATCTATCAGGCTAGAACATTCGTCCAGCAACGCTGATAATTCGTTTGATAGTAATTTCAAAATTGCTGAACATTTCTTCTAACTGCGAGTTACGATCTTCTGCAAGTCAACATTGCATTGTGCAGCTCTTAACTTGAAATAAAATGAACAGTGATGCCAATATAGCTGGGCATCTGTCTAATGGACCAATCGTCAATGGTTAACAAAACCTCACAGGTTTCGTTGAGTTTTTTTTATCAATATCTGGTGGATCACGGTTGACATGCTGGCTATGTTGCGGACAAATTGTGCAGTATCTTGATGTTCGTACCCGGATGTAAGTTGTACTATGACGTAATAGCGGTTTGTGTCCTGTGCGTTTTGAGTAGAAATATCAAATTGAGAAGATCGGTAGCGTAGGGACAAAACCTTCGTAAATTGTGGCTCTGTAGTCTGGCTCGATAGTTTGTGGATTTTGGCTGTGTGCTACTGTGGTGTTACGTTGTACGTGAGCTTGCCGACCCCTAGTTTCGTAGCAGCGAATTTAGTGCTTTCGCTGTGTTCTCCGACTCCGCTTAGTTCTGTTACACAAGATGCGATCCCTATAGGGTGGCATCGTAATGAGCTTTAGATTCAGTAGATAACATGAATGCGTGAGTTCTCATTACTGAATCTGGGACCGTTCTCGCAGAAACTATGTCTGGTTAACAGACCCTATTAATTGC
>JGI24158J21664_10015248_pt1 | contig 10034 bp, 7 predicted proteins | sample Ectturendosymbi3_FD_21664 | JGI IMG/M metagenome (IMG submission 21664) | reverse complement strand
TGTATTGCAGTGAAACGATTTGAGGAAAGCATGTTTTTCTGCACGTGGCTATTGCAACAAACGGCTGCAATGTTGTAGCCTATAATATAGGCCGACACATTTTTCTGGCGTAGAAATTGGAAGCGAAAAGTGTGAGTTTGGTATCTGTACAATATCATGTGCACCGCCTCGCTTCGGCATCTTACTATACTGCCGCAGATTTGTACAGTATGGTGTACGAAACTGCGAGAGCCCTTGCAATAAAGGTGGTTGCCGAGTGAGGCAACAGTGATAGCAAGGAGCGAAATTTTGGCTATTTGGGCCACACTGAAGCAACTGTCAGAAAACAAAAATGATGCAATGTGCGTTGTTTTATCGCGACTTATGAAAACAAAAAATTTCAACATGCTGCTTTCCTTTTGTCAACGTTGGCATCTCACCTGACAGAACTAAACGTTTTTCAGACTGGATGTTTTGACCTTGCACAGATGAAAGCTTCCGTAAAACTGTGCGTCAATAAGCCCTCTGATGCCGCTGCTAAATCCGAGCTTAAAGCTAATCGCGAAAAGTTTGATAGTGAACTAAGGGAACTTAGAACGCCAGATGGTTTGGCTGATTCGTGTGTGTCAAGTGTTATGGCGTTTTGCAAGGGCATCGAAAGATTGGTAAATTGATCATCCCCATACACAAAAAAGGAGACAGGAGTGAATGAACCAACTACCGCAGAATCTCTTTGCTTCGTCTCCCAGGAAGTGTATACCAAGATGTCGCAATAATAATTGAACCAAAACTGGATGATACCCAGTGCGGTTTTCGTCGTGGCCATAGCACTACAAACCGAATTTCCACTCTCCAGTAAATTTTCGAGAAATTCTGGGAGCATGCCAAAGGCGTATACATATGTTTTGTCGACCTCGGAAAAGCACATTGTCAGGTTCCTCATGAAAAGCTTTGGGGGTTGTGGAAGTATGGTGTTGACGGGTGCCTCTTGCTAGCAGTCAAGTAACTGTATTCCTGCTCAGAAGATGGTGTCCGTGTCGACGAAGTTAAATCACAACGGTTCAGCGTTGGTGCTGGACCCCGTCATTGTTGTGTGCTGTCACCACTCCTCTTCGTAGTTTATATCAGGGTTCTCCACAATACGGCCCTCGGGCCAAATCCGACCTGCGAAGCCATTTCACCCGGCCGCAAAACACATTTTGTCAATAATGAAAAATAATGTATTTACAAAAAATGTGTTGTTTTGGTAGAATAGTACATATCTCGAAAAAATCACATTACGCAAGAGTCCGTACCTCGAACAATTGTGCAATAGCTTACTGTATGTGGTCCTCAGGGCCGGCCTTAAGCCGATGCAACCGACGCGGTCGCATTGGGTCCCGCGCCTCTGGGGGCCCCGCACCTTTGGGGCCGCGCGCCATGGTGTTTAGGTAGATTGTTGATTTTTTCCAGATATTCCTTGCGCTCGAGAATTCAGTAGAAACGGTTTACAAATCTCATTGTTAACAAACAACGCTCTTGTTAGAACTAGCGATGAATTTCCTCTATTATCGAACGTTATCAAACATTTTCAATTCTAATGCTAAGACCGCATTTGATCGGTTTTCTGCTGCGTACAACCAAGCAGGAACGAAAATCAGCACTAAAAAGATTGAGGTATTGTGTCTCTCAAAGACCGCAAGGCAGTGTTTTTGGCAAGTGAGTGGAAATACACTTCAGCAGGTGGAGACGTTCAAGCACCTTGGGTGGTATGCACTAGTGACGGAAGTCGGAACAAAGGGATTGATACACGGATTGGTGAAGCAATCGCAGTTCTGCGTGAACTTTATTGCTCTGTGGTGACAAAACGGGAGCTTTTAAAGACCGCAAAGCAGAGTTCGTCCAAGGACCAGGTTGCGTGACTACATCTGCGACCTTGCTTGGTCCCGTCTAGGTGTGGAAGCCAGCAGAAATATGGGAAATTTCTGTAGAAGGTGAGGTATTTCGGGTCCCTAGGGCTGCTGCCCGGGCGACTCTCCGCAAAGGAAAAGCGGGCACGAACATGGGTGAACGAATGAGTACGCAGGCCTACATCGAACCTTTCTATTTATGAAAATGTCTTTAGTTTGTTTGCCAAAGTAAATGTCGTATTTTAATAATAATTAAGCATATTTTGACGGAAATTTGCGTTTTTGCAAAAATCAGTTAAAACTATCAAAAATAGAAGGGAAAATGGTATTGACACCCTAAAGCTCCACCACGACACCCTTTTAAAAAACTTTAAAAAAACACTGCAATATATATCTAATTCCTGAATGCATACCCATTACTAGAAGAATTTTGCTTATGTACATATATGCCTCAGGTGCACAGAATAAAAGCATATTAAAAACCAAAACCACTCCTTGAAATGTGTTTAATTTAATTTTTCGTAACTTCTTTTTTGTCAAAACTAGTTTTTACGTACTTCAAATGCCTGCATTTCTTGCATTCCTCAATTCAAGACTAGATTTTAGTAGAAGGCATACAATCAAGCAGCTGGCCTGGGCATCATCAGACCTCTAAACGTCTCTGGGTACTAACTCAGATTACTCTCCAGCAACTCCTGTTTTGTACCTCGAAATAATGATTGGTGCACGAGTTTACTAAAAGACGCGCTGCACCAAACGTTGGTGGCAGTTACATTTTCTGCTAGAGATTTCTCTTCTAATTTTCTAATCAGCTCACACCTTCCTCTCTTCACGAAATTTGAAAACATTACGTGTCGAGTTGCTTCCAACAGAACAGCTGAGGAATGATTACTCTTTTACTGAGACGTTTAATAGTAAAAGTTGGCTAAACAAATGCTAAAACTTTTAAGGTGTAGGATTTTAACAGCTCACACCATGAAATTCGCAATGCAAAAATCCACCCTGTTCCTAAGTCTTAATGTCATTAAAAGGAATACTATCTCATGACGTATAGATGGACAGGTTTAACACTGAATTTGGTTTCTGCTGTGATTAGTTGAACAATAACATATGTAAAACTCAGGTGTTACCAAAATCCACAAGCCTTGTTAAAACAGTTTGCAAAACTATGTAAAAAATACTTATACAGTAGACTAAGGACTGTGCTTCCCAATGCTTTTACTTACCTGACCAGGTGTGCTGCGGGAAAAAAATACTTTATATGTTGGCTCAATCTTTTGTTAGCGTTTTTTTACATTACCATGAGTTATGCCAGCATAGAGCCCAGCACACTTGATTCTGATGCAGCACTGTATTGCAATATTGTTGGGGTTAACCTGTGAAGAGCGTTACAGTGGCATTACGCTTTGTCACTGTTATTTTTCTTTCAAAACAATTGCTGTTGTAAATACATCTTCAAGTAAGTACTGTACCTGCCATATTTGGAAACCACAACGTAGCCCACCAGTGGACCAAGGCCAAGTTATTTGAAAAACGCGGTGTAGAAGAAATGTTTTATGGACAAATTGTTTGCTCGCATGCTGCTCACAAGCAAACCAGCTGAGCGATTTGAATTAACAACATCAATTCTGCGAGCTCGAGTGCCAAACACGAGCTTACAGAGCTGATGTTGTTAATTCAAAGTGCTTTAACTGTTGTATATAAAGAGTGAGAAATCATAAACCCAATTTTTTCTCCGCCTTTTCAATGTTAGCAGCTTTAAAGGAACAGAAAGAAGCGTTTCAAAAATGGTTTATCAAAAAGTTTAAATAGATATGCTCCTGGATTTTGCTTTAAAAATTAATTCTGTTGGACAAAACTTATGAAAATGAAAGCATTGAAAAATTTCGTCAAATTTGCTCTTTCAACAGAGAAGCATTCGATTTTTAGATGAAAGGTTGATAACTTGCTTCGTTTCTGGTTGTAGTGTTTATGCTTCAGTCTCAGTCTAACTTTCTGCTTCAGCCCCATATTCTAAGCAGTCACTGTTAGGTTTACTGTGGACAACACTGCACTACATCGCTACTACTTCCTGCACTGAAGTAGAACCTATACACTGAACTGTCAGCTGCCGATTCCTTAGACCAACCCGTTTTTCAACAAGCAACATTAATGATCCTGCTTGCAGTGATACAACTTTAACCAGCCATTTCTCTTTCATGCTGGTAGATTATTGACAAGCTGATGACGTATGTTTATTTGTCACGTTAATGGTTCGCATGTGATGCGATCATTACAGCAATCCATCCTGTCAGCTTAGTCAAGGAAACCTTACTGTAGAAAGGAAACGACGTCACTTTTCTGAGTGGTTGCACTACAGGGTGCTGCACGATGAACCATGCGGTTAGTTCCTCTGCGCACCGTTTTCTCAGCTTGACTCGGCAAGGAGCCGCAATTGTCTGCATCCCTCCTCACCTGAATCATTTAATTCGCCACAATCATTGCCTGAAGTTAAATCACACTGTTGCTCAGTTTTATTTCGCAATCAACCTTAAAAGCTTCGCATAGACTTTCACTCGGTAAAAAGTTCACCGTAAAGGCAGTTCTATACAGCCTGCTGTTTTACTTTGGCAATAAACGCTACATTTCCGCGTTTTCCTCAGTTATTTTTTTTTGTCTGCTGTGGGCGCGTGCCGTTCAACCGTTCATTCCTGACTTTCATATTTTGACAAACTAAGGATTTGCGCCACTGCAACCACACAATTCTTTCACGCATACTCAGCACCAGTTTTGGAACAAATTAACCAACAAGTTCAACCTAAATAGTGTGTTTAGTCTAAACGTCTAGTTCAGGGGTGCACAACCTTTTCGCTATTGCCAGCCGCATTACGATATTCTACAAAGAATAACGGCCACCAGTCAGTTCAATATATTTTTATTTTGTTACATTGCTACTGTTTCCATATACTGAGCATAGCCTGCTTCCAAACGTCTGTTTGGCCGTCTTCCTGCTAAGTGTCCGGTTACAGTAGACAAAGAGTTTTTATTAATACACGGCTGCCGTAACATATATTCAAAATAACATGAGTACATGAGCCGCATAAATTTTTACCGAAGGCCGCAGGTTGTGCAACCTTGGTCTAGTCAACTTGATGGCATGCAAACGGACCAGGCAGGTATTTTTCATAGTCATAGTAGCAGGTACAAAGAATCGATTGTTTCTGACCTTNAAAAATATCTCAAATTTACGAACAAAGTGTAACCAACCTTAATGAGCACAATAGTTCAGTCTAAAATGTTNCTCAGCTAATGAAGAAAAAACACTAATTTTGAAGGTTCAATTTTGAAATGAGGTCTCAGCAAGATGAATGCCGACCTCCATATGTGTGCTGATGAGATAGATCTGGTTATATTCTGTTACGAGGCCTTGTTCCAACGTCCTCTGCTGCTGCACATTCGGAAAGGTTTTGCTGAAATCATAAGCCATTTTCATGATGTTCTGTGGCAGTGTTTTGTAGATTTTTTGAAGCATCAAGTAGCAAAGAAAGATGAAAGATATGTATACACACACATTTTGCCACAACAGTTAACATGCCTGAAGTTGCTTAGTAGGCCTATATTGAAAAAGGGCTGCAGTCCATTTACTTTTATCCTTCAAGTCTCTATGAGTAAATAGTGCGAGTAGTGGTGGAACCCAGGGATGGACATTAGGGGAGGCGAACGAGGCGGTCACCTACGCCATTACTAATTTTTTTGTTTTTGTAGGCTATCTATATATATTGTGCTCTTGAATTTAGTTAATAAAGAGAAATGTGAAAAAAGTTAATTATTTTATCCATCTATGGTCCTACATCTATCTTTCGTAGTGGCGATGTTTTGGGGCCCCTTTCTGAGAGTTTGCCTCGGGACCTTAAATTCTAACATCCACCCCTGTTGGAACCTATTACAATTAAATTTCATTAACTCTTCATTTGCTGTAGATAGAGAGAGAATGAGAGACACAGGAGCTATGCTCCTCTTCATTTCAAAGACAAGTGTTTACCCAACTGCAAAAGCTACAGGTTTTCGTAGTCTTACACAACAGGTTGACAAGGGTTTAGGGGCTACACTGCAGTTCCGATTGAAGTTCCATCATTCGATATAGCAATTACAATGAAAGACCTTTGATTGATTGAGTGACTGATTGATTCATATGACTGAGCTAATAAGCAGAAATAATGCAAAAAGCCATCATGCTAAAAGTAGACCTAACCAATTGCCATTGGAAATTCGAATAAATTAAAATGGTAAGAGCACTGATTACTGTAAACAAAGATTGTCACTGTGTCACATACCATTGGATAAAACCATGAAGTGCACACGTGCAGCAACCAACCCCTTTGAAACACATTGGCAAGTGTTGTAAAATTGAAATTAATTAAGCACAGTTAGGAAAACAAACAAACAAATGCAGAATGTGATAAGGAAAGATTACAGATGAAATGAGCTAAATTGAACAAACAATATTCTATGGACTTCGTGTCTGTTTCAAATCCTTAAAATAAAAAAAATTAAATAGCATGCCAATGTAGGCCTACACAGTGGAGTGGATTTCGTCTCATTGAGAAAATCTGGTGTGGTCAAAAATATATCAAATATTAAAGACAGTATAAAAATAAAAAATAATTCCTGAAATAAAAAATTAAAAAATCAGAACTATGGTGTGTAATTTATCCGTGAACACTGAAAGCACACAAGAAACGAATAACAAACAAAACAATAAAAATACATAAAAAGCAACAACTGACATTATTCAAATTACTAAAACCAGTAAAAACAGCGTTGTTCCTCATGGAGTGAAATGTTATGTAAAAACATAATTACGTGTCTTCTTAGGCTAATGGGTGTTTCTGAAATTGCGTTTTGAAGATAAAGGTGGCAGAAGACTTAATAGGGTCTGTCATTACAGACCACACTTTTGGACCAACAAAAACAATTCCCTGATGATTAGTTAACTCTAGGCAAAAACAGGCTGTTAGAAGTGGATAGTCTTGTGGTGTTAGAATGAATAGAGCTGAGTGGAATAAAATTGTCATCAAAATGGTTTGAAAGCAGTTTGTTGTAATGGGAGAGCGTAAATTTATTGAGAAGATATGAAGTTTGTAAAGGCATAAGATGTTTAAGTGCTGAAAATATGCTTCCAAGGAGGTGTGGTTAGTTGGTCTTGTTAGTTTTACAACTTTATTTTCAAGTTTTATGATAAGCTGAATGGTTGTGTTTGAAGCACGTCCCCAATTAAGTGTTTGATGTGTTTCCAATCCTTTATGTATGACCCAACGTACGCCTTTACGTTTCAGGCAGGAGTGAACAGATTATTTTCTGAAAAGAAATCAAAACCATTGGAAAAATGCTACAAAAAAAATCCTAAAGTGGACACCTGGATTTGAGAAAAAAAACGTCTATCTTACATTATCCTTGGCGGTCGTTTAATTAAAATGCTTTCCAACATAACCTTAATTTTTCTTCAATTCATTGTAGAACTCACTTGCCAAGTTTGGAATACAAGTGATTTCCAGAACAATGGCTACAAAAAAGCAAGTGTAAGGTGAAGGCATTTCTATATTAGAAGCAACATCTGAACAGCGACAGACTTATAAGAAATTGTATTGTTCGGGACTTTCTGAAAACAACTGTTTTCATCATCAGCATAAATCGAGGGAGGGCTATGAACACAGGTGTTTTCGAAATGCCTGAAAGAACATGACTTTTTTCAAATCAGTATTTTTACAAGGCTCTCTAATATGATTGCACAAAACAATCTAGTTCTACTCTCTTCGAGATACTGTCGTTTGAGGTGTTTTGAGGAGCAACTTGCTTTCATTGCCTTAATAGAAATGTATGAAAATATGGTCAAAGATACGATATAATTCACTAATTTAACAATTTCTGAAGCATGCATCTCAAAACCTTTCTCCACCTGCAAAAGTAAAATGTAGATGATAAGCAGGGATGTAGTCCTAAAAAAATAGGTGTGGGAACGGCGGCGCGTTCCCACACCAAATAAAAATAAATACTTCCCTAAATAGTTCGAATAAAGTGAGCATTGGAATTTACACAGTGGATCTTCCTGTTTCACTGTGGACTTTTGACTAGCAGTGCGAATTAGTGCAAAAAGGTGTGGGAACGCCGTTCCACGCGTTCCCGCCCTACTGCACCCCTGGTGATAAGTAGGGCAACCAAAACTCAATAAAGTCAAAATTTTTCTGCCTTTTTTAAAGTTTGTTAAACGTCCACGAGCCAAATTTCACGCTCATACCATGAAGGAATTCCAAGTTATTAGGTCAAAAAAAGTAAAAATTTATCATTAAGTCAAACTTTATCATTGCGTCAACTTTTCTTGCAGCACAGTTTTTTTTCTTTTTATCAATATTTTATTAAAAACACAACAACAGATATTGATATGCTTTTGCAAGTTTAGTTGCAATTCTGTAATAATAATGGGTTTGTTGCGATTTCTGATGTAATGACATTGCTTTGCCCACAACTGGACAATTGAATATTATGTAGGATAGGCGTGGTAAGGCAAGAAACGTGGTCTTACAGTACTTGGTTTGGTAAATGCTCAATCCATTAAGCGTATAGTGTTTCAACTTTATGATGTTCTCAGGTTTGACTCTACTGTAGTTATTAATGTACTTATCAATATATCATTCCCCAAAGTTAAACAACCAAATTTTTTTAAATTCGAAGAGTAGGGTGCATGAGTATGCTTCTGGGTTAACCGCAAAACCGAAGGCTGAATTATTTGCAGTTGCAAACGCAGGAAATGTATAGGTCAAAATAAAGTTAAAATTTGAAAGTTATGAAGTCAAAATTTTAAGCTTTTAGGTCAAAAAATTGGTTGCCCTAGTGATAATTTTCATTGAAGTTCGTTCATGATATTTGCCCTAGGAAGGTATGCACACATTCGGTTGAATTAATTAGTTTATCACACAAACAACTGACCATCACAAAGATGGTCAGTGATATTCTTCTCCCAGTCACAAGAAAACTTTTTAATTGTTTTGTTAGGACACGCGCAGCAGTCTGAATTGTAGTCTAGTGGCAATATCTTAATCCAGGCGATGTGTTACAGTTTCATTTCTGAAATTTTGTGTAACGAATTTTCATCACAAATCATGGTGCATGAACAACAAGACAGACTAACAGCAGATGTTGCCACGTTGCGTGTTCAAATGTTTGGAAACTACATTGTATCCAAAGGCGCAACCAGAAGGGGGGCTGAAGGGGCTCAAGCCCCCCTTAGCAATCAGAATACTGATGTTTGTTTTCTTAGTTTTTCACCAACATTGTAAGTCGAGAGTTGTCCTGAAAATTTTCACTGTATGTATTGGATTTGAATATGCTTTTTATATTCAGGATTTTTGAGTAACTTGCGCTTACCCTAAAAAGCAGAGTGTGCCATGAAAGTTTTGACTGCATTGAATATAGCCTTCTTTTTACATTCAGGATTTTTTAGCAACTTGCGCTTGCCCTGAAATTTTTCACTCTATTGAATATATATTTTTTATCATTCAGGATTTTTGCGCAACTTGCGCTTGCCCTAAACAACAGAGTGTGCCATGAAATTTTTGACTGCATTGAATATAGCCTACTTTTTACATTCATAATTTTTTAGCAACTTGCGCTTGCCCTGAAATTTTTCACTCTATTGAATATACTTTTAACATTCAGGATTTTTGAGCAACTTGCGCTTGCCCAGAAAAACAGAATGCGCCCTGAAATTTTTCACTGCATTAAATATATTTTTTATCATTCAGGATTTTTGAGCAACTTGCGCTTGCCTTGAAAAACAGAGTTGCCCTGAAATTTCTTACTGTGTTGAAATATTATTTATCATTCAGGATTTTTGAACAACTTGCGCTTGCCTTGAAAAACAAATGTGCTCTGGAATTTTTCACTGTATTGAAATATTTTGTACCATTCTGGAGTTTTGAGCAACTTGCGCTTGCCCTGAAAACAGAGTTTGCCCTGAAATGTTTCAAGCTAGGGGTAAGACCACCCTCCCCGACTACCCGCTTCGCACGCCTATGCATAAGACTATTGACATTGGCAGTGGCGGCTCGTGGTGAAAATGGCCGGGAGGGCTGCGAAATTTCATCTCTGGTTGAACATACAGGATTGTCGCCCTGCCCCTGGCTGTTTATA
>JGI24158J21664_10015247_pt1 | contig 10034 bp, 8 predicted proteins | sample Ectturendosymbi3_FD_21664 | JGI IMG/M metagenome (IMG submission 21664) | reverse complement strand
ATGACAGAGTGCACCAGTACAGGAGGCCATAGGAAAAGGATGAAATAGACCAGCGGGTAAGTCCAACCACCCCCATCTTGTCTAAACAAATAATTTCAAAAATCTTAATCTGGTCGTATCCGTACGATTTGCAAACTGCTACACTTCGGCTTACCCAAACACCGAGCACATTTTTGGTAAAATATTCGAAAGCATCTCAACCCCACTAAAACCTTAGGGATTTTAGACAGAGACATATCATCTCATTCAATCAGTGGATGTGTGGAAAGGTAACGTAGGACATTCCTACCAGAGTTGTAACGCGGGGTCGGCTTTTCGGGTCGGTCCGGGCTCGGGCTTAAGTTTGCCAAAATGTTTCGGGCCGATCTCTGGCCTGCATGCAAAATTTCTCTATTGCATTCAGAGTGAAGATTTTTCTTTCGTGACTTACATTTGTTGTGCTCACCGCGGTGATTTTTGTGAGTGACGTGATTGTGATTTTTCTTCTGCTAATTCTATTTGCAAACACAGCTGCGTGTTTTTGTTCTGTGCTCGGATTAGACTCACACTTTTTTTGAGAGGGCGACAAAGGTAATGAAATTAGCATGCCATGGCATTGCGTCAAAGAGATCAATCACTTACGCGATTCTTAACTTGTTTTACGAAACGATGAACTACAAGCCGGCTTTTCATGCCTATACCGCTATCCTAGATAGTTTCGTTCATGCCTATAGCCCCATCGTGGAAACGTTCTCTTTTTCTTGAGAAGCATAACATTCCGCAATATCATCGTTGACTAATAAGCTGAGTTTGTGGTTTATTGAGCCAATGTTTTGGTCAAGGTGTTTGCTATTTTTGATGTGACAAAACCGTGTCCCTGGAGCCATACCCGCACACTACGTTTTTTCATAACCCGCAGTTGCGCTTATCTTGACCCACTTGGACAATTTAGCTTTCGGGCCTAAATCGGGCTTCAAAAATAAATTTCGGGCTCATGCCGGGTTCGGGCTTCAAACTGAGGTCCATTTACAACTCTGATTCCTACCGTTAAAGCAAGAGTGCAGGCTTGGCAAGTCATTTAGTTGCTTGACAGAGTCATTAATGCTTACGTCTAATGTTATCTTTCTCAAAAAGAACTATTCCAAACTGTTTCCAGGTCATATTGAGCTTCGGAGAAAAAACACTTTGAGCATTTCAGAATGAAGAAAGACTTTTACTTAATTCACAGCATGTTATCAGGAACAAAAGTTCATCATTCTAAAGCTAATTGAAAACAAACGCAAATAAGTGCAAATATCCAGTGCTTGTTCTAGGCACATCGTGCAACATGGGTGAAAGGTTTCTTTCTGCTGCGCAGAAAAAGACATTTCTTATTCAAGTAAAAGATTCGTTCTTGGAGTTTATTTTTGGCAGAGACAACGTGTTTGTTTTGCTATTTTGCTATTGGTTTGTTTTGAGGCAAACTAGCAACGCAAATTGAAACCAGGTTTTCAAAAAGTTGGAAATTTTATATTTTAATTTAAATTTTGAAATTTTATGAGGGTGCAAATTTGTTCAAACTTCACGGGTTTCCATTCCTGGATTATCGCCACGTAGTTAGAATGTCGCATGTGCGGAAGTGACAAACAGGAAATGATACCGTAAATGGAATGAATCGAGGTATTTTTTCGAAGAGCATTTGCAAGTTGTTTCAAAAATCGAGTTTCAACCCCAGCAATCGCCAGCAGCACATGCCATTTGTGTATTATCATTTAGTAAAGCCATGTAATTGTCTGTTGAAAACGGAGAAAGATTTCTGTTTGAAGCGAAAATAGCGCCATCAACTGTTGCTTGCAAACACTTTAAATATGCTAGAGGAGATCGATGTTCTTTGCGTCTCAAAAATTTGGAGTTTTATAATAGCTGCAGACGAATGCGAACTCCACCGCTGTTACGAATCAAAAGTCGGCGAAATTAGATGAGAAATGTGCTTTGAAGAGTATGAGAAGCATTGGAGCATCAATCGTTTTTCATTAAGCACGAGGCGCTGTCTGTCATCCTTGATTACACCAATGCTGCGTTTCTGAGGTGACAGAGGTTCCAGAGGGGTTAGTGATTCCAACATTTTGATCTAGGTTTCGCATAGGCAACCAATGGCAGGCTTATGCCTATCGTTTCCCGATACATGTGACCCTGATCTGGTTCTTGAAGGTCTGGTTTATCTGCCAAATCTTGTGTATGAGAAGGTTGCATTCAATCAAATGCAAAAAAATGCTGTCATTCTTTTCAGTGTAATGCAGCGGAGAATTGTAGTTATGTTTGTGGAGTTGGATATTTGGGCCAACATCAAAAACCAATTTGCGTTAGAAAACTAAGCTTCAATCCGCTTTCCGATTGAACAAGTGGTCTACGATTCTGGAAGGGCACCGATCTATTGTAACACTGCCTTGAACATCCCCAAAGATAAAAAGATAGACAGGAAAGGCTGCACCGACTATCTAGGCTGTCTGTCCTCAGCCCTGAACATGTGCGCGCCAAGTGCCTTGAAAAAAGATGCCGCAAAATAATTGCACCAAGCCAACAGGATAAGCAGTGCGGTATTCATCCTGGCCGTAGAACTAAACACCGAATTTTCACTCTGCAGCAAATTTTCGAGTATTCTTGCGAAAATTGCCAAAAACATCTAGACATGTTTTGTCGAATTCGAGAAAGCACACCACCGTGTTCCTCGTGAAAGCCTCGGGGATTGTTGGTAGAGTACGGTGTTCACGGCCGCCTAAACCCCGCTCAGGAAATTGTAGACAAATATTTGTAATTAAGTTTTCAACTAAATTTCAAAAAGACTTAAAACCCACTGATTAACCTGATTCCCTCAGTTGCTCTTCTTTTCGAGGCGTTCTGTCGAGCAGTACTATTGAAATAGGCACAGGGTCTGTTTCTGTATTTTTTGACGAAGGGGCTGGGTTACTGCCAGAATGTCAGTGAGTGCCTAACATGTAATAACAACAGCTGTGCGCGTGGTCTTCAATGCCGATGTAACTTGAGGGAGTGGCCGACAACTCATTGTATTCATGTTCGTAACTATGTGTCCGTTTTGGCAACGTTACTTCAAAGTTCACTGTGGGTCTTGGACTCCGCCAAGCGTTTGTGCTTTCACCAGTTCTCTTTATAGTCAATATGAATTTGATGGCAGTCACAGCCGTGTCGACCAAGATTATCACTGTTGTGAGCTGCTGAAGGATCAACCGTTGTATTTTTGTGGACCAATTGATACTCTTAGCATCTTCCCAACAGGGCTTGCAATATGTACTTGGTCGGTGTTCTCTTGCGTAAGGGTTAAGCAGAAGGGAAAATAGGCACTAAAAGACCAAGGCATTGTGTCTCGTCAGAAACGCAAAGCAGCGTATGCTGAAGTAAGTGGTAATACACTGCAGCAGGTGTGGAAATTCAAGTTGCTTGGGGTGGTATTCACCAATTAACGAAGACGGAACTAGGAGGTTGCTGGACGGATTTGCAAAGGTAACGTAGTTCTGCGTGAGCTTCATCGCTTTATGATGACAAAACGGGAGATTTCCAACACCGCAAAGCAGTTAGTTTGTAAACCAGCGTTTCCTCTGATCCTCACCTATGGTCATGAATCGTGAACAGGGGTGCAGTGGGGCGGGAACGTGTGGGAAGACGTTCTCACACCTTTTTCACGTTTTGTTTTATAATAAGTTTGAAGCTGTTTCAAAACGGCTATTCTTTGGATGCGTTCCCACACCTTTTTTTGTTAGCATTACATCCCTGATCTTGGGTAATGACAGAAACAATACTTCCCGTCTTGACAGCGGTTGAGATAATTTTTTTGCGAAGAAGTTACGGCGTGACACTTAGCGACAAAGTGCACAGCTGTGACATTCGTAAAGTCATGAATTCCGAGCCACTTCAGCTCAGAATCGAGAGAGTAAAAATACATTGGTTCGGCCATGTTTTCCAGAATCCCCTGTGAAAGGTTGGTGAGGCACGTCCTGCTGGCTACATCCACCGGAAAGCAGCCCAGAAGCATTCAAAGGACCAGGTATAGTGACTGCGTCACTGACCTTGCGTGGTCCTGTCTTCGTGTCAAGCCAGGAGAATTATCTGAGATTGCTGTTTACCCCGAGGCATTTNGAGCCCTCCAACTGCTTTGGCCCGGCGACCATCCCTAAAGAAAAAGCGGGTATCAAAATTAGTGAATGAATGGTGAAAACGTGTGAGNTGAAAAATTAGAAGTTTTCAGAGTTGGTAAAAACTTGATATCAGTATAGTTTTCTTTCCTGGGTAATGTTTTGGCTTTCGTTGCATTTTGTGCAAATTCTTTCAAACTAAACTGACCTCGGAAGATTCGTTTCCAGCAAAGAAAAATGGACTATTTTGAAAAAAAATGATTTCACAACTACAAACATCATTCTACCCAATGACATATACCATATGTCATTGTTCCCCCGGTGACCAGCACAAGCATCACAGCCGTGACCTTCCAATAAGCAGTTATAGGCTTTCTGAATGTGCATTGCGATGCGCTTGAACGTTCCTGAATCGATGTGTTAAAATCCAATGACTACAAAACAAAGGTCAAATTGCAGCAAAAATGAAACAGAGAAGAATTGTAACATGCACGATACGCATCTCATCAGATTGCAGTGAAGCTGCTGCTAACATAATATTGATTTTAGTTTTTTTTTGTGTTGCGCCTTTCAGACGTACCGTGGTGGATTCTACGTGCTTTAGTGTTCCCTGCAGTTGCACCGAGAACGATTGTTTCTGTCCTCTTCGTTTCGTGATTCGATGCAAAGCATTTGTTCATGAACAACTTAACCGTTTTTTGTAACCTGCTAAACCTACATTACGGCGATTNTTCTCTGTTTCCGGTCGTTCCAATTATCGCCCAACGCTNCTGTTCGACGTGATTCGATATACTTAACAGTATCTTGTTGCGTTTATCCAGTTTATGTCCAGGTATACTGAAGAGTTTGTTCTGTATCGGAAATTAGTCGAGGAGATCAATCAAACTTATGAGTGTAAATGGATACTAATTAACGGACAAGTGGTGGCAGCGTTTGTACAGCCAGGCATTGGCATAGCAACGACAATTCAAAGGTTGCGAATGCTCCTTAAGTGGTCTTTGAGGCACGTTTCCGTCATAACTTGACGACCAATTGTGCGAGAGACGAATGAAACACCATAAGACGGGTGATAAATAAAAATCGTTCTCATAAACAAAACGACACATGCTTTTGNATATGAAATTGTGTCNTAAGTCACAGTGACGTTATAATGTGCAAGTGTTGGCCTCATTTCGCTTAGTTGGAAGACTGTCGCACGCTCCTGCAACAACTAAGTTAAACCTTCAACTTGTAGGGTATATTTTTTCGAATTGTATACTACTTTGCATGGTGTTCTCTCGCACAGTGATTGCTACAAACAATTTGCTACAAAAAAAAGACGTTTCAACACATAAGAACACAATTTTATAGATTTACGAAATATTAGGCATATTTAATTTTAATAGATCATAACTTTTCGTCATGTTGAATTGTTGGCATTTATTTCAATGAAATTTTGGATAGTCTTATTTCAAGCGGAACGCGTTGTTGGAATTATTGTTTGGGACAGAGGTTCCAAACCGGGGGTTCTCGGGTCACTGTGGGTCCGAAACAAGATTTTCGGGGGTCGGAAATGCGATCTTCGAGAGTGAAATTTGTATGTTCTTGGATGTACCTTCTTTCAAAACAGCCGAGATTTCTGAAAGCTTGCAAGTTTTATTACTTAAGAGCATTATCCAGCATAATCGTTCCAGCTAACTTTACTAAATTAACAGTTTGATTGCTAAATGCGTGAATTGCTACTGCTTCACACTGCGTCTACCTCGCTGAAGCTGGCAGGTGATCTGTTTGCAATCGCATTTTTATGTTTACATATTTATGGTGGAATTACAGCATGATTATTTTTGATGCAACAGAACTCGACAGTTTCTGGTGTTCAACTGTGCATCGTTACCAGAAATTGAATGCAAACCATGTCTGTATTTCAGAGTCCTATGCAACATGAATCTGGATTTTCCTTTCTATTTCATTTTAAGTACAAGTATGTGTTTAAACCCCTCGAACGATTTGTGCGAGGCTCCGAGTAACTGTGTGCCAACGCATTAGTGGATAATTTCAGAAAAGCAGCGACAAAAAGTCACTAGCTTTGACTATAACGAGCAGTAAGGTATGAAAGTTAAACAGCACGACTAAGCGTTTTTCCGTCGTGATGTCAGCAGGCCTGCGTATTACGAGTAGTTACAGTATTTATAAAATGAAGATTCTGCATAATCAGACTGTTTTTGTGATTTCTACACTTTGTTCTGAAACGAGGGATTACGAACGTCAACCTTTTTATGAAAGGGGTGCCAACTTCAAAAAACGTTGGGAGCCTTTGTTTTATGGGCTGTGGATGCTGTATCTGTCAAAAAGTAACTCTGAAGGATTCTTGAATTGTGCTTTTGGATATATGTTGTCAGTTGCCACATGTCACTATGAAAGACAAGTACTTTCTTTTACTGGGCATTATTTGGTGTAACAAAATGTATTTCATCCTGCTCAATTTCATGTCCATTTTGCCAATGTAAAGTTCTGTGTCTCGGCTAGGACGACATATGCAGCAATTGAAAGCATGCACGAAATAATTCTAATTTTTGCACAGTAATGACACAAATATTAACTTTATTGCCATTAGTGAAGCATAGCTATAGTTTTTTCAAAATGTGACAAAAATTGTTTTAGCATTTGCTGAAAGTGAATTTGGTATCAATAATAACCACAATGATTAAATGGATGCATTTCAAAGTTGATGGAATTGTTAAAGTAACACCTAGTTGGTGGCGATCTCACGTGTTTTGTAATCACTAAGAAAGTACCTGATTCACCAAGATTATTATTCTGCTGGAGCAACCTTGCGGTCAGCGCACTTCATCATTGACAATAACAGGAAACATTGGGTCGAAACCGGTTTCATCGAAACGAGAAACTCGTTGGACAATTTGAACGCTGCAGCCGACAATGGACAGACTTCAGACACTGTTGTTGCAGAGCCTCAGGACGAAGTCGGCTGTCAATCCAACGAACATTCTCCAAGAACCCTGACGTGATGCAATCTCTTTGCCCTTAACACAGATAGCTGTCTTTCCTGTAAACTGAACTCTACACGTGCCTCAAGAAGCGAAGAGCCCTGGTCAACCGGTCACAATTGTTGATATTGTCTGGTGTTGTTGTTGGTGTTGTCCCATAACCCTTTTTCAGGGTCGTAGGGGCACTACCTTAAGGATTGCTGCACCAGTTGAGTACAATTTTCATTGATGCTTCATCCATTTCGAGTAACGTTTCCTGGGCAGTGACACCTGGCGGGACTCATCCCTCTCCAGGCCAATTTGTCTGGTGTGCATGAAACCAATTATGGCTGGCACCTGTATGTTACTGTCATTTTGACAGCAAGCCGCAAGTCTGGCAACAGTTCAACATGTCGAAAATTAGTGGAATCCGAAGGATGAAAGCATTTGCCTTCTGGAAAATTCCTATCGGTAATTTACATGCTACAAATGCTTGCATTTCCCACCTTTAGATCGCCCTATTTGACCCAACGATACAGAGGAGCATCCCTCTTTGAGACTACTCGTCTTGTACAGATTAACGAATCCTGGGAAATATAAAGGAATAACGGCACTATGTCACGCGGGGAAAAGTCTCAACTGGGTCGATATGGTGCCAAATATTTTCATGAACCTTTTACTATATCTCTGAAAAGGTAAACGAATTCATTCGCTTTTAATGACACTCAGTGCTTGAACACTTCAAAATAAAAATTCGACATATATTAAAAGTGCGATAATTGAAGTCATAGAAAAACAGATAAAACAAAAAAGTTCTCGGAAGTTGGTAAAAATGGTAAATTAAACCATCAGTCTTATTGAAAGGGCCTAGGTGTGATTCATAAGGGAAAATCGCACACACTGTTTCTCCAATGGCCGTGGCACTACAAACAGATAAAAATCATACCAAAAATTGTGTTTAATCGGTGTTGTCCGAAACTGTCCGTAACAGTTCGTGGGTTCTTTGAGATTTTCTGATGACACAACTATCTGTATTGCCACTTAAGCTTTTATACGTCATAGACAATGTTGAAAGGAAGATATTCAAAACAGTATTGCATTTGGATTGCGAACGAAGTTCCAAAAGCTCCAAATTAACCCGTGTATATGCGTGCATGAAAAGGTACACTAGCTGAATTTATGCAGCTGGTGGTCAGCTGAAATTAATGCAGAAAAGCATCTTTGTGTTTATAGGGCATGAAGAAAATGATAATGGTAAAAATCAACCAAGAAATTTAAAACATTTTCTAATACGTGGCACCGTATTTATGGAGTTTGTGCTGAACACATCTATGGAAAGTATGCAAGAATGAAAGTAGTTTGAATTGTGCCCCAGCGTGATAAGCCATTAAATGTTAGAAGACGGAATTTTCAAGAATCGGATAAAACACAGCATAAAAACGTCACACATTCAAACATATACCAACAGAGCAGTTGAAGTCATAGTAAATGTTTGGAATTGTGTTTTTGTACATGGCCAAAGTGTCATTGCCTTTGCCGAAAAGTAGCTTGATAAAACGTGTTGATGCGCTGAATTGTTGCCTTCAGGGAATCATCATCATAGTTTCCTTTCCTGTTGATTTGTAAAGCTCTGCAAATGAAAGCAAATTTGTATAGCATGACCAGTTTAAAAAATGAAACGCTTTAAGCTCACATTCTCCCTTTTCAATACATAATTCTTTAGACGTTTCATATTCAAATTGTATACAACTCCACAATACTGATCCTTGCACAGATTATCATGAACTGATTTACATAGTCTCAATATATTTGCGTTATTTTGATTTGAAATGACTTGAACTTGGAATAAATCGTTTCAAAGGAATAGCTTCTATTGAATACAGAAATGTTCTCTCATCAAATTTTTATTTTAACTAGCCGACTGATTTGTTAGCTTTTACTACGGAAATAGCAAGCTTACGGGTTAGACATGCGTTTTTGTGCATTTTCAAATACTTTGCTTTTCCTAACTTTCTTCAAGCTAGATAATATTTTAACAAATGTGAGAACTAATCTCAGCGACACTTAAACGTACAACTTCCTCAGCTTCACTGTTATAATTTTGTGTTCATTGACGAAATGAAAAGTTTTCTCGCCGTAAGAACAATCAAAATTTGAAATAGTATTTCTGTTTTCAAATATTGCATCCATCACGCACAAGTTCATTTAATATCACGAAACCACAATACCGCTGAAATTATTGTATGACAATTTGCACCACGGTTACACGACTTGTTCGCTATTGCCGGTCGCATTCCGTTTAGTTTCGTGAATTATAGCCGGCAGTGAGCGCAAGCTTTTTCATTTTTTACAACTACGTCTGTTCTGCTTGCACAAACTGAGACTATGGCCTGCTTCCATACGTGTCTGCTTGGCCGTTATTCTACTGAGCATCCTATAGAGTAGAAAGAGTTTGTGTTTATGCACGGTCGCCATAACGTATTTTTTTAAATTAGCCTACATGTGCACAGCCGCATAATTTTTTACCGAAGGCCGCATGAGGTTGTGCATCCCTTATGTGCGCTATCGCACCACTGAAGAGACCTATAACCATGAATCAAAACGTAAAGCAAAGCAACGAATATTAACGTTGACTTAATTACTCAATATCATGTTTACCTGAACGCAATTAAGTTTGTCCTATGAAAACTGCACATTGAGAATATAAAGTTTTCAACAAGCAAAAAATAGAAATTTCAAGAGTTTTTATCTTACTTGGAAATTATTTCGTAAGCAGCGTCTTTCCTTAATGACATCTTTTTTTCCTTAATCCAGGAGGTCACTTCCTCAGGGGAAGCGTCTGGGTTGGCAGATGTGAATTCGGAAGCCCACTGCTTCACAGGAACATAGTGATCCCCAAAAACGGCCTGCAACAACTGCGGCATCTTGATGAAAACTGAAATCCAAATCAAAGCTGCAATTGGCA
>JGI24158J21664_10015245_pt1 | contig 10035 bp, 4 predicted proteins | sample Ectturendosymbi3_FD_21664 | JGI IMG/M metagenome (IMG submission 21664) | reverse complement strand
CAAACTGACCAACTTGCAACCTGCTTTGAGAAAGCTTGCAGATAAACACCATTGCAAGGTTCGCATTAGTTGGAATGAGCTGTTTTTTTTGGAAATTAATAACATTTAGGCTATTTATTCTACAAATGCATCTGCATTCGTTTTGTTTTGTGCTAACTAGATTGCCCGTTTATATTTCATTAGCTCTGAATTATTTTCAACACAGAATACTATTTTCAGAAATATTATAGGAAAGGGGCGATTTTCAAGCAAAGTGCCTGTAGGGGGGCGATTTTACAAAGAAGGTTGAAGACCACTGGTTTAAATCTTATTTAAACGCGCCTGCAGTGTCTATCGAAAAGAAAACATCTTATCAGCAAAATATCAGACTTTCTTTGTCGTTAAACTAAGTATGTATCACATCTTGCAGGGACGTCGGAACGGAGGTGCTTGACGTGGGCACTGCCCCTTGCCTTTTCAAAGGGAGGGAAAAGGGGAACAGGTGCCTGTACATAACAGTATAATAAGTAATTTCATGATTTATCCAGATCAACTTGAAACACATTTATTGCAACTATTGGCGCACACATAAAGTTCAGAATGGTTTTCTATAATTTCTGTTCTTAGTTTTAAGGTCAACATTGTTGCTGAATATGTAAATGCGAAAAGAACGACTATTATAGTGCGCTTTTACATTTAACTCAAGCAAAGAGTTTTTAACTCGTGATATCTCAAAGCCATGGACGTCCGCAGGGGGGGAAACGGGTATTTAGCCCCCTGGAAATTGGGACTAAGAACCAAATTTTCTAGAAAACTTGACGTCAGCAGCTCAATTCCGATTAATTGATTTATTTCTTGCAATGGCAGTTTATTTGCCGGTATGAAACTCACACTGCACAAGAGTCAGCAGGTTAACTGTTCTGGTGTCATGCAGTGATGAACTTGCAGTTCACTCATGTCCGCTTCATTGCCTGCAGAAGCAGGTTGCAAAACTTGCTAGCGGATTGTTCTACTGTTGGTCTTTATTGTGTAACAATAACACCGCAATAAATCTTCTAATGATCACTTCAAGTTACGGCAGTAGGCGTTCTGTCGCATGTGACTGTTGAACGCAGACATCTTGGCAGGTAATGCAGCCAGACGGTGACTGCTGATAACGGTAAGCAAGGACGCTGGAGAGCGGGGGCATTGCCGCTGACCTTTCAGAAGAGGGGCAACGGGCCGGAGGTGTCTTTTTCATAACAGCATTGATAATTTCATGAGATATCAAGATCGAATTGAAACAAATTTTTGTATAGTTTCTTTTATTATTTTTGAGGTGAACATTGCTGCTTCACCGAGGCAAACATAGTTTTTATAAGTTTCCATCGCCTTCAACTTTTTTACTGCCCCCCTTGCCCTGCCGCTGTTCCCGCGTCCCTGACACCTTGTGGTAAATAAGCATTCTTTGCTCTTATTCAAATAGAATAAACACACGGCATGTTGCTTACATTTCAGCTACAATGTTTACAAGTTTACATCCGACAATTCTGAATCTGAAATAAAGCAGCCCGGGTTAAACTAGAAACCTCCAGCTTTGGAGAAGTTGTTCGATGTTTTGATAGATCTTTGCAAAGGATTGAAGTTTTTCTTCCTATAGCAACCAACGCACCAAGAAGTGTCGCCAACCTGGGTGTTTCCCGCGGATTCGGGCTTGTTTTTTTCTGAACTTTTAACGACTTGGCATTACTTGATTTTGGGCTTGCATTTTTGCGACTTGCTTGTATTTTTGGGAGTTGTTTTATATTCATTGAGTTGCTTTTCTTTTTAATTTTATGAAACGTTTGCCGCTTCAGTTTACTGTAAAACGCAGTTTGTTTTTTTGTTTGTTTGTTTTAATTTGCTAAATCTGGGCTTTGTTTGTCGGATTTACCTACTTGTTTTCGTTTGAAATGACTTTCTTGTTTTCGTTTTGTTCAATTTTCTCATAAAACGCATTTTGGGCTTGTGTTTTCATATTTACTTGCTTGTTTCTGAAAACGAATCTGACATCACTGGCGCCAAGTATCCACAATACCTGTTTGAAATAGGAATCGTGAAATTTTATCGATCAAAGAAGATGCATTAAGATTCACTGATAATCACCATCTTCACTGGTGCTATATACTGTATTTGTGAATTTCGAAACAGATGTATTTGCCACCTCAGAGATCTGAAAGGAAACACTCTGACGCATGACGACATTTACGATTACTATAAAGTTAAGCACTGCAGAATACTACAGCAGCACAGGCAGGACAAACTCACACTGCAGCTCCTTCACCATTCTTCCACTGTGATAGGATGATCTTCCAAGTGTGGATGAAGGTTGTTTCCTTCGCGGAGCACGGAGCTGTAAACGAAATTGAACATGGGCCTCACAAACATTCAAAATTTTTAAGTTATGAAAATGTACTTCAAGTGAGCATTTTCAGTTTTTTGCCAAGTTATAACAATGCTTAGGCCATCTTAATTACGTATACACAAATATTACTTTACATAAGCACTGCCGTTTAGTGCTGCCAGTATAACGCGAAATTATTAACTGTTGCAAAAGTGCAAGCTCCACCCTTACAAAACTCCGCAACAAAACTTGAAAATAACATACCGATTGAAGCTACATAAACTGGCTGCTGCAATGACAGATCGATCAATATCTTTCAAGTATAGGTCTTAAAATCCATCAGTTTTGGTGAGATTTGTTCAGTGATTGCCACATATTTTTAAAAAATGATCAACGATAAAACATTAACTTCTTTGCTTTTCAAGGGGAAAGCAGTCCATGGAGAAAAATCATATAAAACAATTGTTCGACCGCAGCAAACCGTGTCCCACTCCTGTGCTGGGCACATAATACAGTGCTGTATATTTTCATAACAGCTCAGTTTCGTTTATACTCCGTTTCTGTACTCCTTTTGGAGTGTCGCGAGTGGTCTGCGGCGCCCGTCTCCGCTTACTTGTGCCGTGGGCCACGCGGTTACTTTCGCAGTGAATGCTGCACTGGTGGCGAGTCGCAACACCGCGCGTGAAGCTTTCCCTTGCACCCTCCCATTGACGCTGAGCACGAGACTGCATCTCCGGCATGTCCCGGCCAAAGTCCAGGAAAGTGTGGGAAGAGATTCATTCCGTTTTTATGTTTTAACCGAAATTTGTCTGAAGTCCTAATATCTGGGAAAAGTTTGACGGAACTCATGTAACTGATAGTCGAGGCTCTCGAGTTAAAGTCCAAAAATTGAGTAATTTTTAGCAGCATTCCGTTTCAATTTTTATTTTTCCGACTTTTCCTTTCCAGCTCATTAAAGGATTCCAAAGACGAACGCAAGGGGGGGGGTTGGGGTCAACCCCCCCGTTGAGCTTGATATTTTACAAAAACTTTATCATAAGGCGAGTGTATAGGGCTTGATTTTTTACAAAAATAAGGGGTGTGTGCAGAAGAATATGCCTATTATGTCAACAAACTTCGCTTGAAAACATGTATATGACGTCAAATTGTGACGTCACAAACAGCGCACACCAAGTACAAATGACCACCATCTGCCACTGAATGAAACCTCCCCATGAAAATTTTCTGCGTACGCCACTGAAAGTATTTCTGGACGAGTGCCCCCCTACGACTATGAGCTCATGTTTAAAGTGACCATTTCAAAGCATGAACCGAAATACAAGGATTCTACGATTAAACACAGTTTCCTACATATGAGGAGGTCGACAGAAGCCTTGAAAAAAGAAAGCTGCTCAGCCATTTTGATACTCGAGTCGTGCGATTGAGTTTAGGCCAGGAAGTATTCATAACAATACGTCTCAATTCGTCCCAATTTAATTTTGAAAAGAGTACTTGTTTAATCGAAAATAAGGGTTTTTGTAGAGTAAAGCACATCTACGTTATTTTTTCTCCCGCGTATAGGCAGCGTTGCATCATCGTACAAACACATTTCGAAATAAGTGTCGAACTTTCGAGAACAGTGGAATGGCAAAAACAAGTTCAAGAGTTGTTGTGCAGCACCTGTAAGCTGCTGCTGCACAACTGGTCATGAGTTTGTTTCGTAAGCGACCATGCAAGTCGCGAACATTCGTTACGTAATTTTCGTCTCGCGATCAAGCGAAGGCAAGCTGTTGCGTCACCCATGCAAATGATATTTCATAGAATGATGTGGACAAGAGCAAATTACATTTATGCAAAAATAATGTAGTACATGATAGTGATTGCCAGTATGATGATGATACTGCAGTGTTTTTCTTGCCAAAGATAACGGCAAAAACGTTTGGAAAATAACTTTGTCAAATGGCAGACAGAGGATACTTTGGCATTTTTAGCGTTCTCGAAAAACGTTTTAGATTTCTTTAAAAAGTAGATGTCCTCCAAAAGGAGGACGTGTGGTTACCCTAATTAAATTTCGCTGCGCCTTCCACTGTCTGATGGCAACATCCATTAAAAGAGCTAGTTGGGAAAAACTTGTGATCAAACGTTGAATGACATATCACATTTGTTGAACAACAATCAGCTTTACCTCCTCATTTCCAACTTGTAAAGACTGTCGTGACATTATGCATGAAATCCTTTACGATAACCACTGGAATGACTGGGCAACAATGTACATCATGACATTTACAATAGACAATTACAATTCTATTAAAACTGTGAATGCAGTTTTATTCCTACAAATAATAGTTTCAATACAAGCTGATGACAGCTATCAACATACGGAGACCACGATGCAATATGCAACAAATGTTTCTTTCAAAAAATCCTCAACCATTGGTAACACGTGAACAGTAAAATCATCGAAAGAGGTTGTTTTAAACTGTGAATACACATGAAATGTTGAAAGTAGCCTGCTTTGCAGCTATGAAAATTTCTGTCGTGGTTAACTTGAGCATAGTTTGCATAAAGACTTTTTGTTTTATAAACATGCAGTTTGCAGCCTAGTTCAAACCAAAATGTGGAGAAATGAAAGTGTTACACAGTAAGTTTTTACTGATTTATATGAGGTACAATCACTTTTTCATTTTCAAAGAATCCGCATAGTAGTGAGGAAAGTTCCCACATACTTGTTCTGGACTTCATGAAACCACTCCGACTTGTAATAAAACAGACTTAACAGCAAATGCCCTAATTTCCTAGTCGCAATTTTCAGAATATTTTTAAGTTCTGTAATTTGGTATCTAAATATACTTTTTAATTGAAAAGCAATTTGAAACATTATGAAAACAGATTTTATTGAATGAAACATATGTCTATGGCACGTTGTATGCAAAAAAGTGACCATAAGTCAAAATAAAACAAGAAGCCTACTTTGTAAATTGATGAAATTTTTTTTTACAAAATGAAACATTTTAACTTTTTCTGTTGTGTTAAGAAGTAGCTGTGTGTTTTTTGTTTTGTCACAAAAATGCATGAATAAACCTACTCACCTACCTTATGTGAGCATATTGCCAAATGAACATGTTTCTGCACAAAACTACAGTTGGACTCTAATTTTGAAACATGATTCTACCTGTTGCATCTTTCATTGAAGGTACTAACTAAAAATTTCAAGATTTCTTGTAGTTATTGCAAGCAACATCTGACCTCAGTGTGAATAAAAACGATTTCATCAACTTGTCTGCGTCAAGCAAGCTAGATACTGTATTCAGCTGACATATAAAGATTAGAATGTGTTTAAAGCCCCAAGTAATAATGCAAAAACCACATGAAAATTAGTGTTCATTAAACTTGTTGGCCAAATGACAGGGAATGTTACACATTGCCATCTTTTCAGCATCACAATGTGCAAGGGATGTGAAAATCTGGGCAGAGGTTCATTTCAAATTGGTTTGCCCTTTTTCAGCCATGCTTACTTCCTTGTGGATCTGAACAGTACCAAGGATAGGTTAAAGTTGCAACCCAGCATTTATGAGCAATAAAGTTGATGATTTGGTTGACTTCAGATGCCACATGGAATTTGTGTGTTCACAGATTTCACATCCTATTTTGAGAAAAACATTTAACTTACTATCCAAAGGTGCCTGACTGGACAACATTCTTGGCAGATTTTTTTCAGTATTTCAATTTTTTCACTTTAATGTAGTTTCAAACTCTTGATTGTTCATCTAATAAACTCTATTCATTGCAATCAGAAAAGTTTAGAAAATCTTCCACATTGCCTTGTTAAAACAGATACTAGCAAAATACTAGTAATCACAGTGGTGGAACAGAGATTTTGTAACAAAATATTTTAATATGAATACTTGGTAAGTTTTCAGTAGAATCAACTTTGAATGGCATTTTTGTTGACACGTCATGAAAACCCATTCTTTTGGCAAAATTGTGATTTATAATTCACAATAAGTTGTTTGGTTTAATGAATGCTTTATTTGTTTTTATTTTATGTATTTGCTGCACACTTGTGGTCTATATTACAAGGATAATCGAATGACACAAAAGCACAAAAATGGTTAGTCATATCACATTACAGTGTAGGTGTTAATACACAATCAACACAGGGAGGAGCAAAACAACGCTCTAACACCTACCTAGGAATTGACTTTTAAACTAAAATACTATCAAGAAAGATGTCCCCAATTAGATCAAGGTATCCTCTCATGAATGACAATAACAATCAGCACAGGAGGTTACCATAGTAATAGAGTAGTTGTTCAATTATGTTAAATTATTACAGGGTCAGTTTCATTATTACTCCCTTTGGAGTGGCATACATGGTCTGTGACACTCATATATGTTTGCTCGGCCCCACGGGCCAGACAGCTATTTTTGTAGTGAATGCTACATTGGTGAAAAGTCATTATAGATCATGACGTTTCCCTTTGCACCTATCCACTAAAGCTGAGCACGAGGTTGGAAGGTCCCACATACCATTTTTAAGTCTTTGGTATGACCCAACGAGGATTCAAACCTACTGGCTTCGGTAGTGCATCCTCAACCCACTGTATCATTTGGATCATTCTAATCAATTCAGTAAAAATTAGTTCAACAAAAAAATAATTTTGAAAACAAATTTTATAAAAACAATCCATTTCTTAAATAAAGTGAAAATAATTACACTTGTGTAGTTCAACCAACATTTCCTTGAAAAGCTAAAGTAAACTTGGATTTTATACCTATGCCATATGATTAAAAATTAGTTATTCTACCTTATATATTTAATTAAAAATCCTTAAAATAATGAATTTATTTTAAAATTGCATATATGCTTACCAAATAATGATTAATTCAACAAAATGTAAGGATTTGATGATGGAACTTCACTATCTCTAAAAAGCAATCTGACTCTTTTCATCATTCAAACCAACTCATCATGTTCAAGCCGATAAATGAATTCATATTTGAACCTTAGTATTTCTACTGTTTAATAGACATTCAAACCTTTTGCAATGACATGCATATGTGAATGCTTTACATTCGTTGTAAAAATAGAAATATTGGATTGTTCTTAGCTGTATGTTTAGAAGTTCACCACAAGAGGCATATCACCCTTTATTTTTTAAGTCAAACTGCATTTTTTCATCTATTCTTATTAAAGGTTTAAGGCAATCTCACATGCAACCCAGATTTTATGCATTAGCATTTTAGTGTTTATGCTCCACTACATTGATTATCTAGCTGACTAAAAGTCCATGTGAATCATCTTAATTTAACTTTGCTAAAACTTTAAATTGAATTTCAATTTGGCGATCAACATCAAGATTTAAGAAGACAACTAACTAATTGTCAACAGGCTTTTTTTCAAGGCATTTTAGGGACTGATTCGGGTCCCTAGAATCAAAGAAAATTATCATCGGGTCCCTAAAATCAGAGAAAATCGGGTCCCTAGAATCAGAGAAATCGGGTCTCTACAAATGCACACCGGGTACCTAACATTTTCCTTAAAAAAAACCTGTGTCAGCTTAACAATCTGGTCAACAAGCCTTTTAGTGTCTCTGCATTTTTAACTTCAAGCTGAGACAAAAGCGTGTTTACTTTTGCAAACTCAAGTCGCTTGAGGCTTGAATACAAATCAATACAAGAAATTGCTTTTATTGTAACTAAGTAATGCAAAATTTAAAACACATTTTCAGTTGCAATTGAACTACCTTACACCAAATTGCTCCAAACTAACACCTATCAAGAAAATAAGACGTGGGACAAATTTTCAGGATGAATATGCAATGTGACCCATAAACTAAAACAAACCTAGGTTATAGAACCCATAAATATATAGTGAAAAAACAGAATCCATAGGGTGACCTAAAAAGAATATAGGTTAACCCATAAAATCAGAAATGTTCAGGATAAACTTTAATTCTAAGATAAGCCCAAGGTATGACCCTTTTAAAATATGAACTAAATGAAAACATGACAATATTTAAGTAACCATAAATAAACTTTACGTGATAATTTGCACATTGTAAGCAATGTTGATTGTTCTATAGTGTATTAAAAAAATAACTGGAACATTGCACAGAACAAAAATTAACATGAACTATATTTTATTTTCAAGAAAACACACTTAACCTTACAGCCATTCTGAGTCTGTATTTAAACTTAATATTTTAAAAAAGGTTACTAAAAGCGTTTAGAATACCAATTTTCCCATAACCAACAATTCCAGCATTTTTATAGGCTACAAAAAATCAGAAAAAAAACACACTGATTGAATTTTGTTTTACATTATGACAGCATCCAAGATACATTAAGTTAACTCAAAAAATTTAGAACATAAATGATGTCAACATGCCACATTCTCATACTTCGCTTGTAAATTTACTAATATTCATGATCATAATATTGAAAGACAATGAATTTATAACAAATTTGGCACTTTCATCATAAACAAGTAAGTTAGCTTAACCTTTGTTAACCAGTGCATACTTCCAAACAAGATGTTTAACAATATCAATTTTCTTCAAAATTTTGATGCAGTTCTTATTTGTAAACCTACAATTACTACATCTGTCAAAACCCAAGGTCTATGATCTTTGCTTTAATAAGCTGAGTTACTCTACTTCCTGATTGGTATCATATAAAATGTTAGATCTAGGTCAATTATTACATGATTTTTACATGTACCACTCTATGCATCCAAGCAAACTTTTGTGCTACAGTATATTATAGCCGAATTCAGTAGCAAATGTTCTGCTACACTTTCAAACGTCGCCCTACAATAAATGCTAAGAAACCTTCAGCACAGCCTAAAAACATTTGATTTGGCTTTGCTAAACCCCTAGTGTGAAACTTACCCGTTGTTTTTGTTTTAACTGAATATGGATAAACCTAAAACTAAACTGCTACGACAGGCTACGATTACCACAACTAGCCAAAACCCATTAATCCATTACGCCTGTGCTTGATAATCGAGTAAATTAGGCTATTCTGGTAGCATAAAAGTTTGCTTTGATGCATAAAGTAGGCTAGTATCCATTAATAATCCAATCCATGTAAAAATATAATACTTTTATTTCTTGTTGTAGCCTGCTAGAGTTTCAGTTTAAATTTGGGCTCGTCCACATCATATTTTGCAAAAACTTTGCTGTTTACAATACTACAACATCATCAGCTTTTCAGCTACCAGAATGGAACATCTTACGTATCGTGGTCTTATCGCTTGTTTACATAGCCACCTCATCGCTAAGGACGCGCGCGGTTCGTTTGAAAATGTTCGCTGTCCTCGTTGCCAGCGGTTCAGCTTATCGTTCCTAGTGACTCTGCAGCGACAGTGGCGGAAATTGCGAAAATTGATCAAAAACGACAAAAAACGTAGTCGGCGAAAAGCAAAGCGTCAATGAAATTTATCAAAACGCTTCAGTAAAATCTCGACACAAGCTTAATGTATTATGGCAAGATTTTAAAATGAAATGGCTTGTTATTTATTACAAAGATTTGCTTCTTAAATGAAATAAATCTCGGAAAATGTAGAAGACAAGTCCGAGTCAATGGCAGAAGGTTTCAAGTCAGTGCGATATGACTCTGACGAAATCGAGTCCTAGTCGAAGCAAAACTTCTTCTTAAGCAGGCAGAGGCGCAGCCAGAATGAGGCCGAAGAGGCCGTGCTCCCCCCCCCC
>JGI24158J21664_10015244_pt1 | contig 10035 bp, 7 predicted proteins | sample Ectturendosymbi3_FD_21664 | JGI IMG/M metagenome (IMG submission 21664) | reverse complement strand
TGTTTCAAGGGGATTTTTCATTAGAGGGTCAACATCCTTGATTGAGTTTGTGTTTTTCATTTTATGTCGACAAGGGCAGAAAATCCTTGCTCGCAAAAGTAGATTGTTGGCATGCTACCAAAAGCGTAATGCGGTTATTGCGTGATTTCGGTATTCAGGAATGCTAAGAAGTGATACGCAAAAATCTGCTAAAAAAGCGATATTTACAGCGTAAAAATTGCTTAAGTTTTACACTTTTACAGCACCAGATTTTAGTGCATGGCAGGGGTGTACAGGTTTTCTAGCAAATTTAAAAGTGTGTACCAATGCAAAAAAGGTTGACAACCACTGCTTTCGAGTGAAGGGACGGCGATGAGCTGATGTTTCTCACACTTAAGTTTCTGTGCCAGTTAAAGAGTCCAACCACTTGTTGCAGAAAAACGAAAATACGCTAAAGCCTCCATCATTGTACGGTTGTCACGAAATAGTAAAAACTTCCAGAATAAGCGCGTCAATAATATTGCGTGTTTGTCACAGAGAGATAAGATTTGGAATCAATAAACAGTAAGATGAAGCGATGTCTGCCGAGAAACACGTTGGCAAATTGCATAAATATTTAGAACAAGGTCCGTCTAAGTATTACTACCACTCCAACTCTTGCAAAACCAAGTTTGCTTGAAAGATAAAGACTCAAAGCACGGCAAGAAGTAAGCAGTTTTACTAAAGGAATGAGTACACTTTTAGTACTAACCATGTTACGGAGGTTGCTAAATTATTGTTAGCTTCAGATATTTTTTGAAAATAAATATTCGTCAACGTCGGTGTTGTTAGATTTATATGATTCTACAAACCTAACAACAGCGATATGTGCGCGAAGAACAACACCCATATATGTGGCGCGAACAAGCAATATTAGAGTGATTGTGGCGTGGAAGCTCTGCCGATACTAACAAGTGAACGATTGAACGTAATGATTACCGTACGCGGAGAGCGATCATAGCATGTGATCTCTATTGTTGCTTGCTGCCACAGTGCGAAGCTTTGCGCACATGCCGCTCGGGATTTCCGATCGCAACATAATCTTTCAACCCCAAATGGGCTTATGTTACTGCGCGATTCAAGCCTCGACACCGAAATTTGATCTAACGTTTTGAATTACAAATCCAATCACTGCTGAAGTTTCTTTGTCTCCAAAAATGGCAAATTAAACAGAGGTTTGTTTAGCTTTTGATTCTAAACTCAGCATATCAAAAGTATTGCAAACCCAGATAAATAATGTTAAACTTACCGGTACATCGATTGACATCGTAGGATTTTGAACATGTGAATAGAATGAAAGTATCTTTCTTCTGCTAATGAGGTTTCTAAAAAATTCGATTCAAACACCAAGCAAAGTAGTAAACGTGCATTTAACATTTTTTCGCTTATTTACAGACAAATTACCACTAATATTTATCAAAGTTGAAAAGAAACCAGGCGCTATGTCAATACATTTTAAAACACTTACCAACATCACCATAAAACACAACTTGTCCTTCCTGCTGACAAAGCTTTGATTAGTGTTCCCAACCAGGGTTTTCTACGCCCCGAAACCCGTTTTTTTTTCAACTACCAAACCCGGGTATTATAAAAAACCTGGAATTGCTGTTGCATTCAAATATGAGTAATTCTGATAACACTGAAGTTGCAGATTAGCGCGTGTAACGGCTAAATCAGCATGTTTGAACTTTCAACTATTATCGTGAAGCACGAGGTGCGGGTTTTTCTCGGTGACCATCGTATGTTCGTTGTTGGTCCGTTTATATTTTCGTTGAATTAACCTATTTAGACAGACCGTGATGTCATAAGTGTCTACGCGAATTTTAGTCTTTTCGCTAACCTAATTAAATAACCTCCACGTGAGATAGTCCTTCAAAGGTATGCTGTAGTTTCGTAGTTACTAGCTTCAGTTACAAGCTGTTATGTGTCAGTTCATATACAAGCTGTGGTTCTTTGCAAAGTCGATTCATTTCTTTTCAGTTTGCAATAACTTTCTACAAAATATTTGACTTTCCTTTAGAAGCGACATTAAGTAGATTTTTAATCATACACACTCAGTCTAAAGACGTTAGTTATCAAAGAAAATCAGAAGCTTAGAGCCGTTTCTTGTAAAACAAGCCTCAAGCAACACCAAAGTGCAATTTGTGCTCCGTGAGACAAACGCAAGTGGTTCAAGTACTGAAAGTTTCAATCAACTATTTGAAATAAAAGCACAGAATCTGTGTAATCCTTGACAGTGAAGATCACAAAACTATTCCCGCACAGGAAAGGATCCGATCACAAAATGTGATAAAGGAAATGAGTCTTTTTGAAGCTACAAAGAAGAGGTCAAATAACCTTGAAAAAAACGTTCTATGCCTTTATTACAATCAAGTCCAAATCAATGGAACCAGAGAGGGCTTTTTCAGCCACGGGATTATTTGCCACAAAACTCAGAAACAAACTGAATGATGAATGTATGCTTTGATTTGCATGCGTCAGTATTATAAACATCATTGAAAAACTGTGCTTAACTTAATTAATGATTCGCTAATAAATTGCGCAGGTACCAACAGCAGTAATTTCGCAATGATATTGAGTTTTTATCGCTCAAAGTCGCATTCATTTCAAAACCCGAAAAAACGCGGGTTTTCCCGGGTTTCTTTTCTCAGCTACCCGAAACCCGGGTTTTAAAACTTTGCCCCGAACTGGAAACAGTAGCTTTGATGGCCATTTGCTGCGTTACAAATTGCGAACGAATGCGCAAATATTTGCTGTCACATAAAATCAAATGACCTATCCAGTCGGTTAAAGAGATAAAAGTAAATACTTGACTCACTTCTTGGTTCAAAATGTGGAACATAGCATGAATCGCCAAAACGCCACTTTACTTACTGGAAGTTGTCGATCAAGCTGAGACTTGGTCGTTGCCTTCGCTTGCTTGCCTTGAGCAGTATGGGCTGGCGAAGGTGGTAGCGTGTCGATTTTGGCACAGATTGTGTTACACAGTTACGCAATTCTCTTGGCAAGTAACCGATTGCTAAAGGTGTGCGTCGGAAATTCCTCAGCAACTCTTGTGCAGAGACTGCCGGTTGGTAAATATTATTGTAGAGGCTATCTAGGAACCAGTCGCCTATTATCTGTTTGTTGTTCGGTCTGTTTTATTTAAACCAGTGTTTTTTTACCTGGGGTAAATTTACCCCAGGGATAAATTTCATCCTTCTAGGGGGTAAATTAACTGAATCATAAATTATAGCAAACATACATTTTTACAATATCTTATAAAATGTAATATCCAGAATTATTAGTTAGTTCGTTACAAGACAAAACACTAAAGTACATCCGACAGTGTTTTGTTCGTTGATTGATGAGACGCTTAATGCCAGGCGTCATAGAGTATTGTCCCGAAGTAGGTTTACGGATATATCACGCAAGCTGGAGATGTTGCACCTTGGATTATAATTCAGAGTCATGCTTAGTGATACGTTTTCTCTTTTTATTTCATCGTTACACAAGTGTAGGTTACCAGGTTCATTTGAGCACCTCATGTGCGCAACATTGTTTTTGTTCACGACTTCATTTGGAGTTTGTACATAAGCGAAGATTGTAGCTCTTTCAGAACTAAAAAATCCTCCATTGTGTTACAAAATTCACTGCTTTCACAATGGTCAGACTCTAGCGCCATATTTCTCTTTCTTTTCACAGCATGCTATAGGCTGGACAGTGTCCGTTCGAAACAGACCACTCACAACGAACCACTCGAAATAGACCACGTTTATAACAGACCCGTTCATAACAGACCATTTCATAACAGACCATTTCATAACAGACCGCGTTTATAACAGACCATTTCATAACACACCACGCTCATATAACAGACCCGTTATGAAGGTTGTCTGTTATGAACATAATTATGCCTGTTAAGAATGGGTCTATTATGAACGTGGTCTGTTTCGAATGGTCTGTTGTGAGCGGGTCTGTTTTGAAAGGGAACCAGACTAGACAGTGGACATCCTTTTTTGGTCTTTTTAGTGAATTAGTTATTCATGAGTTAACAAATGCAGGTTTCAACATTCTCAGTCATTTTGTCGAAGAAGAAAATTTATCTGGGATCATACGCGGATTGGTAGCATCCTGTCATGTTGCTTTTGCAATAGCAAAAGAAAAGAAACCGCATAGGCTACAACTGGGGGGTTACTCATCAAACTGTACGTTATGGATATACTCGAAAAAAACAAAAGAATCTTAAGAAAACCTATTTTTATCAAACCATACAGTACGTTGTCGTGTAAGTGTTGTCTTGTGATATTTTAGATCACGTAACAGATGAAATTCGAAGTGATAAGGCAAGAGTCACCCTTAAATGAGTCAATTGACCTGTCGAACTGCACGTATTTGTTGGTGTACTGTCGATATGCACATGTAGCTGAGTTTAAAGATTGAGTTCTTGATGTGCGAAAGTCTAAAGACGACTAGCGGTGTGACTGATGATCAGCAAAAATAATTTTTCCAACGAAATTAACTCGTGGAATCACGTTGGCTCATTATGCATAGACGGCCCCTTTTCTATAATCAGTGAAGACAGGTTTTACAACTCTGGTGAATAAACGGGCGCACATCATTTATACCCCTTGTTTTCTTTATCGATATGCACTGGCGAGTAAAGCCTTTCCAGAACATTTGAGAATAGTTTTGAAACATGTAACAGAACGTGTAAATGTTATCAGGGATCAGGCTCATTTTTTCAAATTGCTTTACGAAGATGAATTGATTGGTCTTCAGTGTGAAAGAATGCTTCCTTCCAAATTAATATCTTGCAACTGTGACTCTTCTTAATTCTGATGTGGATTGGGCGAAGATTTTCCAACGCTGTCGAAGCGCGCATTTGAAGTTGTTATATCTTTTCAAAATACTTTTCTGTGTGAAGCAAGGTTATCATCAATGGTGACCATGACATAAAATATCGATCTCGATTGATTGCCAAAGATGACGTGACAGTATCTCTCTTTCGACCACTGTTCCCAGACTCTCAGATATTGTGCGTAGAAAACATGCACAAAAGTCTCACTGAGTGACTGACTGGTTGAAATTGTTTGTCATTTTTCAACAAAAGAAAAATTTAAACATGGATCTGTATTCCTTCTTCCAAACTTTTTGCCCCTTGACTCACTGATATGCCGGTTCGTATGAAACTGTTTTTAGATATTCAACCAAGGATATCAAAAATTCCAGGAATATCTGGAGTTCGTTGAAATCACGGATATCTAGAACTCCAGCTAGAGTTCTGGATATCCCTGATTTCAACTCAGGGAACCACTTCTTACCAAAAGTTTTAATGCTTTCTTGTAAGAGTGTTTTATTAAAGTTTCATCCCAGAGACTGATAAGTTTCGTACAAAAATTATTCTAAAATTGGTTCCAGTAAGCACAAAAATTCATGTATCTGAGGGTAAGTTTGCAACGTTTTTCCTGGAGAACCTGCCTCGGACCCTTTCCAGAAAAGTCATGCCTTGACACACTGAACATTGTTGGGGATATAATTTATTTTTTGATGTTGTTAAAGGGTAAATGAGACAAAAAAGGTTAAGAACTACTGATTTAAACAGTACGCGGTAACAAAAAGATTCTTGATGAACACGGTGTGGCTCACGTCACAGAGCACAAAAACAAAAAAGTTTCGAACGATAACGAAATAGACATTAGGGTGCCAGAGTAGCCAGATAGCTAAATATGCGCAGAGATAGCAGTTTTTGTGCTAAATCTGTCAGATATAATGTTTTTACGAACGACGCCCCATATAAACCGGCCCTGACTGCGTTTGAAAGTGGTACGTACCGCTGCTTTGTAAGAATCGTTTAATTCGATCAATTTCCACAATCAAGTCCGAAAAGTCAATTTCGTCAAAATGCTGCAATCAGTGTTGCCACTGGGATCAGTCTCGTCAACATCAGATTGTTGCCTTTTTCAACATCAGATTTTTACGTTGCAGTTTCATNTAAGCTAAATGCTTCTATTACTAATACCTAATAAACATAGGCGTAGCCAGGGGGACCAAAGCGGTCATGGCTCCCCAAATTTCCAGCACGTGTTGTTGTCTTGTGCTTCGAGAGGCAGTGTCCCAAATGAAATACTGTTGCTCNCTTGAACTCAAAATATTTGACTCCTCCCAAAATTTCGGGCTGGCTACGCTACAGTTAACAAAGCGCGACAAACCTCGATTCCAAACAGGGCGACGTATTAACATTAAATGGAGAAGTCGGTCATGCGTAACGTATATATTTTCTCAACGCAGTGAAGAGAGCTTCTTCAGTTTCGAACGATAACGAAATAGACATTACGGTGAAAAATTGATGAAAGAAACTTGAAAATCATGAATCTAACTTATTTTAATCCTCAAAAGAGAGAAAACGTGGAAAACATAAACAACANCCCAGTCAACATCAGATTTGTCACCANAACATCACACATCAGAAATCTCTTTAATACATCAGACCTGATGTTGAAACATCAGAAGTGGCAACACGGCTGCAGCTTAATACAGTAGACGCGTTTCGAGTAAATTGCCAAAATAGCGGTCATTGTTACGCAATAATATTGAGAGAGATAGCGCCGAAGCGGTGGTGAACATAACATGGCTGTAACCATGGCGCTAATATTAACGAAGATTCTCATGGGGGGTGGGACTTGGCTGATGAAAATTAAGAAAGCTTAAATTTTAATCAGTTTGAATAATTCCTCATCTCTTTTCAGTTATCTCTGCTTGCAACAGGCGACTAGATTTTGCAGCCCCTGGCTATAGCCAGTGTAGCCAGTGGGTTGCTAAGCCACTGTGTGTCATATTTCATAACGCATTCGTACTTTACCTGGCCTCGAACAGTTTAGGAATTAGCGTCCTACACGGCAGTATTGTCGTACGAAGTGTTAGTGAACAATAGTGTCAAGAATGTGTCTGTAACCTTGTGGTTCTTGTGAAAAAATGACATAAAATACCTAGGCATCATCCTTGATAACAAACTTAGTTGGAAACTACATATTGCTGAGTTAACCACACAAACATCATGTGGAATATTATCCAAATTAAGACATTATACCACCCAACCTGCATCGAAAGCTGTGTATAATGCATTGATACACCCTTATCTAAATTATGCTGTCTTGAACTGGATCAGCACTTCAAAAACTACTATTCAACCTCTTGTGAAGCTACAAAACAAAGCTGTGAAATTTCTGAAAACATTCAACAAAGCCACTTTGGATGAAATGTATAACACAAAATAACATTTTGACAATCAACAGTTTATTTAAAATGTCTGCTGGTAAGTTTATGTACTCTTATGAAAACAATCAACTTCCATCACATTTCAACCAATATTTCAAATCTGTTCAGACAGTTCACAAATAGCCTACCCCACCAGACTTGCATGTTCAAAAATTTCTTCTTACCCAGGGTAAACTGTTCCCAAGGCCAATGCTCCCTCAAATTCATTGGAGCCAAGGTACGGTCAGAAATACCTGAGCATATCAAGTTTCGAACCCACTTTGATTTCAAACATCTGTACAAAAATTCCCTACTCTCTAGGTTTGTTGCTGCAAAATGAATTTGTTTAACTCATCTTGTACCGTCCATTCTTTGTGATTTGTATGATGTAATTTTTTGATAATAATCATGTGGTTTGCTATACATTTCATACTTATCATATGTATATATACTCATCATGTGTACATCATCATGTGTTTTGCTATATATTTTATACTAAACAGACACTGTAAAGCTCCCTTTTATAATGGGGTTAATCTTCTTCATCTGTCTGTCATTTGATATTTTTCCACCTTGTTGTTTTTTTGTCATATAAACATTTGCATTGTCAAACAAATGCACATTAATTTCAGTGTTTGTTCTCTCCACACCTGTGAAATTGAACATCTGATCATGAAAACTATGTGTACATAGGCATGCACTCATCTGTAAATACAATGTGTCTTTGTTTTTGATAACATTTTTCTCACTGACCACTTATGATAGTACTGAAAGTTGCATTTCAGGGTTGGTAGACCAGATGACCTCATGGTCTTTCACCAATCCTTTGTGACAAAAGAACCATTAGGTCTAAATGTTGATTGCTTGTGTAGAAATTTGCTTTAAATTATGCTATAGCTTCCGCACTAGCCCATATTCTACGCAATGCTGTGTGATCTATTGACTGTGTGAACCATTATTTTGTCGCAAAAAAACAATACACTTCACACTTCTGCCTCCAACACCGTTGCAAATCGTGTAAGTGTCTGCAACCCTGTGAATAAGCCTCCAAGGCCGTTGCAAAACGTTATGTTTTTTATGTTTTTATCAACCTGCATTGTGCACAAAGTGTGTGTTTGTACTATGAACTTCGTGTCTGCGGGCAAAGCACATTGTTGTTATTGTTATTATTGGGTCAGTGACTCGACTCGTCTCAAGCCACGCTGAGAAACGATGTTGTGAGGATGACTCGACTCGAGTTATGTTTCTTGCCGAATGACTTTACTAAACTCGAGTCACAATCAATGACTCGAGTCAGAGTCATTTTTACGAAACCTCAAAACCTCTGATTGACAAACACAATTATTTTGCACACAAAGAAATGAGCTTCTTTGTTTCAGTGACGCATGATTAATATTAATCAATAAAGATAATTTTTAAATGGATGCAAGGCAACCAAATTTTGAAGGCTATTTCAGGTATTTTCGATATTATAATTCAAACAAATCTTTTTCGGTTGGAAATTGATGACACTGCCATAAAATGTTCGATTGCCTGTAATAGGTGGTGAAAAAGTGACCTCGGGAACATTCTTATATTTTTTAGCAGTGATAGCGTGACTCGAGTCAATGACTCGACTCGAGTCACGTTTTTTGGTGACTCGTACTCGACTCGAGTCACGTTGAGAAAAATGGAGACTCGACTCACGTTTTTTCACAGAATGGCTCGACTCGAGTCACAGTCAATGACTCGAGACTCGATTCAGAGTCATTTTTACAAAGTCTCAGAGTTCCTGATAGACAAACTCACTTCATGTGCACTTAAAGAAATGAAGATTTTTTGCTTCAGTAATGATCAAGATTGGCGCAAATTTTCTGTTTTGCTTGTCTAGTCGTTCTATGCTACATTTTAAGGATCAATCGGCCCAACTTGCACAGAGGTAGACCTGAGACTTTTTTTACTGAGGGGTCAGCAGGGCACAATTGACACTTTATTGTGATTCAATGCAGTATTTAAATACTGTNATCCAGTCAATGGGTCCCATATGGTGACTCGAGTATTTTCCAGATACAAGTAAAGTGATTCAACTTTTTCAGATTCATATCCAATCCAAAAACTTTGTTGCAAAATGTAATTCAAATACGGAAACCGAATCTTGTTTAAATCTAAATTTCTGCCACTGTTATAGCCTAAGCCCATGTGACGAGTGATTGCGCCACATATAACGTTGAAATCGTAACAGCAGTTGAAGAGTGAACCTGGTAAAATGTGTAAGCGCAATTGCTATTATGCTGAGGATCATCGGTTCGACTGTTTCGTTCGTTGGCTCAGGGCGGCGCCGCATTGTGTGTATAACAAATGGCTCCCAACATGTAGGTGGCTGCAATCCATTGTTAACCTGCGGTCCTGCAGTAACCTGTAGTTCCAAAACTGAGCCAAAAGTTGCGATAAAGTTCAAACGACAATAATCAATTCCAATCAAAATCTGTTCAGAAAAAATGATAACATCCAAATCCATCAATATATTGAAATGTCGCGAAATTTAAATCCAAGGTGACACAAAAAAAAGCGGTCATCACCTAAACTTGGATAACTTTTGAAATAGTTAATCAATTCTTTTTATTTTTCACATTTACCAAGTAGAATTAATGTTCTAAGAGTTACCAAATTTGACCTTCGAGGTGCCATGGACTACTGAACAAAAGATATTTATAGTTGAGGCATATTTTCAGCAGAAGTCTATCCACATAGCTCAATTGTAATTCAAAGAACGGTTCGGATGTGGTGAATTTCCTGTCCACT
>JGI24158J21664_10015242_pt1 | contig 10035 bp, 9 predicted proteins | sample Ectturendosymbi3_FD_21664 | JGI IMG/M metagenome (IMG submission 21664) | reverse complement strand
TCTCGCGAAAACGAAACTATTTGCGATCTGAAGCTGGTCCTGCTCATCAATATCAGTAATCCCTTAATGTATGTACGGTATTGAGGTGCCGCACCCAAACTACACTATGTATTAGTTCCGTCGTAATGGGTATAACGTATGGCAGAAACGCATTTTTCTTTGGTTGACTACTATCGTCGTGTTGCGTCATGAACATATGAAGCTAGTCAAGCCATTTACACCAAATGTTATTGTGTGGTCCGTCAGAAAATGTTTCAACCAGTCGATGTTTTGAACGAAAGAGTAGAAAACACTATCGAGCGATCAGCAAGCGCTGTGCCGAGATGTATAATGTCATCAGGAGCTAAAAAGCGCAAGGATCTGGCAGTGTTAGCTGAAACGCCGCGACTGAATCGCTTTTACCAACATAAGTTTCAAGCAGCAACTTTGAAGCAGTGGCGCAAACCAGAGCACTTGAAAATGTAGGCGAAAGTGGAAACAGAAGCTTGGGAAAAACTTTCACACAATGTCTCCATAATGAGCAAGGTAGAGTTGGCTCAGATGAAAATATGTATGCTGGCCATTCCTTTTAGTCGGACGAAACAACAGCTTGTGACTCGGAAAGTTCATCCGCCCCATATCTTCCGTTGAGCGACAAGGTGCCACGTTGGTCGGAAAAGTCGAGCAGACGTGTAATCGACGGATCCGGCTATTTGGTTTCCTCCCAGTCAAGCCCTTTTTGATTATTATTGGTTCGAACCCTGAAAGGAGCAATGTCAAAATAGAAGTCTGTCTGGAAACTACCCGCAATGAAGACGTTACTATCAGCCAGCAATGGAGTCGGGAGGATTTTTTCCAGGGGGGAGGGCAATAGCGGTTTTTCCAGATGAAGCCATAAAGATTTTTCCAGGGGAGGGGGCCCAAAAGTAGTAGAATTTCATTTTTCCATTACGAAACTAAGAAAATAACCATTTTTCGCTAAAAATGTAATAGAATAATGTCAAATAGCAAAATTCTTTGACAGGTGGCCCTTGTCAGCCATAGGGATATCACTGTTACTTGACAACAAAAATGTTTATTCTCGCGGGACACTAGGCGAGATTCTTCTGTGAATAGTTTGCTTTGTAGTCTTTCAAAAAGCTCCATATATTGTTACTACTGTTCATTTGCTGAACAAGAACGGCGACAAGTTTTCTCATCCGGATGGATTTTCTTCCTGGAAAAAAAGCGGCATGGCAAAATAGCAGCACACGATGGTAAAATAGCAGCACACGATGGTAAAATAGCAGCACATGAGCAGAGTGAAGTCCACGGGAACGGCATTCTGGACGCTCGTAACTTACGTGGTTCGAAATAAAAGCTCGTGCCGCATCGGGCAGCAGCGAATAAAAAGCTAAGCGTGTTTCAGCTGCAAATCAATCGAAAGGGAAGGATATGACAGCATGTCTTGCACAAGGATAATTCGCATCTGCACATACCTGCGTGTCGTCGGTTTTCTGGAAATGGCCACTTGCTTGTCGAATTACTGTCTACAAAGACGTTTACCTGCGCTTCAAAGCTGTTACGGATCCGTGTCTCTTAGCGATGTGGGATTGAGAGAAGCTAAGTCACTCGCTTTGCATTACCCAAGTGACTTAGATGCTACCGTCTATCCCAGGGGTTCCCAAACTGGGGTACATGTACCCCTAGGGGTATATTTGCGTATCTGAAGGGGTGCATTTAAGATTAACAATAGAAGAGAAAAATATGTTTATACGTTATTCGTTTCAAATTATTTATGCATATGAATTTGTCTGAACCGTCTTATGTTACTAATCAGGTTAGAAAAGGGGGAATATTGAGTTCAAACTTGCTTGCTGTATATTTAGACGATTTATTTCTTGAACTAAACAACGTTAAACCTGGGTGTTACATGGTTGAAATCTTACTGAACGACTTGATGTTTGCTGATGATATTTATGTGTTTTGACCAAGTGTACGAGGGTTGCAAAGTATACTAGATGTGTGTCGAGCTTATGCAGAATCGCATGAAATTATTTTTAACTGCAGCAAAACGGTTTGTACGACGGCTAAGACGGCAAAAAGCAAGCACGGTCATCCCGTTGCTGACACCTGGTGTACAAAGAGTAAAATCTTTTAGGCACTACAAAGATTTGGGGATTGTACGAGATATTGAGCTTTCAGATGACAACGATATTCAGACACAACTGCGATATCAAAAGCTTCTTTTTCCCGACGTTCGAACGCAGTGAAAAATGTACTTTTTCGTTCCTTCTGTACGCCCATGTATGCATCACAATTATGGTGTGATTTCAGGAAGGCATACTTCCACAGATTGTTTGGGGCTTAAAACTTTGGTTGCAGGGCACTGTACAACATGCCGTGGCAAGCGAGTGTTAGTAGCCATCAGGTTCAATATAACATTCCTACCTTTGAGGCTTTTTTGAGGTAAAATGTGTATCTGCTTCTCGAAAGATGCAGAAAGTCTGGCAACGTATGGCTGCGCGCTTGTTTATGTTCGTATTTATTCTTTGAACAACACAACCGCATTTTATGACTGAAGGCCCGGACCTTCCGGTGTTAGTTTGAGGGCGTGTGCACTGTGCAGGCCACAAAGCATCGGTGCTTCACTTGGCATTGGCCAGGGTTGAACTCTATTTCTTAACATGCGGTTTTTCGTGTCCTAATCTGGATGTAGTGCTGTACCAATTGTTACGAGTTAGCGAACAACTGTGTTGAGAAAGTGTCTGTAATGTAATGTTGTACGAAGTGTTACAAGTTAGCTAATAAGTGTCTGCAATCCTGTAGTCCTACCATCAACGCCGTTACAAAACGTTCTGTGTCTATTATTGTCAATCTGTTTGTGCAGATAGTGTGTGCTTGTGCTCTGTGAACTTCGTGTCTGGTTCAAAGATTAAAATAATAAATAAATATCAGTGGCTATTGTTTTCAAAATTCATTGTATGCTTATTTGTAACTATATTTTTTATGAGGACAAGGCCCCCCAGGATTTTGAAATTTGACATTTTCCCATCAACATTTTTGCAAAAAAAGTCGTTTTCTTAGTTTCGCGTGGTGAAAATTTTGTCACTTTTGGCCCCCTCTGCAAAAATATTTTTGGCCAATCCCTGGACATAAGTGTAGGAGCAGGCAAATTTTGGGTGTGTGAAGGATTTTTCCCCGAAGACCCCAAACTTGTCCGAAATGTTTTGTGTGACTTTTGCCAACAAATTTTCTCCCGTAAAGAACCCTTTTGGTGTGACCTCCAAAAAAAGGATTCATGTCGTTTTCTGCAAACGTTGGCACCATTTTTTGAAGTCAAACAACGTTGGGCCCCATTTTTTCCTGGATTTTCATGGATTTTGACCAGATTTTCAGGGATGTTATCCGGATTTCAACAAATCAAAACTTTTGGGGGTGTGCTTGCACCCCCGCCTCCTACACCACTGCCATTGGAAAATCCACTTTAGGCCCTTGCCTGGAAAAGATCCTTCCGGCGCCCATGTTTAGGGGTACATGCCCATCTACTGAAATGCTGAAGGGGTACATGGCCTGAGAAAGTTTGGGAACCCCTGGTCTATCCGGACCAAGTTCAATTTGAAATTTGCCGAAATCTAGGCTTGCTATTGACCTTCTTTACAAGCAAACTTACTGTGCTGTAACACTGAAATTGAACGAGCAATTTCAAACGTCACCGTATATAGCTTTAAGGCTGCTGCTCTGCCTCATGGTCACCAACTGCACGTGGGAGTATTCTTGTAGCAAATTGTCTCTGACAAGCCGTGGACAATATGAGCAATGAACGGTTGCAGCAGCTGAATTGCTGAGTACTGACAGCGAAATAATGCGTGATATTGCCTTCGAATCGATATAATTCAAAACTTGGCTGACAAAGACTCGGAAGCGTGTGATTTCTTAGAATCACAGCTGTAAACGTGAGTTGCTAATTGAACTGGTTTTTCGCATTTTAACTTCGCCCAAACGCAGTGCGTTCATTTTCCAATCTTTGACAAGCGAACTAACGTGATATATGGAGTTCTTTCTTTTTTATAAACTTAGGTGAATTCGAATGTAAATATTAACAAACGCAGTGCTGCTGTTTTAATCAACCTATGAAACCGAATTTCGGTTTCGCAGTGTTGAAGTGTGTTTAGGATATATGAAACAAAACAGAGCAATTAAAAAATTCATAAATGAACCGCTCATTGATGCTTCTCAATATTCTATTCGTCTGGCTCTTGAGTACATGCGTTATTGCCAAGCAAGTGATAGGCTGATCATGACATGCTATGTTTCTGGTGTTTTGGTTTCTAATCTCAGGTTTCTGCTTATTGTTCGGGTGATTGTTGTTTCTTGCCGAGTCACTTTATAGCCTGTAAAGTTATTTTTTCAGTAAGAATACACTCTGGTCTTTATATCACAAACTCTTGTCTTCTCGCAGCTAACTGCATGCGCTGTTGATTGAGCATATTCTCGAATAATAGAAAAGAACAAACGAGAATCTTGGGAATCAACGAAAACGTAACTTTTTCAAACAATGACGTCACGAAATTACGTTATAGGGTCGCTCCAGTGAAAAATGCCCCGGGGCCACTGGCTCTAACTCGGTGCATAACTATTCAGCGAAAACCGTTCAGTGTGTTTCTTTAGCCTAATGTTTGTAACTTTTTTGTCACGTATTCGTTTAATTCATACTGCTCGTCACTAGGCATCACTCAGATCTTGTCGTCTGCAGGTAGGGTTGTAATATGATGTAAATTCTATTCATTCAGTTGTAATAACTGGACTACTCGAATTAGCCATGAGGTCGTTGTGTGTTGGTCTTGCAGCGCTATTTATGGTTTTTNGAATAATAATGTCATGAAATGTTTCAACTTGAGTTTCATTTTTTCAAAGAATCCGTCCCACTAGGAAGTGGAGTTACCTTGATGCTCGGCAATACAATGGAGCATGAATTGACGCTTGACGTCATGTTCACCTCAAACGGATCTTTCTCCGTCGTGTTGGACACTAGTGACAAAACCAAGCAGTACACCATTCATTACATCACAACAAGGTCAGTGTTTTTGTTTATTTTCACTGTTTTAAATGTTCAAGCTCCATTTGATCAGGGGAGTCTCGGTGGTTAATGCGGTTTGATATACATCCATACCTGTTTTTTTTTCAGTCATAGACCCAATTTTTTTTAAATGACCGAAATAAATTCAATTCGGTCATGATGTCAAGAGAAATTAGGCTAGTGAATACTGTTACGGCCAGTTTTAATACTATTCCGGGACAAATGACCGAAATGTCTCAGCGAAAAAAGATTCCGTACAGTTAATGACTAAGCCGTGCCCGCCACTTTAAGCGAGCAGGAAGTATTGCCCCTGTTTCTTTCGTTAACTTTTTTGTTGGTGCATCTTTCGTTTTTCGTTAAATCGTGGACCAGGGATGCACAATGTGCCGTTCGGGCACCCCTGTTACAGACATATCAGGAAAATTGACTGCTAGTTTTACTAAATACCCTAAATTCCTAAAACCATCGTGTGTCAGCTGGTAGATAATTGAATTCAGCATCATGTCAACGAGTAAATACTTTTGTCTGCATGAGGAGTCACCAAACTACGGCCCGCAAGGCTGGTTCTTATAAGATCAGGGGTCTCCCAAACACGCGGCCCGCGATGCGTATTAGGAATTTTCATATGATCAACATTTGAGTTATTTAGTTTATTCAACGGTTTTTAAAAGTGCTCGGCCAGCGAGTGATCAAGTCCATTTCAAACGAATGTAGAACCGGCTAAGATGATTTGCCTATAACGCACGATATCTTTTGCAGGAAATAAGATGTAAAAGCTGTTTCATGTAAGGTTCAGATACTGCCATTGCTGCATCAGCGTCATAACGCGGCCCTCGGGTTGCCTTACAGGTCCTAATTTGGCCCTTGGAGCAATTTGAGTTTGAGACCCCTGTATAAGATTATGCCACTTTCATTAGCAACATTGCTTATGTTAGAAATTAAACCGGTTCTGAGTTTTGAGCAGGATTCAAGGATGCTCGTTAAAATACATCTGGATTGTAGTCAGATCAGTTGTCACTCTTGTTGAGCCAACATGGGTGGCCGGCCAAGTAAAAATTGTGGATAAATTACCACCTTCCTGAACCTAATCCTTGAACCATTGCTGATTTAACTTTCCTGAATATCACTCTGAGGCTGTGCATGATCTTTTGTGAGGCGAGAGAGTGCGTCACGTTTTTTTTGTGTTGCTTGAGCGATGTTAGTTGCGCGTACTACTTCTGCTACGGTCTGATAGCAACATGTGAAGCACGTCGGTCATTGTAAGTATGCCAGCCTTTTGTGAAATCTTCATTTCTTGTTCAGTTCTGATATTTAGCGCTTGTCTGTACAAAAGTACCGCTATTTCAGGTTGATGATCGACTATGACGACCATTCGAGCATCTTTTATGGCATTGGACCAACGACCAGTTGGAGGAGGATTTCGCGCGATCTCCTGGTCGATCTGAGGAAAGGGGCCAGATTGTCAAAGACGAAAAAAACGAAAAAGACCAAGCTGAGCATTCTGAAAGTGCGTCGTGTTATGGCTTTACATCTAAAGTGGTGTCATGCATGCCTGAATGAATGTGGGGGAAAGTTTGTCGCGAGCGGTCCTCCTGTACTCCTGATTTTATTTTATACATTGACCGAGTCTTTTGTAGAAGCTTATTCCAGTGGCTGACTGTGTGCTGACCCTCGCCCGTCAATCTGACCAGCATGGAAGGTTTTGAAAAACAAAAACTAGGGCGCAACGACTTGCCCACAAAATTGAAGAAAAAAACAAGATTGAAATTTTTTCAACGATTGGTTGAAATTTTTTCAACAAAAAATGTTGCTGAACTTGAGCTTGATTCTGGTGAGGGACACCCTTAGATTGAAAAGGGTTCATTCCGACACATTAGGTGCGTCTTCTCTCCATGCCACTGGCTGCTCTGCTTTACTAAAGCGGTGATACAGCACAAGGGTTAGGGATGCATTTCAAAATCGTGTTGTTTCGAATCAATCGCGTCCAATGATTTTTATGTGAGGTTTGGCTAAGCAAAAACTCTTGTAAATGAGAATTTGATTCTGGTGATGTTTGGGGAGCCCACATCAACTTCGAAAATTTCGATTTTTTCGTTTCTTATTTTATTTCTTACATGTTTTTCGTGTGTGAATTTCATGTTATCTAATGACTACTAGTAACTAATTCAGGATTTTAAGCTCGTTTTTATCATCTTTGGCTATATTTGAACCTTTACATAACTTACTCCGGCCTTGTGGAGATGTAGTTTTTTGCAGCAGAAACTTCAGTTTTTCCTCTAGAGAGCCTGTGATGTGGTATGTCCGTATTTGGTAATACTTCACGACTATGGTGATGTCCATGTTTCGTAATTCTTTACAATTACGAGAAATACTACATATGGTGAATGCTTTGCATTGATGAGCGATGACTTCGATTGGTATAAGTAGACCTGATGCATTGATCTGAATTGCGTCGTTGTGTCATATCTCACTGTTGATCATTTCCATTAATCTTGAGCTGATCTAGTTTCTGCTGTCAGTCCTAAAATGTCTACAGAGATCCCAGTTACATGGATTTGGTCCTCCTGTAACCCAAAACGATGGTCATACTACAGGAAGTCGTTTACCAATCTGTGAGCAAGTTGTGCGGTGCTAATTGTTCAATTGCTAAAATCCACATCGCCCAATCAGGCTCAACGGGATAGTGCTTAAATTGTTGTAAGAGAATTATTAGCGTTTTCTGAGAAAGCAGACATACCAACCATGACTAAAAAGGAAGTCGAAGAGAAAATTTTATCTCTACCCACACGAAATGCAAAGTTACGAGCTATTCCAATAGCCAGGAGAAATTCGGAATCAACGAAAAGAAAATCATTGGATGAGGAAAAACGTCTCATGACTACGATTGCAATATGGCCAGCATATGTGGAAAGCCGCTTAGTCCATGAACGCGATGTGGTTTTTCTAAACTCTATGAAAACGGATCGGCAGATGGTTACAGGATGCTATGATAATAAGCGTAGGTAAAAAGTGAATAAAAAAGCTGAAAGAGAGAGAGCGCAAGTTCTGAGAAAAGAGAAGGAACTGCAGTAATGCGAAAAATGACTATGGAATCCTATAACAATAAACTGAGGAAAAAAGTGAATAGAAGAGCTGAAAGAGAGAGAGCGCAAATCCTGAGAAAAGAGAAGTAACGCGAAAATCAAAAGAATTTTAAGCCACTGATAGTGATTTTGAGAGCGACCAAAGCGATGAGACAATGCCGCAATATGATTAGGAAGAGTCATACACCTTCTGGTACACAGCCATAGATGTCTAGAACTCTGCACCCAGAGCCCGGAACCTCAGCATTTATTCCAAGAAATATGTTGCAGTCTTCAAAAATAACTACTTTGGCTACACTTCTCAAAATGACATCAGTTCAGCAGGGCTCTTAAGCAGAAGATATTGCAGTTGAAATCGCTGACGGCCCAGAGAAAATTTCTACAAACTTTTTGAATTAATTTAACCAACTTGTGAATGGCTAAGGAATGCCAGTTACAAGCTGCCCAGTAGAAAATCCGATCATTAAATTGCACCCATGACTTTGCAGAACGCGGTGTTTGAATGAGTTCTGATTTTCTGTCTGCCGCAAAACTATCAAAATGTTGTTCAAGCTGTTGAATGCCGCGAGGTGAAAAGCCAGATCTAAGAAGATCTTGTAAAAGGAAATTAAATCCGTGTAATACTGTACCTCTGATAATGAACCTGCGTGAATGTTTTCGACTTGTTTTTGTCATTTGTGTCCATCTGGAAGCATATAAGGAATATTAAAATAAATAAATCGTATTTTTGAAATATGTGATTATTATGATTGCTGTGTGGCCTCCTAGAAATGTTCCGATTGACCTGAATTTTTTCTTGTTTGTTTACGTTTCATGTTTGCTTACGTTTCATAGTGGCACGCCATGAAACACGGGCCAGAAAATTAGTAAACTTTTCAAAAATCCCAATTTCAAATGCACCCTAACGAGGATCCTTGTAAGAAATTAGTAATTTGAACAAAATTCAAGACATCTGTGACGCGTTGATTGACGCAACCAACATGTCGCATCCGGCATGTCAATTGACGCATCCGGCATGTCAATTGACGCATCCGGCATGTCAATTGACGCATCCGGCATGCCAATTGACGCATCCGGCATGCCAATTGACGCATTCGGCATGCAAGCTATCGCAATATTTTCTGCGGTGCAAAATTTAACGTAGACGAAGATGTCATTTTTGTTTTGATTACACTGTTTTTTCCCACTCCTCCAGGTGTCAAGAATCATTTTCAGAGGCAGCGGTTACGTCGACAACGTCACGATTTCTACGTACGAGCACATGACGCACTTCCGGGACGCCAGTGATTGGCTGGTGTCGAACCAGGATCCACAAAGTGGGGGGTGGAGAAACGAGGTGCCTCGCACTCTTCCTGGATTTAACACTTTGGATCCCGGTTGGCTCTCAGGAATGGCCCAAGGCCAAGCAATGTCCACGTTGTCCCGTGCTTACTACTTGTATGAAAATGAAAAATATCTGCAAGCCATGGCCAGTGCCCTCCTCCCATATACGAGGACAGCGAAGGAGGGTGGAGTCAGAGCGACGTTTCTCGACAAGTTCACTTGGTACGAGGAATATCCGACCACGCCCAGCTCATTCGTTCTTAACGGTTTTATGTTCTCGCTGATCGGCCTTTATGACTTCAAGACCCTTCTGGAAGACAAGTTCGGTTTTGGAAGCGCCGACCCTGTTTCCGTCACTCGCAAAGTCACGCTCGACTTGGCAGCGACCTATGACCTCGTTTCGCGTCTTTATGTGGACGGCATGACATCGTTGAGCACCATGTTGCCTTTGTTTGACGGCGGTTCGAGGACGTTTTACGATTTAAGACATTTTATGTTGAAAATACAACCGAATGTGGCCAGATGGGATTACCACACGACCCACCTGAGCCAGTTGGCGTTGATATCGTCGATTTCAGACGATCCAGTTTT
>JGI24158J21664_10015240_pt1 | contig 10036 bp, 6 predicted proteins | sample Ectturendosymbi3_FD_21664 | JGI IMG/M metagenome (IMG submission 21664) | reverse complement strand
AAAACAACCCTTCAGCGAATGTAGGTACGCATGTGTTCGCTCAGCACCACTCACACGGTGCAAAACGAATGGTTCCGTTTGAGTCAAAGGTACAGCACGCTCGGCTGTCTCTTCCTCCTGGACCTGTTTACAATATTACGCTTCAGTGGGTACGGCAGCTTCGGGCAGCGTTGCCCCTGTTCAAAATTTTTTTTGCTGCGCAATGCGCATCATGTTTGCCTCCAAGGGTCCAACCAGTGATGAGCATTGGACTGGATTTGGGATTAGACTGTATCCGGACTATGATGAATTTTGTAGATTTTGGATTGGATCCGGACTGTGAAATGCTTCATAAATTTAGAATCAGGACCAGATTTGGACTGAGTTAATGGAAAAGAATTACGTAGTTTTTGTCAATGAAAAGCTGTATTTTGTTAATTTCTTGGACTTTATTTGAACTTGGATTTTAAATTTCTTAGACTTTTTGGACTAAGTTTTAAAAATTCAGGATTGGATCTACATCGGAAAATATGACAGTCCGCTCATCTCTGGCTTCAACCTCCAATCCTCTCTATGTTCACCTCATCTCATGCAATTGTAAACATGTATTGCAAGTTCATGCATCACTGCACTTGGAAGTGTAATAGGCCTTCAACTTTAAAATTGCAAGCAATATTATTAATTTTATTTAATTTTAAGGTTTCGACACAGACACGAAGTCCATAGGGTAGAAAGAGACACAAAGTTCATAAATAGGCATACCATATTTTCGTGATTGAAAACCGGGACGCTTCAGAACAACGAGCCTTATCAGACAAATCTGGTTCATATCTTACTTGGAGCATACACTTTTTTCGCTAAGTATTGCAGCAGTAATCACCTGGGGCGATTTAAATTCTAAAAGCTTTACTTTCACACCGACATCAGGTACAAAGTAGGGAACCACAACGAACAATTTTACACTTTTTTCCAGGGACGCCGGAACAGCGGTACGGCAGGCAGAGCCGTACCAGCCGCACTCCATACTCCTCAATTGGGGGTGCACGCTGTCACAGGGGTCCAAAATTCAGTCCCGTCACCACTTGCCACCCCAGAGAAAGCTTCGATCCCTCAAACTGAAATATGAAGCTCTAGAAATCAGTGAAGTTAAGGGCCCTTTGAAAGAAAAGTGCTTATGCGTTACAGTTACTTTGGGCCCCTTTGAAAACAAGCTATTTGCATATTACAACTGCTGTTGGGTGTCCCTTTGAAAGCAAAGTAGCCTGCTTATACATTGGAGTTGTTGTTGGGCCCCTTTGAAAGCCAGGTACTTTACACATTACAGTTGCAAAGGGGGGCCCGAGGCAAGTGTCTCCATGAAACACGCCACTGTATATAACCCTGAAAATGATCTTGTATGAGAATATGAAACAGATTAAACACGTTCCGCTTCATCCGATATGAGTACTTTCTCACCTGATATGCGCATGTAAACACTGTAATGTAAAGTTACCTTTATATTATTGAACACATTGAAGTTGCTGATGAGTTTATCACATCAAAAAAAACAAATATTACGCGATTTTTCATAATAATCTAGACCAGGAGTCACCAACACGGTGCCCACCGGCACCAGGTCGCCCGTAAGGACCACGTTGGTTGCCCGCGGGCCTGTGTTGAAAACAGCATTAAAATGATGAGCATCGTCACAAAGATTAACATCATTATTGATAACATAATTAAAGGTAAAGTGAGCAAAATTTTTATTTCAGAACTAGTAGCTCTTAGCGTGCATCGGTACTCAAGAAGTAGCTCTCAGTTACATAAAGGTTGGTGACCCCTGAACTAGACACACAGGTCCAATAGCCACCAGCGCTGCAGTTGGAGTTAGCGTAAATCAACTTTACAGAAAAACTGAGCATGTGTTCTTTCATTCTACCGGGAACCATTACGTACCGGGCCCGGGTGCAATGCATCTTCTGTACACTCCTCTCGTAGGCCCTGCACTTTGGCAATTATTTTGTAAGATTGCATCAGTTTAGATTTATCAAACAAGCTTTGTTTTATCGCGAAAACACCATTTATCCACTATGAAAGCATCTCTGGGTTAGTTTTCTTCAATGGAATATTGGACCCAAACTTTGGTTTGAAATTCCTGAAAATTGAAGTTTCTTTGCTCCTTTTCATTTGGAAAGCAATACAAAAATGTCTTGTTCTTGTACCAATATGCCAGTTGATCTTCATTCGTAAGTTTGTTCCATTCTTCTGTTAAGTTGTGTATAGTGCCTCTTGTTTCTGTAGTACCCTGCTCACCCCAACCACCCGCACAGTACATAGACATGCTTTTCGCCCTCTGTGTCTTTGCTTTTTTGAACAGGATATACATCGATCACTGTTGACGATAAAAGCGCGAATTTTCCAGCTATTAGTATAATATGATAAAAAGAGGGAGAACTTGTCGCTTTGTTAACTTCCCTTCGCCAACCTAGGCACGGCACAAACGTTTGCGTATTTGCAATGATTTGTTGAAATACAGCGCACTTTACGCTGTTCAGTTGCTATGCACATTTTACGCCGCATTCTGGTGGTTTGCCAAGTAATGTACCTTTCCGGGCATTTTATGCTACTTTCCTTTTACCAAAACATTCGATATACTGTATCTTTAAACTGTCACTCATTTCCGTTATTGTCGTCTTTTCGCGTTTTTGTCGTTGTACATCACACTGCCCATTGTTTTTTGGTATTGGTAAATTGCATATTAATATGGTTAAAAACACATTGCCTTCAGAAAGACCACTTCAATAGTAAGACGAAACGTCGGCAAACAAACAAAATAAAAGTAATCACCAGCAAAAATACTTAGTTGTTTTCTCGCAGTATTTACAGAATCACACCCTGAGGGCACTGTTTGTGCAGAGATTTTTACACGACTTTCTACTTTAGTGCAATCGAATGGCTATGTGTAAAGCTATAGTAGCGATTTGTACGAAAATCTAACAGCAATAATTCTCAGTGAAAAATTTGCTTTAAAATTTCAATTATTAATGGAAAACGTCACTTCTCCATTTACTTTTACCCATCTACTGGACGAACTTCTCCATTGAAGAAATGCAACAAGAGCTAATGTGTGTTTGGTGGTCCGTTTGCGCCACGTAAAAATTGTGCTATATCTAAAAAAAATCACTGTAATTTTTTTCTTTGAAAAAATTAATCTTATGCTCAACCACATTTTGTGAAAAGATTTTTTCCAAGAAAATTCAGACACATTTTTCGTTACTGAGTCCAACTGAAACAACGGAATGTTTACCACTGAAATTTGCGAATAAACCATGTTGTAAATTCATTTTTTGCATGTCCATTTTACGACACTTATCTAATAAATCATCGCTAATCTTGTTTCATCTCCTGTATGCTGCTTTGCATTCTCCTAGCGACATCTAGTATCTTTTACAATAATATCTTCTAACATAAGCGTAACCTATCAACTACTGGAAAATAGGAAGCAATTCTTCATTTACGCATGTCAGAGATATCCAGTGCTACAATTGAGACTTTCATAGCCAATCTGATTCTGGAAACAACCATCATTATAAATTAAATGTAAGTTTAAGGACCCTGCAGAGCAGCACAAGGCCTGCTACAAGCGTTATTACAAATATGCATTAAGATCTTTCCTAACAGGCCCGAAAACACGGCGGGGCAACCAGGCAATTGCCCCCNAAATTTTTTTCAGTGTTTAGTTGTTAGGTTCAACACCAAATTACAATCATTTTGCCCCCTGCCCCGCGGAAATATCAGCTGGTTGCGGCCCTGTTTCCTAATGCTATTGGTCTAGTATTCCACATTCTACCCAGGAAATCTATCCACTGTGCTGAGACTACAGTGGTTCTTTACCTGAGTTCGACCTAACCCAAGGGGTTCGGGGAGAGAGTTCCATGTGGTTGATGGGGTCTGATGCATGGTTCATTTTGTGCACTAACTAAATATATATCTGTAGTTTGAATAAATCATATTTTTTCTTTTCCAATTACGAAAGGTTTGTTGAACGCACGGATGAAACTAGCGGACTTCAATACCAGCTCCAACAAGGCTGAGAGCCGTTGACTTAGACCAGGGGTCTACAAACTACGGCCCGCGAAGCTATTTCATCCAGCCGCAAAGAAATTTTGTGAATAATGAAAAAATAATGAATTTACGAAACATTTGTTGATTTGGTACATTGCAACATATCTAGAAACATATGTAAGATGTCCGGCCCTCGAACTGTTGTGTAAGAGCATATGTGCCCCTCGAACAAAAAAGCTTGGAGACCCCTGACTTACACTATGTTCTAACTGCAAGATGGAAAATGCAAAGTTACTTTACAAAAGCCATTGGACTTCTTTGTTGAAAGAATGCAAAGCAGCACACCGTATAAGCAGTAGCGTAACTAGAAGTTTGAGCCAGGGGGCAAAACGTAGCTGAAAGGGCCCTCTGGCCACCGTAAGGTCCGGCGCACTACCAACATTCAGAAAAAAGGTCGAAAAATGATAGTGAATCCGGATGTGGATATCTATACTATAACCCAAATTCACATGAAAACACTCTGAAAAACGCAAAAAAAACATATTAATACCGAAATATAAGCTAAGTAGGCGCCCGATTTTTACTATAGCCTGTTAGGGCGGCTGGTTCGCCTCGCTGCCCCCCGTCAGTTAAGCCACTGCGTATTAGCAACAAGGTCAACGATGATTTATTAGATAAAAACATTTCCCGTAAAAAAACTAACATGCGACATGCGAATTTGCAACATGGTTTATACGCAAATTTCAATGGGAAACACTTCGTTGGCGGAATTGGGCGTAGTAAGGAAAACAAAAATCATCATGAAACTTCATTTATTCGAAAAAATATTTTTTCAAAATAATTTTTTGAGAAAAAAATGTTTTAGTTCATACTAATTTCTTAATTGGAATAAGTATTTTCAAAAAAAAATTTTTTTGGTTTATGTAATTTTTTCAAATATAACAAACTTTTTGCATGGATCAAACGGGCCATCATACATGTCAAATTAACGGCGTAGGCTTCCGTTTGATTCAAATAATTTTCACTGATCAACTTGCTTACAATAGCACAACATTGCAACCCAGGGAAGTTTTTCCAACAAATACCACATACGAGTCTGATTACACAAGCGTACGGGGACCTTTCGATTTGGAGGACAAAAAATTTGTTTTGTCCGAAATTTTACGCCACTAAAATTCAGTCTTCAACCAAGCTCTTTCTACTTGCCAACGATATAATTCGGGCAGTTTTGCCCGATTTTTGAAAATCTTGCCTCCCTTCCCATCGCATCGTACGCCTATGACTCTAACAATGTTGCAGCACGTGTTCGAGCATGTCTAACAAGCAATAAGAACCTTGTACACTCGACAGCCCGTTGCTGACAGTCAGTTTTACTGCGCTGCTGTTTTAGTCGCTGATCTGACAGTTGTCCGTCTGTCTCTAGTAAGACGATTGCTGTCGTTTCCTTGTGTGTTATTCCTAAAGCAGGGGTTCCCAACCTGGGGTGCATGTGCCCTAGGGGTGATTTTCCTATTTGTAGGGGTACATTCGTTGTACAACCGCAACAAATTAACACGAGGCATAAAAACGGAGACTACCTTTGTAGTTCTGAAAATCTAAAAGTTCTACTGTATTAAAAATTCAATGTATTTTNATTATTTTACTCAGCCTTTTTGTCATAACAAATTTTAAGGGTACATGCTCATCTGTCGAAATGATGAAGGGGTGCGTGGTANGAGAAAGGTTGGGAACCTCTGATATAAAAAATATTCGTTTAATGAGCAGCCATATAATTAATTAATCAGGTCGTTCAGTGCCACCTTTCATCGCAGCGGAGAATGAAGCAAGTCAACAAAAGCCAAGACGTCATCTTCTGAAGGTTTCATTGCACACTTGACGTTTCAACTACGTAACTTTTCATAATTCATGGCCCTCGGAGGTGGCGCTCGTCGGCTGACTGTTACGTTTGCAGGTTTCGCTTCTAAGCCTGACAGCCGGTTTTATCCCTGAGCCAGTTTTCTACTTCCGACGCAAAAAAAATCAATTTTTTTATTTTGGTTTTTTAATCGCTTCACTGTAAAACCAACGCTTTCAAAAATTCATGATGATTAATAATTGATTTTACATGCGAAGATAATCGAGAGAATCAATGGTAAAATGCACGCAACGGGCGCTTTATATGGCTTCCCAAGGCGTCAAAAAGACTTGAAATGACAATCAATCGGGTGTGTGGACATTTGTACGTCTGAGTACGCTATCAATGACATCAACAACATAAAGGTCCAACACACCTAAAACGCCAATCGTATTTTGTGATTTAAACTGCAATTTCGATCATACAGGTATGATGAAAATATCTGGGCATTACTGAAAAGAAACTGACGACGGTAGAAATGACCAACAACGGTTCTTGGCTATACCGCAGACTTGTACCAACTGGCGTGAACTATCGAGAAAGAAGCAAAGACAGTGCTTGAGATGGCTTGACGAATGTTTCAGGAGCGGGTATTGAGATAGTTTTCCGCTATCGAAGAGTCACTGTCACACTTTGCACCACGAACATTTCCTCCGAACTATCCATCTCATCGCACCCAATTTCTCATTATTGAGATGCCCCCCATCGACGCCAACGTTTAGTCGCAAACGTACGACAAACAACCAGTCCCGTCGCCACGGGGGGGGGCTTTGGTAGACCATCCCCTAAGCGAAGCTCCAAACCTCCACCCAAATTGAAACGTGAAACTATAAATAACATAAGTAGAGTTTTTGTCAATGTTTATAATATCAAACCCCCCCTGCACAAATGTAAAGCTCCCCTATTGAAGATTATTAAACCAACGATACATTTCGTGCGATGTGAGGGGATACTGGAAAACTTTTTTCAGGGAACGCGGGAAACGTTCGCCCCGAAAAAATTGTCACTAGCCCCAATTTCATACGCCGGCTAAAAGATGAATCGTGTGAAGTGGTTTTGTATCGCCCATTGACTGAATTTCCCATCATTCCCGCAATTAGTAAAGGTGCTCTATTTTTTCGAACAGGAATATCATCGAAAAACAATAAGTCTTCACATCTCCAAATTGTCACCTCCTTTATATCCAGATTTCCACGTTTCATTGCACAGCTGCTGTTATTGCCCTGACTTTTCTTTTATACCTGAAAATTCGCAAACACTGCCCTCATTCAGCTTCGCCTGATATTGAGAGTTTTAGCCGAACCAGGGGGCAACGGCCCTCTCTGTTTCGTACGCCCGCAGCGCTTGGGATCATGGTGATAAAGTATTATTTGTGATGAAAGATGTTGTGGTGGTAGGCGCATGTTGTCATTCAACTAGCATGGAATCCACTGACCGAGAAATTCACAGGTAAAACGTGATAACTTCCTTTGTTCTTGTCTATTACATAATAATATGGCCTTAGTGCGAGNTGTTTGGCATTGCTAGAATACATTGTACTGCACCCATGCGGAAATGTTTCAAGTACGCACATGTTTAGACTCAATCGATTTGAGTGTTTAAACCATGGTGAAAACGTCGGACTGCAGCTCGGACAAGTTTTAATAAAGGTTGTGGAGTAACTTGCACTCAATCTAGTCAAGGAACTTACGCTCGAACTAGGAACTCACCTGTACTTTTCGTACAAAGACGAAAACCCGCTTTCTCCGTTTTACTGCAGAGTGCATTCCATCAGTACATCCGGAAGATTTTCCTTATGCTCGTTGCACTAAAGCCAAGCCTTTGTAATTAAAATCAAATCAATGCTTTCTAGGCTACCGGACTTTGACTTTTAATATCCAAACTACGAGCAGACTGGTGCATGCTGCTGCAGAAACTAACAACCGTTTTTACTCTTCGTCTCGTTTGTACTGAACGAAAAACGAGTTTTTTCGTCACTTCGCTCGATCCACTCCCTTCTTTTCCGTACGTTCGACAATTCTGACAGTAACTTAACCCCAGCCGAGCAAAACCTCCATACTGAAAATCGATGCTAATGCATTTACATTACGGATTAGCTGCAAAAATAGATATGTCGCAGTTCCAAACAAGGTCAGAACGCCAGCAGTGTTTAATTACACGAGTAAGAAAGATTACATTTTGATAAAAAAAACCTCAACGCGAAAATTTTGCCAAAACGATTTGCTTGTACTTTGCACAAACAAGTCTCAGATTCCATATGAACTTGTCTAAACGCTAGAACAATTCAAATATGGTTATATCCAGCAAACAGTTAATAACTAAACCGTTTGGGCAGCAACTGTAAAAGACCCTTTTATTAAAATAGTCTGTCAGCGTTCATTAACTAAACTGGATGCAGCATGCTTCTCAAGAAGTGACTTTTTTAACCTACAGTAACCCATTCTTTTAACCAGATTTAGACTCATTTGCCTATTTGCATCTTTCCCCTTGCTGCAAGCACTGTATTTTAGGCTTGCGTATCAACTTACCGTATAATGTTGACACTGTACATAACCCAAAAAGCCTGACAGCGCCATTTTTCATTTCAACCCCAGCCATGTGAACAGGCTTGAGATGCCACTAGGCCGGCATCGCTGCTTGCCTATTTTCTTTGACTTTTCTTTTTATAGTTGGCAAAATGGCAAACGTTTTGTGAAAACGCTTCTTCAGCAAAGAGGATGCTGTTTGTTGTGGTCCACCGTAACATTTTGTCAATAGCTACAAAGGCAGAACAGAGTTAGCGTTTTTCAAACAACGCTGGCAAAGTAATCGCCCGAAACGTTTTCAAACGTGGGTACCAACTTACTATTATTCCGGGTTTCTGCTATAAAGCACGTTTTCTGCATTAATATCAGAATGGCTAAAACTGCCTTTTCGACAACGAAATCGAAAGTAAAAAAATCTTCGCTTGCAAGCAAAACCTAAAATCTGCTCCTCGCGACCTTGCTCCACGCACGTAGGTAAAAACCAACGCAATCGATTTTTGACAGTCTTTTCATCAAACAAAGCTATTGATTTCCAGCATTAACAAACTGCAAATCCAGCTGAAGTACTTGAAGGAACCACGTCTTATCACAAAGAGCTGATGAAGTGAAGTGCTTAAATGATAATAAGCCACAGCTGTTTTTAGTTGATGCACCATTACTGGGATAGTAAAGCCTGCAGCAGCAATTGGTCACAAACGTTAGGTAGGTCTCGAGAGTTCTTGAACTTTCATTACTAAAAAAAGTTTCGTGAAATATTTTTGCAGCAGATGCAGCATCTGGTTTAATTTTTAACCTACTTTATGGAACTAAAAGGAACGCTCTCTCATATACCAGGTTAAAACCAGTAGCGAAATAGGACATACAGTATGAAAAAAATTACAAAACATTTGGCCGAGCACAGAGTTTCCATTGCCGTAAACAAACCCTGTTGCAAAACGCCAGGAAAAACAAAAGGTGAACATTAACATTTTGCACATTGAACTTTTTTGCGAATACCAGGCATCGGAAGAGAACCTCGGCTGTAGTTCGGCTTAGGGTCGCGGACGAAAAGTGCGTTGCACCTGAAATAGTGAAATAGTTTGCACAAAACGCCCGCAAATTTACGCCACAAACTTTACGTCTTTGCCGGAGCGTCGCTCGCTGGAAACACGCGCATAAAACGCAGCATCGTTAAAAATTTATAACATGTTAATTTTAAAACTATGATAGTAGAGCTATTACACTTTTTAAAACCCCAACCCTTAAACACCGCGGCACACAAAAATACAACACGCTTAAATTCACGCTAAAATAATCTAGGTGGCGTTTGTTGGCAGTTGGCACACTAGGACATGTGGGAGGTTGTAAAACAAAATATGAAACGCCAAAATTTAATGGAAGTCAAACCTGGTACTGAGTTAAGAGAGAAAACAATTTTCTCAAGGCGCTTAAGAGCGGAAGGAGTTCGTGGTTGAAACAACGGAAAGACAGACACACATATTTGCGAAGCAATCGACCACTACTGTTTTATACCTCCCCAGTCATCTCCTTTTGTGGAGTTTGCATACATTTGCATGATTTCGATAAAACTTTGCAAAGCATTTTTAAGGGGGGG
>JGI24158J21664_10015239_pt1 | contig 10036 bp, 9 predicted proteins | sample Ectturendosymbi3_FD_21664 | JGI IMG/M metagenome (IMG submission 21664) | reverse complement strand
GTTTAAAAAATTTTTATTTAAAATATTTGATATTTTAAAATTTTTGTTTTATAATTAGTTTATAACATTCTAATAAAACACGCCTATGGCTAAAAAGAAATTACAAAGATATATTTATAAGAAAGCAAACTATGAATTAAATTATGAACAATTTTATAAATTAGCAAAAGAAGCAGGAATTGAAACTGTTGAACCTGCTTGAAAAGCATATCGTCGATGTCAAAAATTTTTAACACATAGAACACCTTGAGATGAAAAAAATAAAATTTTTAATGAACTCAAGAAAAATTAATATATAATTAAGATATAACAATTTAAAAGGTACTTTATGACTTTACCAATATTTACTCAAATGATTGTCAAGCAATATGCTCGATATGAATATCAATTAGAAAATAATAAAGATTATAAACCTCTTAAAGATTATCACACACTAGTGTGTGATATTAAAGATTTTTTATATAAATGAGATTTCGTGATGATAAATAGAGAATTTGGACTTAAACTTGCACACCAAGTGTCAGATTTTATATTTGAATGTAAATTAAATTTTGTAAGAAAAGTATTAGTATTTAAAAATGAAAATTTCTTATCATTAAACCCTGATGAAATAGTTATTCAAGATTTCATCATTAATTGTAAAAATTGAAGTGAATTACTTAAATCAATAAAGGAATTATAAAAACAATTTGGTTGGTTATGATAAAGAGAGGTTGGAGCTTTGTTTATTAATATCAATATCAAATATATAAACAAAAGGAGACTTAATAGGAACTTTTTAAAAATATTTTTTATGGTTTAAAAGCGGTAGGTTCTTAAATTAGTTTAATTTAGAAAAAAGATACTTACGGGTATGGTCGGGACCCGTATTAATTAAAATAACAAATTAAAGGTTATATGAACAAGAAAAGAAAAATTACATTCAATAACAACACTTTTTATTCGATAAATATACTCAATAGTGATGTTGTAGTTCATGAATGAATTAATGGTCAAAAAGAAGCAACCACAGGTTGTAAACAACTTAGATTAGATCATTTATATGAAAAGTTTGATGTGATGGGTGATATTGAAAATCGTAACCCTATTAATTATCAAACAGGTGATTATGATTGAGAAGGTTATCGATTAGGAGATTGATCAACACTATTTGAAGATTTTGAAACTAAGATGTTAGCTTATGAAAAACAATTATTAGATATGGAAGTTTATTCAAAACTTAAAACAATAGGTCTTCCATCTTTATATAATGTAAAATATATCAAAAATGAAAAAGTACCAACCTTTATTAAAAGAATAGTTAATATCAAAGATCATAAATTTGAATGATGAGATAAATATGTTTATGAAATTCATAAAGACATATTAGATTCAGGAATTATGAAAATTTCAAAATTTGGTTGAGACAATGAACATTTATATCAAGTTGAAGCAATTCGAATTTATTTTAAAGATAAGCAAGGTTTAACATATTTTATTAATTGTCATGATTTTGAAGATATATTTGAAACAAAATTTTCAAACATATTTAATATCTTTACAAGAACAATTCCATATACATATGGTTTTAAATCATATCAAAAACCTGTGTTGGTTGTTTATTTTCATCAATATGAAAAAGAATTTATGAACGAAACAAAAATTAACAAAGCAAGTGAAGTAAATTATTATTTACCATTTGAATTAAAAATTAGTAGAAGAGTAGTAATCGAAAAGGAATAATATGAAAATTATAGAAGTAAAAGTACAACAAATTGAAAAAGGTTGATTAACTAAAACAACAATTAATTTTGGTATCAATAAGTTATTTACAGCTAATTTCTTTAAAAAAGAAGATGAAGCACTTAAATTTAAAGAATTTTTAAATGATCACAAAAATAGTTGACAACACAAAATCTATTTAATACCTTCAACATATATTAGAAATATTAAAGAAGAAAATTCAGGGAAATGAGTTCAAGTTGTAGATACTCAATTCTCATTATATTACCCAAAATCAAAATAAGGAGTTATCATGGCATCAAAATATGTAAATGCAACACGTTTTAGATGTAGCAGATGTTATACAAAATTTTATAATGTATCAAAAAACTCAAAATTTACCAAACATAATTTTTACGAAGCAGATAAGTTATGCAAAAACTGTTTTAAGAAATAATTAGCAACGGTGGTCATATTTAGGGTTGGTGGCGCCCTATTTATCAATTAGTAGTAAATATGAAAAAGTTTAGATATAAACATCAAATCTTATATTTATTAAAAATAATAGCAGCAATTGAAAATTCTCCTCTGGAAAGTGTTAAGATTCATATTTTTGGAAGTTCTAATATTATTTACAATACAACTTATTATAACAAACTTAAAAAGGTTATTAAAAAACATTACAACAAACCAATTCTTAAGTTAGTTAAACAAATTAACAAACAACAATATTGACATGAGATATAGTTCAACAATTGCAAATTATCATGCAAACATTAAAAAATTAATTTCCCATTATAAAGATTTAATTAGAAAATTAGAAGCAAGTTTGAGACAATTAGAATTTTCATTAAGACATGATATTCATGGAAAACCGATTAAATTAGCTCCTAATTTAGAAGCTTGACAAAAAATACCAAAGCCAGAACAATTAGCAACAGCAAAAGCGGCTTACTTTGTTAAAAATCAACTTAAGTTATTACATAAAGGTGCAAACGCAAAATTAGCAACTACTAACGAAAGATATATTGCAAAAGTAGCTGAAAATATTACAAAAAGAATCACAAAACAAAAATATAATATTGTAGAATCTAGATCAGGTCTTCTTGGTCCATTTTATGTTGATGTTGCAAAACATGATACAAAAAATTGAGAGTTAACTCATAATAAAGATGCACATATAAAAGCTATTAAAGCAAAAATTAAAAAACAAGGTTATGCCCATCATAAATTTGAAGCAGATTTAATTGTTAAAGATATTTATGATGAAGTATATGAAGAAGTTATGGCAGAAGTAAAAGCTGGGTTATTAGATCGAAAAGATGCTTGATGAGAAATACATCGAAGACAAGAACAAAGAATTCAAGAAGCTTTAAAGAAAGAAGGAGGAGCTTTAATTACTTCGGTAAATTTAAAACACAAATTAGATTAATGTATATTACAAAAAGATCAATTATCATATCTGCGGACTTTGAAACAACTAAAGCAACCCTTCAAAAACATGCCCAAGTTTATTCTTGAGCTTTTGTATTTTATTCAAAATATGATAATTGAAAAACTCGACATCGATATTTATTTGATCGAATAGTTGTTAAAAAATTAATTCAAGAAAAATTTGTTAACATAAAAACAGTTGGAGATTTAACTTATTACTATGGTATTAGAATTCAAGATTTTTTTACAATTTTAAAATCTGCATCAACTTCAATTATTGTATTATTTCAAAATGGGAGTGGTTTTGATTTACATTTTCTAATACCCGAAATAGAAAGACAAGGTTTTATAAAAGCTTGACAATATATTGACCCAAATTTAAAAAATCAAAAAATTTTATTGAAACACTATTTATATAAAATTTTGTTTTTTAAACAATTAGAAAAACGAAAGAACAAAGAATATTTAATTAAAGTATTTACAAGTTCTAAATTATCGTTTGAAGAAAAAGTTAAAAAGTTTAATAAACTTGAAATTGGTGAATATAGAACATTAATTGTAAATCATAATTATTATGATGCAACTATTTGCATTGGAAAAGATTCAAAACATAAAAATCGAAATATAGTTATTCATATCTATGATGCTTGATTACAATTCAATAATTCGTTAGAATTAAAAGGAAAAGATATAAAGTTACCAAAATTATCAATTGAATATGATAAGATAACAACATATAAAAATATTCAAGAATTAGAACAAGATGGTAACGAGTTATCTTATTTATTAAGAGATGTTGAAATTTTATTGTTGCATACTTTAAAGATGTATGAAATAATAGGTTACCCTAATATTGAAATGACAGCAGCTTCTATTGCTTATAAACAAATATTGTTTATATTTATAAACAATAAGTTGAAAGAATTAGAACAACTTAATAAAATTCGAAAACTTCCAATTAAAAAACAAAAAGGAAAAAGAAATAGATTAACTTGATATATTAATGATTGAGATTTACAAAGAAAATATAACTCTAAAATCTTAACCAAGAAAAGTTTCACAAAATTTATAATGAAAGAAGAATTAGTTTCAACAACATTAAATGATGATGAGCGTGAACATATGGAAGCAAAATATTATCGAGGTGGTATATGTCATGTTAATGAAAAATATCGAGGTGTTATTGTTCCTGCTTGAGGTTATGATATTAACTCTTCTTACCCTAATGTTATGCACAGTAGTGATATGTGTCCTATTGGTCCACAATTAAAAACTCGTCCTTCATTATTTAATCAAAAATATTATCAATTTGTTGTGTTTCAAGCTAATCTTAATATTTCAATACCAAATTGTATACCCTTTTTAAGAAATACTGAAAATAGACCTAATTTTAAAGATGTTACTTGAGATAGTAATTATCAAATTACTTCTTATCATGTTAAAAATTCTTATATGCAAAATATTCAAGAAGGTGATATATTTTATTTAACTTCAACTGAATATTTATTTTTATTCAAACAATTAAATATAACAACACTAAGCCAAGTAAAAGCATTTTTTAATTATGAAGTTGAGTTTGTATTTAAAGCAACAAAATTTAGTTACTTTTTTAAATACTTTGTTGAAAAGTGATATAAAATGAAACAAGACAAAAATAACAAAATGATTGCCAAATTGTTTTTGAATAGTGGTTATGGAAAGTTTTGTCAAAAATTAATTAAGGAATTTGAATTTGAAATTCAAGATGAAAATAATGAAACCAAAAGAAGTTTTCTTTATACAAAATTGAGAGTTCATTATTTGCCATTAGGTATTTCAATATCAGCTCAAGCTCGAATTAATCTTTGTAAAATTTCAATTGATAAATATGATGAATTTATTTATTGTGATACTGATTCTGCTTATTTTGTTAGACCTCAAGATCATATTCCTCAAGATGAAACCAAAATTGGTTTTTGAAAAAATGATGGTATTTTTACTCATTTTTTAGTTAGAAGAGGAAAACAATATGTTGGTATAAATTATAAAACAAAAACTGGTAAGATTAAAGTTTCAGGAGTTAGATTTGAAAGAGAATTCAAATATCATAAATTCAGCGATGATTTAACATTAGAGCAAAAACACTTTTTGTATTTTACTCACTTTATTGGTTTTCAAAGATTTATTAGTGGACATAAATTATTAAATCAAATTCAAGGAAAACGTTTTAAAGGTGGTAAAGATATTATTTATCATAAAAAAGAAATTTTACCAACTTGAAATAAAACAACTTGTGTTTCTGGTGAACAAACTAAAATTATTGATGATGATTATACAGTAGATCTTAAAAACGCATATAAAGTTGATACAATATATAAATCAAGAGTATTTAGGTTACTTTCCCATAGCAATTATTTAAAAATAAAATACGACTCAAACTATTTTGATAAGTTAGATTTCGACTTGAAATTAACACCGAAAACAATCTTGAACTAGTTCCTAAGAATAATGCATTATCGTCCATATATTGAGGGTAATTTGTAATTACTTTGGAACTTATTTCATTCTTTTCAACTTTAGCAATATGATAATGATTGTTGTTATAACGCCCTACAACACCTAAATCATAAAAGTTTAAATAATACGAATCATATTTCAAAGTAAACTTCAAACAATGGCGAATAAAAGCTCTTTTTAAATCTAAAGGTAATACCTTTAGATTTTCTTCTTCAAAGGGTTGATTAAAATATGAATGATTAGATTCTTCTAAAACAAACGAATGAATAAACTTTCAATCATTATTTTCAAAAGCTTTCGCAGTAATATCAGCAATTTCTTCTTTAGAATATTGAGCACATAATTTAACAGCTAATGGTCTTTTATGTTTTTTATAACTAACTGAATATAAAGCTAGTGGGTGTTTATTATCTCTGATTCCTAATTTTATCAAATAAGGGTGATTAATTGATTTATTATTTCCTAAAAATCAAAGTTTCAACTTTTCTTGCTTCTTATAATTTTTAACAGAATTAGTTGCTGAGTGAACTAATGAATCAATTGCTTTTACAATTCCTCCTCTTATTTGAGATGAATCTTCATTTATTTCATCAAAGATAATATGGTTAACATCTAATCTAGTTCCTTTCATTTTATTGACATCATTCAAACTTAAAAGAACAAAAACAGTTTTTGCTTTTCTAGTAATTAAATATATTGGTCCTTGTTTCTTTAAGCTTAAACCTTTTCAAAATACTGGGTCAATTGTTATTGTATTAGCATCTAAAAATCTTTTCGCTTCCATTTGTAAACTAATAGCAGTATTTCGAACTCATATTGTTGGTTTTTGATTTTTATTAAAACACTCTAACGCATATCTTTTCAAGTTATATGTTTTACCTTTATTACCCCTTTCAGAAAATATGACTCTGATGTGAACACTTTTAAAATTTTCATCAATCATGGGAAAATTTCAAATTGATGCCCCATTTTCTAATTTAGTTAAATAGTTAGTTCAACTCTCTGTTATTGGTATTTCTTTAATTATTTTCATTTGGAATAATAGCTAAATTATTTTCTACATTATTAACTCTAAAATCATTAAATTTATTCATATATTTTCAATCTCCATTTCATTTTAACATTGAAGATCTTATATGTCTTATTTGAATACCTGTTGCTAAATCTGCTTGAATTGCCATTTTAATAGCTAATGATAATTCTTTTTTAATAATATTGATGCAATTAGCAGCCTGAAGATAATTGAAATAAAATCTTTCATGAACACCATTAATAAAAGGGTATATGGCTCGATATGCTCCTATATTATAACCATGAGCAATAAATAATTTAGATGCGATTGTTTTAATTGGTTCAGATAGTGTTAGTTTATACATATAAGGAATTTGAGTTTTATATGTATTAAGAGTTAAAAGAGCATTTGTTTTAGATTCTCATTTACCTGGAGTTCGTTTTAAATCTTGCATTTGAGCAGCATAATCAGCATGAACTTGATATAATGAATAAGCATCTTCAGCAACTCTAATTCCTGAACTTGCTGCACCTCCAAAATTAAAACTAAAAATATCACCAATACTACTAGCTAAATCTTCAGCTGTTTTAAAACCACCATGAACATATTTATCAACTTGATTTTGATAAAGTCTTGATTTATTTTGTAACATATAATTATCATAAGTATTTGATTCTTCAGGTCAAGAATAATTAGTATTATCTAACACATCTAAATTATAGTTTGTATTTAAACCATAAAAATAATCAAATGTTGTTGGTTTTTTAGGAAAATGTTGAAATGGAACAACCAATTCATCGTTTTGTCCTGGTGTAAAAACACTTATATGGGCAAAACCTAACGGGTATTTATTATTAACATATTGATTTAAGATATCAAACTGATTTTTAGAAGGCATTATAATTCTATAAACGCTATAAGGGTGGTTATGTAATTTTATTTCATCTAATGTTCTCGGTTGTGAAATATCAAAACTATTTTCATCTATTATGTTATTAGAAAAATGACGAAAAAATTTATCAAACCTTAAATAATTAATTCCATAAAAAGAGCTAAATCTAGATGCTAATGATGTATGTTGAGTTAAAGGAACAGCCATTGCGTTATATCAAACTTGTGGTGCAGTACTTGTATTATCTACACCAAAACCAACTATAGTTGTTACTGAATCAAGGTTAGGAATATTGGTTGTATTAGAAGGTGTTTTAAATTGATTGTTTCCAAATGTTTTTCAATCTTTATCAGATTTCATAACTAATAAGTTTCCTTGGGTAATACAATATCAAACTATATTAAAACCAACTCTTATTGATGATAAAGAAATTTTTGCTGGATCAGAAGCTGTTTTTAAAGGAGGAATTCAAGCTTCATTTGAATATTGTGCAAGAGCAAATTGACTTGATTCTTTTGCTCAATCACTTATGGGAAAACCAATTGGGTTTGTTTCAAAATCAGTTGAAATTAAATTAAGATTATAATTAAAAACACTTCCAACAATTCAAAATATTTCGTTTCCTTTTCAAGGTAATTGATCTGCTCTTAAACAATCTTTAACATACTTAGTTTGAACACTATTAGGTCAATAATAATATATGTCTGCTCCAACTTGATAAATAGTTTTTTCAAAATCTGCTTGTTTACCAAGGTCTGCATAACCAGCTAATTTTTCAAAAATTTGTTGTTTAGTATATTCAATAAAAACATCTTTATTATAATGATTTATAATCAAAGGTGTTAATAAAAGATCATAATCTTCAATTATATAATTACCTTCTTTTGGAGTAAATTCTTCACCAGCATTAATTAATGGGTTACTTCAAATATCATTAAGTTCTCGATAATATCGCTTTGAATTAAAGAAAGCTTCTTCATAACCTCTAACATGGGCTCGTTTAATTAAAACTTGTTTATCGGGGTCAAATAAATTATCAATTCCATAAGTTCATCAATAATCTAAAGTAAGAGTAACTTGATATAAAGTTGCTTTCAATTGACCAACTCTTTCAATTTTCTTAATTCATCAAAATTTATATTTCCCTGATTCAGTTTTTGTTACTGCAAAATTTCGATTCAATACATCTTCATTGTAATCAACAATGTCAATCATGAAACTTATTTCCTTTGCATTTTTATATACTAAACCTCGAGATGGCATCTTTTCTAAATCTTGTTTTCATAAAGCCACTCCTAATTCTGAAATTTTATAACCTTGTAAGTGAAAGTCAATATATAAATCTCTTACCTGCTGGTTTTCAAATCTTGGAACTAATGTAATAGTATCTTCAGCTACAGGGTGTACATTTACATCATAAGGTAAATTATGATTAAATATCATTGCTTTTTCCATTACTCAACCTTATTGATAGTTAAATTTCTAATTGTTGCATTATTTACACATTTAAGTGTAAATGAACTTGAATTTTTAACTTTAAATGTAAAGGTATCTCCACTTCTATTATTTAAATGTAATACAACAGGTGTTCCATATTGAACCCTAAAATTTCCACTGGTAAAACTTTCACCACCATAATCTCAAGAAATGTTAATATTAGTATTTCTACCTAATCTCAAATATGATGGAAAAAAGTATAATCATTCAACATTACTTAAATGAACATTTCCTTTAATTAATTTTCAAGAATTTCTATTGTTTTCTTGAGAATCACACTCAATTACTTGATATTCAATAAATATATTATAACCTTCATCAGATATGTTTTCAGAATATACATTATATTTTAAAACACCATTTTCTACATATATTCTTAAAATTACAGGGTAAGATTGAGTATCATTAAAATAAGAAGTATAAGTTGCATAATAATTATTAATTGGGTGTGTTACAAAACTAAAATCTTGTAATTGATCTAATTTAAATGCAGCAAATCTAAAATTGCCTCCTTCATGTTGAATTACAAATCTACCTTTTACATTGACAATTTTTGTTCCTGCGGGAATTCCGGTTAATATATTATCATGTCTTACATAAGCTCCTGATTCAATTTTATTTCTAAATTTATAAATATCTTCATGATATATAGTATCGGTGCATGGAGATTCTTCTTCAATTTCAGTAAGTCGATTATTAATAGTTGTTAAATCTTGTAAAGATAAAGAATTAAGTTTATTAGCAATATTGTTTCCATTTTCTATTTTGGTTTTAAGACCTGGAAATAACCTTAAATAATTAACACCAGTTGAAGTTGAATCAACAGAAAAATCGGTATCTAAATATGGTAAACCTAACCTCTCATATGCACTATATTCAATTATAGCTAAAGTATATACCGATTGATCACCTAAATCATCAACTTTTACTACATAATCAAGTTCTTGATTTTCATTTATTTGAAAAACATGATCATTATAATTAAGTTGCAATTCTTGTCTATT
>JGI24158J21664_10015238_pt1 | contig 10036 bp, 1 predicted proteins | sample Ectturendosymbi3_FD_21664 | JGI IMG/M metagenome (IMG submission 21664) | reverse complement strand
AATGTTCGCTAACGATTGGCTTACTGCATGCGATGGCTTTTATGATGCTTCTGCTTGTTGGCTGAGTCATATGAAACAATAAACCATTGACCATTATCTAACTACCTGCTTATCAAGGAGCTTCGTTTTGATGTGATGTTGTACTCTAACACAGGTAACGAAAATTCTGATGCGGGCCAAATAAAATCTTCACGCAGGCCGCAGGTTCCCCACCCCTGACCTAATCAATCAACCACATTGTGGGTGGTATGCTTAGATCAGACAACCCCTACTATGTAAATTGTTTTGTCGCTCCTAATTGCAGTAGTGCGTAGTTAACTTATAATACCAGTTAAGCACAGTATAACAGAGGTACGCATCCTTTTTAATAGGGTGTCGACTTAAGGTTTCAAATCATTCAATGTGCCACCAACATATGTATTATTGTATAAGTCAAGGTCAACACACCTTCTCCAGGGTTCCCACGTAGTATTGAAAGTATTAAATTGTGAAATCGCTTTTCAAAGCCTTGAAAAAGTATGGGATTTCTAAATTCAACCATTTGTTTAAATTCAAACTTTGTTCTTCACCACTGATGACAGTTCTGCAGATATTTTTTGCATTGTGTTCCATGAGCAAAATGTAAATATTGTATTTTATTACAATTTGAGCTTTTGTGTGAATCATACTTTGATATGTAAAACTTACAGCTCATGCATTATGCCATTGTAAATTTTTTGATGTGGTACATGTGCTATAGGTTACTGACCTTTGCTATACAACACGCTAACGTAAAAAAGAGCCTTAATTTCATAAACACACTTCCAAAATGCATTTATGAAAGCAAGATATGTGTTTAAAATTTCTGCAATGTTGCTTGGTTAGGCATAAGCATAAACTAAAATCGCATGAAACTTTTTGTCCATTGTAACCTCATCAGTTGAGCTCATAATGGAAGTGTTCATTAGTGAGCATCACTTAGGTTAGAAGTGGTCTATACATCAGTTGTTTGTGGCACCTAGCCAACATCAATCTAGATTCTAGAGGTTGTGCCAACAGCAAAAGTTTTAACCACAAATTGGATGTAGTGCTCTTTCACAGTTCCTTTACGACTCTTGTTAGAAGACATAAAAAAGCAGTAGAGCTTTAGCTTCTGTTGGTGGAAATAAGATAAAGTCTATTTGCTAAAGTGTAAGTTCAGGGCAAACCACAAGCACTGTAGTGGTCATTTTTTCTTCAAAACAAACAGTGCAATTTTAGCAAAATTTAAGCGTGAACATGCAACTGCTTTGAAAAAAATGGATTATACACTTCATATTCAACATTTTTATTTTCCATTTATAATACTCATTTATATCTAACATTAAAATAAAGATAGGCATGCTTATCCTATGTCAGTTATCAGCATATACTTGTTGCTATAAACATGTTTTTTATTTTTTCCATATGGTTATGTAGTTTTCTATATTTCATTTTAAGCTGCACACACCTGTTCTTGCTCTGCTATACAGTGAAAGAAAAAAAAAATTTGCTCACTGCCAAGCTGGTATAATATGGAGGTGGATTCTGAAACAAAATTACACAATGGAAGTAGTCAGGCTCAATCACTTGTGTATGATGAGCAAGAAGAAATTCCACCTACTATTTCTGTCCCTGGCAGTACTGTTGATCTGAAAGCAGAAGCATCACAGTCAGAGCAGTTTTTGTCTCAATCTGCAATGCAACTCATTGCTGATGACAGCAACATGGAAGGTTCTATTCCTAGTTTAAAAGATATTCACAAGGGTGGAAGAAGCAGGATTAAAGATGCAAAGGATTTGTTTGCAGTGAATAGATCACATAAAGTTGCACCTGATGAAAATGTAAGACCATCTAGTGCTCCACAGTCATCAGCAATGGAAGGGATAAAGAAGCCAAAAAGACCCATGACTGCCGCTGGTTTTGGTCCAAGAAGACATCAGATTGTACCGGAAACTGACACAACATCACTTTCATCTGTTACTCCACCAGCTTTACAGCCAAAACGCAACATTGAAGAGCAAATCGAAAGTGTTAAGGATGTTGTCAGACCTAAGTCTGCTGCCCAATCTGAACTTTCTGTTTTAACAAATGGACCAGCTACCAATGAAACTCCCTATGTACCTTATGAATATGCCCGAGCTATGATCTCAAGAATTGTTGATGACATGAAAGAAATGAAGTTGAACCACCTGAAAATCGTTTCAAAAATTGAAAGCCAATACCAAGGTATAGAGAATGAAACTCGCAACCAATTTGAAGTGTTTTTGAAAGCATTGCAGGAAAAGCATCAGGTGAAGATCAGACGTTTTGAAAAAGTAATTGAGCTGTTGAAAAATGAACTGTCTGCATCCAATACTCAGCGTATGGACACAGTGCGAAGTTTGCAAGAAAGGAACAACGAACTTCTTCGTGATAAGAAAGCAATTTTAGATGCTCAGAAACACCAGTATGTAGGAGCTACCGCTGTACAGCAGCCCTTTGTGGAATCTTTGCCAACAACGCCAAGGGCTACTACTCCTTCAAAACCTGCACAATTACAAATTGTTGAAACACAAGAGTCACAAGATGAACTCAAGATTGCTGACGATTTGCAAGAAAAAGAAAAACCTGTGGATTCTGATGTTGAAATTGAAGAAGTCCCTGAGAGAGCCGAAGAACCAAAGAATGAGAAGGACGTGGAAGCGTCAAAATCTGCTGCACAGGCAGAAGATCCAGATCATGCGGAGGAAGTAGAGGCTACTGCAGAAGCACAGGAGGGTATACATGAAGAAATTGATGACACAGAGCTTTCAACAAAAATAGATGAAGATGTAGAAATGCAACCAGAGCCAGAAGACCAGTTGGAGGAGTCTGATACTGAAGCTCTTGATGTTCAAATAGAAGATGAAGTTGATCATGTGGGAAAATCAGCCGTTGCTGCAGCGGTTGTTACCACTGCCGCTGCTGCTGGATCTAAACGAAGTTCGGTCAAACAAAGCTCAGCTTCTGATCAGCAGCTGGCGAAAGCCAAGGCTTTGCTTGCGCAAGCCAGAAAAGATAATGCTGCATACGCGAAGCAGATTCAAGCGTTGGAGAAGAAATTGAAATCTGGCGAAGGCGCTGCGCCAACTGGCAGTGCTGATCCTGAGCGAAAAAAAATCGAGAAAAAAATCAAAGATCTTGAAAAAAAGCTTGAAATGGAAGCGAAAAAATCTGAAAGAGACAAGAAATTGGCTGGTCAGTTAAAGGACGAACTGCAAGCGTCTGCTAAAGAGACGGCTGATTTGAAGAAAGAGCTTACAGTGAAAGAAGCAGAACTAGTTAAACTTCAACAAGCGGCTGGTGCTGGAGCTATTGCTCTTCAGCAAGTTCCTGAGCTTCAGGAAGAGGTGAAGCAGCTTACGTTGCAGAACAAAACTCTCACCGACAACTACAATTCAGAGCGGGTACTGAGAAAGAAGTATTACAACATGGTGGAGGATATGAAAGGAAAAATACGGGTTTACTGCAGAGTGCGTCCCCTGAGTTCGACAGAAAAACAAAACGGCAACAAAAACGCCGTCCATTCTCCCGATGACTATACTGTAAAGGTAGAAGACAATCGCCGTGACTTGAAAGAATTTCAATTTGACCAAATATTTACGAAGGACCACACCCAAGAAAATGTGTTCGAAGATACTTATACTTTGGTTCAGTCTGCCATTGACGGCTACAACGTGTGCATTTTCGCTTACGGGCAAACAGGCTCTGGCAAGACTTACACAATGATCGGCGACAGCGACAGAAAATATCCTGGCATTGCGCCACGCGCTTTCCAGCGGATCTTCGAAGTCATCGAAAGCGGTAAGCAGAAGTTTTCCTTTCAAGTTTCGTGCTACATGATGGAGTTGTACAACGACAAGTTGATCGACTTGTTGTTAAGCCAGAAAGGCGGCGAGCCCCCTCGACTGGACATCAAGAAAGATCAGAAAGGGATGGTTTTCGTCCTAGGGGCCACCGTGCTCTCGGCTGATTCGAGCGACGACCTGGAAAAGATCTTTAACAAGGGCTCGGAGAGTCGTCACGTCGCCTCGACCAAGATGAACAGCGAAAGCTCGCGGTCGCACTTGATCATCGGCGTTGTCGTGGAAAGCACGAACCTGACCACCGGCGCAGTGACGCGCGGAAAGCTGAGCTTGGTCGACTTGGCAGGTAGCGAGCGTGTCGGGAAGACAGGCGCCACTGCTACGCAGCTGAAAGAAGCGAACTCGATAAACAAGTCCCTGTCGGCGCTCGGAGACGTGATATCGGCTTTGTCGAGCGAGCAGTCCTTCATACCCTACCGGAACAACAAGCTGACGATGCTCATGCAGGACTCGCTCGGCGGCAACGCGAAGACGCTGATGTTCGTCAACATTTCGCCGGCCGATTACAACGCGGCCGAGTCGATCATATCGCTGACTTACGCCGCTAGAGTGAAGTTGATCACTAACGACGCCAGCAAGAACGCTGAAACAAAGGAAGTCGCTCGCCTGAAACGGGTCATCGCTAAACTGAAAGCTGGTGAAGATCTCGATCCAGATGATGATTAACTTCCTCTGTTGGTCTGCTTAACGTGTGAAGTGTAATGCATTTGTATTCTAACTTCGGGGCCGGTTTCATTTGAATCTTGAAGACTTTTTCCATGCTTTTTGCACTTACAATATGCGTCAGAACGAACGACCTGATACAAATAATTCTGCAGCTGCATTGTGGTGAAATTATTGCTTTGCATGTGGCTGCAATGACGTCACCCCGACAAGAAAAGCATTCGCATTGGAAGGAAATATCATGTTAGTCAAGAGACCCAGATTTCGTAAGTGGCTTTGCTGGCGAAGGAAAAACTTTGACCGTATTTACCGACATCTTTTGATTTGTTGTATTTGCAGTCACCCACTAAAGATCATGCGGGTCGCACATACGTTATGCATTCTCTTTAAAACATTTTGGTTATTTGGCAACTAAGTCTATTTGCTGATGGTTTGTAGTCTGTGTGCGCAAGTAAAGATGCTAAAATGGATAGCTGCGATATCAGTGTGTTGCAAACTTTCAAACCTGAAAAAATAGATATTTGAGTAAGGCAAAGTGAGACTGTGTGGAAGGTGAGGAATACATTTCTAACATTATTCTGTTTATCACCTAAAAAACGTTAAGCAAATGTTTTGTTCTTTCAGTTTGTGAAACAGGCGAGGCTAACAAAATTTTCCGAGTAGGTTACTCAGAGAATGAAGGGGGTAATTTGCTCAATGAGGCACCGCTTGACAATCGAAACCCAGATCATCAACTCGCCGTAGATTGTTTCATTGGCAATTGTCTCGTATAAAGTACACATTAGCGAGTATCCTCGCGATCGACTTGGCGTGCGTGATTTGAAATTAAGTTTCATTTACAATACGTGTGCAGTATTCGTGTCACTGCGTGAGCTTCTTGCTTTAGTCAAGATGCTCTTTGCTGCAGTTTGTTCTTTGTACCAGAACAAGCAGTCTACAACTTTTACGAAGTCTAGCCTGAGTGAACGTAAGATGTGTGCACTGTGCAGTAGGGCGCTTATTGTGGTAAGAAAATCATTCTGCGATCGTCATACGAACAGCAAATGAGGTTCAGCACAGAATATTGTTAATTCGTCGGCACGTCTGCAAGTAGCTGCTTGGCGCCCTTCTCTTTCACCACGCAGTTGTTTTATTTTGTCGGCAGTGTTCGACTATACCCCAGCAAATTCCACTGACGCGACGTGTGGCTTCTGGTCCTTTGCTGATTTTAAGTTTTTGTTCTTTTACTGTCCGCCAAACCAACAATGAAACCTTGTTGAGCGCTGTCGCTCATCCGACCCAAAGTCACGAACTGTGCCTGCAAATGTCGTGAATCTTATCACAACTCCCGATTAGTGTCTTGTAGTCGCGCACTGTGGTCGCCTTTCATTTTGCACTGGTTTTGTAATAATTGTGTGCGTGAATGTTTCACGTCACTGCAAGTGAACATTGTCGTTGCCGCTCAGTTTTTTAATCTTCCGCCCTGAAATGAAGCGAGTTGAACGTAAACAGTTTCATGTCTCGTTTTCGTGCTCGCATGATTTTCGCCTATAAAGTTTTTTGCCCACTGGTTGGCAAACGTCGTCGGACTTTATTCTATCGGAAAGATTCCACCTTGATGTATTCAACACGTGTGTATGTAGTTCAGTGAGCGCAAGGTTTTCTAAGAATTTCGGGAAATAGTATTCGTTCTTTTGTGTAATTATTTCAAACTTTGTCTACTTTTAGTATTTTCTCTAACGCTGTACTGCATTGTTCTTTCTTCGTTTTTGGGAGGAGAGGCTCTTTTCTTATTTTGCCATGTTGCGAGTGCTCACCCCCACATACAACACAGCTATTTCATGATTTGTTTTGCCTCGGGCTGCCCAGAATCTTCGAGAGGCTGTCTTGTCAAAGCTTTGCCCCGTTTCTTGCTTTCTTCAAGCTTTGAAAATTTTTACAATGGCTGAACACAGCGCATGGCAAAATTTATAAGTCAACTCGTCTGAACGTGACGTCAACATTATTATGAAAATCCCAACATTTTTACGCGTATGGAATATTTTTTCCAATCCGGTTGCGGTGAAAATAAGCCTGAGGATGCTTCACTAATATTTACCAGCGCTTTTTTTATGGGTCATTCTCTTGACTTCGCATTGTGAGATGAACTTGTTGACAGAGCTCGTCAGTAATGTGCGACTTGTTTGAATCGACCTCCTATATCTTATCATGGCTGCAGTATATTGATTTAATTTTTGTCTTTCGATAGAAAACTTCAACATTTTGTTAAAATCACGTTGTTTTCAAACACACGCGCTCAGGAGTGAACCACGAACGAAAAAGCAGGAGCGGGCCGTGACTTGAGCACCAGACATTCATTGTCTTACGTGTTGACGTCAATTCATTCCAAAGACCTAACTCGTGCAGTGCTTTCAGTTTAAAGTGTTCTATGACGCAGTTGATTTCCTCTGTGACGTACTACACGCCACTGTGTGTTTGCCGACTGTGTTTGCTCAACCATGGACCTGCCACCACGAGTTTTAAGTTCGTTCGTTGTGAACATACGCGAACGTACAGTAGAAGCAAGCTGATGTTAGATCCACTTTTACAGAGTTTTTGCACTTTTTCGATGATACGAATGCGGCTGTATTGCTGATAAAGCGCTGTGGTTTTCGACACTCCAGGTTCTGCTGCTGCGATGTGGTGCCAGTTATAAAATATCCGCGGAACAAATTATAAGTAATAATAAGTCATACCAGTTATTTTCTGATGCGCAGGTCGCCAAACGCTGCTACTTTCAAATGAAACATATATCGAAAAGTAAAGCCATACGTCCAATGCAGTTTTCTAAGCTATGTGCGTACAAAAGGAAACAAAGTCTTTTCATTGACACGCGTAAACTTCCGTTAAGCTGAAAGTCCTTTTTACTGGCGTCACATAAGGGCACCACCAACACACAGTGGCACTGTGTCGATGTGACTGATGTTTTGTGTTACTAACCGTTGGTGACCGCTCGCTAACTCAATAGGGAGTGCTTGTTTTCTTAAGGTATAGCTGTCCTGAAAAAAACAATATCCTAATGAATGAAACATTCAATCCATTTGCCGCCATTTCCTGCAGGATACAAATGTGAAGCTTAAATGTTTGATGATTTCGCCAAAGCTTCTGTCTTTCCCGTAAACTTTTGATTTTTCTGTTTGCCGCTTCTAATGAAGTTTCCCTTTCTTTCATTGGAAATTTTTCTGCGAAAGTCATGTTAGAATGACTAAACCAATCTCTCTGTTTTTCACGACACTTTCTTTCACGTATATGTTTACTGACGCCGAATTGAATGTATTTTGAGCAATCCGAAAGCCAACCCGCAACAGTACCCTCATTTTCCTGCAAACAAACTCTTTCCACAACGTGTGGGTGGGTAAAACATAACATCTGGGAAAACAGCACTGACAATGTGAACGCGATTGTTTTGAATTTACTGTCTATGGGAAAAACATTGACAGTCGGCAAACGCAGATGTTTTGTTCCGTGGAAACGCTTTTTTATAAGTTATTTTACATTTGTCGCGTATCGCAAAGGCAGCTGGACTCGAAAACTGCCTTTGCTGCAGAACCGACCAGCCCTACCACGAAGCAGTTGTCGAATACAGTTGTGATATTGTGCCTTTTCAACTACCGCCATTATTAGCTTTTCCTACGATAGTGGCCTTTTGCTCTCCTCTGTATTTTTCTCGCCTTCACTGTAATATACAATCGCACTGTAGCTGATCAATCTTGTGGTACGAGTGATAACGCTTCCGGAGATTTCCGCTGCTGCTCGACGGAAGTTCAACTCTTTTTCGCAAAAAGATCATTGACAGATCAAACCGTATTGCCAGATGTTTCATAACAGCTGCCTTGGGTGGAACACTTGGCGGTGGTGTGCCTGACACGAGTCGTCGACAAACACGTATCGTGCGAACAGCAATACTACTAATAACATTAAAATTTTACCATGCCGTATATAAAACCGTATTTTTAAAGGGCAGCGTTTATTTTTGATATTTTGACAAGTTTTATTTTAAGGAAATCGACTATGTGCAGTTGAATTGTTGTAAATCTAAGCCCGACCCAACATTCATTTCTCAAGAGCGATTTATGCCCGAAAGCCAAATGTACCGAGTGAGTGGGATATGCGCAACTGCGGGGTATTGTTGACGTAGCAAACAAATTAAGACTAAATATAATTCACGATTAATCACTCTTTATTGAAAGTTTAATCAACTCGATTGCTCCAACAGCAAATGGCGACAAAAGTGTTCGTCGTTGCGAAAGTATGTTAAGTGCAGGCCTGAAACATTTTAACAAACTCAAGCCTAAATGGCCGCTGCTGTTACAAGATAGTTTCCCAGGTATTTGCTCGGCGATAGCGCAAGAAAAACTATCCAATATTTTCGCTGCATGCAGCGCAATAAACACCAGTAGCTCAGACTGTTCTGGCCACACTGCTTCGTGAAGCTTAAATCCTCCCAGGACGTTACACCTGAAGTATGAAAATACTTTTTTGAAAAATAAGTCCCTTCGTTGACGGAGGGCAATATCAACGTCAATCACAGATGATGCGGTCGATTTGCGTCCCATCTAACTGACAAAGAGTTGTAAAAAATCGGTTCACAGATTTGGCACATCCTAGTTGTAGATGCTCTGTCAGACACACGAGTTCCTACACAGGAAGCATCCGGCATTTTCAGCCAGGTTTACAAACGTACGGCTTCTAGACCTTACCGAACTAAGTCGGCACACGTCAAAAGAGTAACCAACTCTACTATAAAAAGAGCAAGACCAGTGATCAGTGATGGAGTCTCGAGACTTGGTCTCGGTCTCGAGACCCGTTTTTTGAAGTCTCGGTCTCGAAGGATCTCAGTCTCGAGACTTTGCATAGGTTATTTTTTATGAAGTTTCGCAAGGAGTTCCTTTAGAAAACGGTTTTTAAAAGATGATTGTTCAAAATTTAGCTGTTCAAAGAGGTCAGTGGCTAAGTTTTCTTTGTTGTTATGTTCTTTGCGAGATGGAGAAAACAATTTGCCCTCTACCCCGTTTAGAGTTTATACTGAATTCAATAAAAAATGTGCATGCACCAATGAAACCACAGCGCGTAATCTCGGCAGCGAGAGGCTGGGAGTACTTTGCTAAGGACTTTGAACTGTTTTTCCAGTAGTTTTGTTATGAAACCCATAGGCTTATTCAAAAGAGGTGGGAGAGTGCCAAAAAATTTCTTTTTTGAAAAGCCAAATGAAACCATGTTTTCTTCGAAGTGCTTTTCAAAGCACTCTGTTAAAACACGCTGGTGAAGTTTATTTTTGTTATGGGTGATGCAGACTTTAAGTTCAAAAAGGCCTCGGAACTCTCTTGAGGAAAAGTTTTGCTCATACATTCGGTCACTGACCGTCGAGCTGCAAGGACGTGTTTTTAGACAGCTGCTGTTCAGGAACTTGGGAAACGGTATCTTTGAGGTTTTGTTAAATTTTGTTGGATGCCTCTGATACTCACGGAGTT
>JGI24158J21664_10015237_pt1 | contig 10037 bp, 8 predicted proteins | sample Ectturendosymbi3_FD_21664 | JGI IMG/M metagenome (IMG submission 21664) | reverse complement strand
CACTTTGGCCTAGTGGTTGGGCCCTAGGCCAGGCAACATGAGCCAAAATGACCCTAAAACTACTTCACTTATGACGTCAGTCACAAAAAATCCACACCCCCAACCAAAAAATTTTTTTTCGAGTGCAATCTACTAGACTGGCTGTTCCATTTGAGCTCTTGAACAGCTCTCTAGCGCAATCGGCGGAGGAGCTAGGGCATTGGTAAGGCAACCAAAAACTGCTGTTTTTTAGGCCGAAATCGAAGTACGAATATATTGTAGACCAGCTCTCAAAGTGTTAATGAGTCACAGAGATTGAAAGTAGGCTCTAAGTTGGAGTCTGCCTAATCATCCAAATTAACAAAGCATCGCAGAACAGTATGAAATGAGTGAGACTGCTATTAGAAAAGTTTTTCATAAATGTTCTGCCCTGATATCTGAACAGACAAAAAAGAAAATAATAGAACGCCTGTCAGCAGATTTACAAAGCCGAAAGATAAGATACATCTTTGGATTGATAACATGGGTTGAGAAAACTGCCCCTTCCACCTTCGCTCACAATTTTGGAAGCAGAATAAATTGTTGAACAATATCACGGGATGACTTTAGAGCCATCATGCCACTGGTTTAGCTGATTTGAAAAACGCCAATGATTAAAATTTTCTTCACGGTGATGGGGCAGAGGTGGACAGAGAAGACCTTAATCTTTTGGTTTTTTTGGTTGATGTCAGTGAGGTGTTCGAAACAATGCAAGCAACAATAGATAATGTAGAAGACTGATCATATGGTCAGCAAAGCTTGTGCACATAGATTAGAAACAACAGAATGATGCCATTTTGGATGGTTTGAGCATACGTACAATAAGGTCCTTGAAGTTTAGAGTCAGTTATTGTGCCATAATGCGCAAGCAGGAAATTATTACAATGAACTAAAAAATTCCATCAAACACTTACAGCAAAATTTAAGACAGGTGATTTTGAAAGCAAAAACACAAAAGAGAGTATAATATGCGTCAGCTGACACTTTATGACTTGTTTAAATCGTGAACTTTTAACAGCATAATGTTCCTTGCTTAACTTTCTTCAATGAGAAGTTGTCATGTTTGATTTATTGTAAATACCAGTAACTTGCTGAAAAAGTAGAATCCGCATTTTTTGATAATTTTTTACGAACTTAATTGGGATGCAAACTTAACTGGGATATTACTGTACATGTTGTTGGTTTGATAGGTATTTTAACTGTGTGCACTGGTTTTTATGCTTCTTATCTTTAGGTTGATATGGCAATTGATGATGTTATTTCTTTGTTGCAGGGTCTTATTATCATGCAAAATTTTGACGAGATCATTGTGATGCAAACCCGATAGTTCTTCTGAAATGTTTTTTGTATTGCTCAAATATGTATTCTCAATAATAGTCAAACTGTAGTTAAAATTGAAAAACATTTAAGTAGTCATCTCATAAGACCTTGTTGAATTACATAAAATGAAGGCCTCTGGGGGGTTGGGTGTGATCTGCTTGTTTCTGCTTTCATTCAATTATCAGAAAAATGAAGTGCATGACTGTTTGACTCCACCATAACATAGTCTTTACTGATTTCAGGATTTTCAAACCAAACTCCAAGAAGCAAAAAAGCTACTGGTTGTTGTGCAGTTTTGGGCAGAATGGTCAGAACAATGCTCACAAATGAAGGAGATTTCCGTGGAGCTTGCAAAACAAAATCCAAATGTGGGATTATACTTGCAATGATATTTAGATTTTGGTTGTGGTTATGAGTTGCACAGAATGTAATAAAAGTGTAGGAAGGTGTTGGAATTTTGTATAAATGTTTTGAAATGGCTCAGTTACAAATTATTTAAGTACATGTTAGCTTGCTACAAATTTAACTTCAAAAGCGTACCTCTGAAATTGTTTTTAATGCTGACACCTGCTTAGAATATTGAATGCTCAAGCATACATAAAACAATGTATTAGACTGCAACTTTCTCTAGGCAAACAGTTAGTTAGTAAGTCTGTTGTTAAATGCTTCATACTTTCTAGTGCCCATGCCCACAATATTCCATTTGTTAAAATCCTGAGCAATGCTTCACTTCATTACATTTCGTTGTGCTGTGATGGTTTCATACATGCTAAATTTTGACAGATGTATTTCTGCAGTGGTGTGCTTTGCTTATAAATTGTAGCATATACAGTGCATGTGTATTGTATGGGCTTGTGAAACCAACCATTCTGTTTCTTTGCAGGTGAATTTTCTTTCTGTTGAAGCTGAAGAGCTACCAGATGTTTCTCGACAGTATAAAATTGAAGCTGTACCAACATTCCTGTTTTTCAAAAATAAGCAGGTTATTGGCCGAATGAATGGTGCTAATGTTCCAGAACTAAGAAATTTGGTAAGTTCAATGATCCTTGCCCTTTGCATTTTTATATGCATGATGGAACAGTAGTACTTAAAGAATATATTATCTTGTTCAAGGAAATTTAGGTTCTGAAGTAGAGTTGTGTATGATAGTCAGAATCGTCAGAATCAATCATTGGCAATCAGAAGCTGTGTTACATATATTTATGACCTTGGTGGCCACATTTTAACAGAGCTCAGAGAATATGGCTTTAGAATTACCCAAATAATGGTGCAGTGGATCATTGCACATAAGAACAGAATATGTAACGTTTCATTGCTACCGTTCTTCAAAGGTTTTTTCATCACGTAAAAAATTATAATTTGTTTCGTCACCAAGGCACACCCTGTGTATTGTGTCGAGTACATTTGCTTTGATCAAAAATCTGCTTATAGTGTTGAAGTTTTAATTGTCATTGGTAACGTTTTCCTCTGTGTTCCAGCGATCTGTCAAAGTTTAAAACAGGTGTTCAAATGAATTCGTGTTATCTTTATCGAGTTTAAAATAACCCTTCAATTAAATTATTTCTTGTATTATTTCTCAAGCCTTCCTATTAGGGCGAGCAGAGTCTAGTTTTGCTGACTACAAAACCACTCTGTCACCAGAAATGCCAACTATCTACTACGCGTCAACCTACTGTTTAAATATTGAACCTAATCCGACTCAGGTATAACTACGAATGTAGCAAAATATGTCGAGTTTTTTTAAGGAGTTCTGTATCTTGAAATTATTTCATGGTTGCACAAAAACGACTCCTACCTCGCTTCCAGCTACATTATGTACAAACGTCAGTGACCGGAAAATCTGGTTCCTGATCATTTTTTTTTTCTAAACTCGATAGTATTAAGCGCTTACCGGTGATCTCATCAAGCAGCTGAAGTCTGTTGTGTTTCGTGATGATTCACTCTGTGCAAAATCCCATGTTTTGTTATGTCTATTTTAATATACTTCAAGACAAGAATCAATCGTAAAAAATAAACAAGCTATGCGTAATTACGTAAACTTTACGTGTTCGTTGGCTGAACGAAAAATATTCGTTCGTTGAAGCTACTGTGGCTGGGTTCAATGCTGTGATGAGCCTAAATTTTGGAGACCAGGAAAAAATTTACGAAACGAACATAGACATTGAAACCTATCAAAATTGTCAAGTTTGACCAGATTGAATCACTCTTTTTGCGACAGTCCTTAATCAAATAAACTGAATTAACTCGATCTTCATGCTCAGCTGAACCAGACGTTTCAAGGACGCTTGGATCTACAGAAACGTGTTTCTTCTTCGCGTGCTCTGATAGAAAACCAAGAAAAGTGAAAAAAGACCTCCTTACTTCGGCAGTCTCTATCAAAAGAAGTCTCTTTGCAGGAATAAATTTTAGTCAGCGTGAATGTCGAATGGAATGCATATTTTGCTTTCTCAGAAGGCACCTTCCGCGTAGCCTTCTGCTGTACCTCGTATATCGGACCTGTGGGTTCAGCGCACATGTATGCGTACATGCAGGTGAAGAAACATATCGACACTGTTCCGCCAATGTCATTACCGACCAGCGACCCAAAGACTGTCCTCAACAATCGACTGAAGGCGCTAATCAACAGTGCGCCATGCATGCTTTTCATGAAAGTAAGCACGCCTGTTGTTTCTTAATAGCAATACACCGACTGCTTTTTTCGCTGCTTGGCTTGCACGTGAAGCAAGTCAGCTTTAATTTTGCAAACGCCTTCCCACTCCCTTGTTGCGGCAGTTTACCAAATGTTTGTTTTCTTCCCTTTTCTACTGCATGCCTGTCAGTATTGATTGCCTACAGAACTGAAATTTTGGCGAAGATACCCGTCTTTTTACGATTCGACTAAAATGCACTACATTTTCCCTTTGATGTTGTGCCGAAGATCTACTGAATCATGCGTTTTACTTAGTTACGTCGAAATGCTTATGGCAGGGGTGGCCGACTTGTCTTCGTTTGGAATCGACTAGAAAATTTCGTGATAACTCGCGATCGACCGGTCGTAATAGAATCACAAGTACAAAATGCCAAAGTTGGGCATCGCACGTGCAAATACAGTGTACCATCGCCTTGGTAAGTGATGCACTGATAGAAGGCAAAGTGTCTGTTACGCCTAAATCATGATTGTCACGCAATAACAGGAAAACATATTACAACACCTTCGCGGCATCTGCCGCGCGAGCCTGTGGCCAGCCATCGCAAGAGGCACCAAAGAATATAAGTATATAAGTGACCAACCAATCGGTGGGTAATTTTTATGTACTTTCTGGAATATTGATTGAAAAGTGTTCTTTTTAGGTATCTTGTCAATTCAATGCAAAATCAGGCGCGATCGACCGACTGACACTTGGCGATCAACCTGCTGGCCACCCCTGGCTTATGGCATTGTAAATGTAAACGGCGGAAAGCTTAGCAAGCATCAACCAAAACGCTTGTATTGCGTTTTTACAGTATGACCTTGCCTACGATAGGCGAAATTCTTAGTCAATGTGCAATACTTGCAGACTTGATTATAACAATCTTAAACACTACTTGTAGAGTCGTAAATCACCTTACCACATCCTGAAGATCAGAGTAAAAAAGAAATAAGATGTCGGTTTATGGCAGACGCGTAATATCTGAAAGCCAATTAGATTTTATTTATATAGATTCAGTTGCTTCAGATGACTGAAAATGTAGTCTTATTATTGCCCACGTTCAAGCGGTGTGTTAAATTTTGTAAGTGCTTATTCCATACATCGTGGACATAAGCGATGCCTGGATGCAAAGGAAACCATATCCATTCCTTATTTTTGACTGACAGCCAAGGGCGTTTGAAGTGTTGGTGGAAATCCACAAAGTCAACTCTTCACTTTTGTTACGGCGTACTTCCGGAAATCGCAGATCAAAACGAAAGCATGGTTAACGTTTCAAAAACAGAATTATTTGTTACATCCGCAAAATTTCAATATCAGCGCTCAAAACGTTGAACCGCAAAACACGTGCCTAGTGCAACGATATCATAGTGTGGTTGAATCAGTCATCTCCGAGGGTGGTTAATCGGCCACCAGAGGCGTTGTCTGTGGAGGAACAAGCGCGATTTTTTTGCACAGCTGTCTTACTATACTCATGACCCTAAAATCGGACCATCTTAGGCTGTCACGCTGTTTTCAACATATTGCAGTTAATGCAGCGGTAACGTATTAAAAAACGGCACTCGATAGCTTGCGGTTGCTCATGCCAAAGTGCTGTGCTTTCGAAAACAAAGGCGACCGGGGTGGTCCCGAGAATTCATCACTGATCGCTGCAACCAGGGTTGCGGAACTGGAGGTAAAATATCCGACTCCATCTCCGACCTGTCCGAAATTTCCGACTCCTTAACACAAAGTGAATGAAATTTGGCGGTTAATATCAATGGAAATCGTGGTGCACAGCAAGAAATCTCTGTTTCAACAAGTTTTAAAAGAAATTGTACTATTTCAACAGGGATTCCCAATTTAGGACAAAAAATCCGACCCCGACTCCAGTGTTGTTAGGAATCCGTAACTCTGGCTACAACCCATTTTATATCTTTGAAGGGTGACCGGGCTCAACCGCGTTGTGGGTTCAGCCGACAAATCATATCGATTTTGGACGAACAAGGATGCGCTTACAGCACGTTCGATATTTTGCAAGACGAGCAGGTCAGACAGGGGCTGAAAGAATATTCGGAATGGCCAACTTTCCCGCAATTGTACGTCAACGGTAAGCGGTACCGTTTGCTCGTCCAGCCATTCAGTTTTTGATAGGCCTTTGCGTGTCGTGTGAATAAAAAACGACTACCGTGCGTGTGGTCCTACAAAACTGAAAACATTTTTTAACGCATACGAAGTGAACAAAAGTGAAATGCGCTGTACAAGCGCGTGGCGTAAGTGTGCAAGTCAATGGGACTGTGTTGTTGCTTTCTGCATCATTCGCCACCTGTCGTGAAATACATACCATCTGTTGTGTACTGGCTAAGCACATTCGTATTCTTTGTAGTTCCTCTTGCTGCGGTTTCAACTTTCCTTTGCTCGGTGGTTTCCATGCCAGTCAGACATATGTGTGATTTAGCGGTTGCATTTCGCTTGTTGGTAATAACCACGTTATCATTTAGCCTAAATCAGTGTGTGGCGAGTGTTTCCAAGAAGCACGTCTTTTCAACGTGATCAGCAGGTTAAAAGTCAGCCGAACAAAACCTGACCAAACAATTCATTTGGCACTTGACATCTACATTGTCGACAAAGCAACAAAAGTAAAGAATTTTTATTTTAAAAAATTTTTGTTAAACGAGCAATAAAAATTTTATTAAACATGCACAGCCCTGTTCTTTCCTGAGTAAACATCGTGCTGTACATGTTGCAGGTTCATCGGTTGCCTTATTAGTGAGTGTGTTTGGAATGCTTTACACTTCATGGGATGACAGGAAACCGCTCGTCGGAGAGCACCTGCATCCGGAATAACTCACCGTAGTGAAGCGTGCCAACCTCATTTAGCCCAATGCACGCAGTGACACTTGTTGTCATTGAATCTTTGTTTTTTGAATCATAATGTCGACTAGGGTCATTTGAAGTCATAAAAGCCATTTTTTCTGTACTCCAGGAAGCTATGAAACGAATTTTAAAACAAAAATTGCACCCCTACGAAGTCTATAACAAAAGTTATAAAGTCATAAAAAGTCATATTTTCCATGTTAGGTCATAAAGACATATTTTGCATACTTTCAATCTAATTCAATAAGGAAACCATTTCAAAACAGTCTCAAAATATCGGGTGAAACTACTATATCGCTAGGAGGTCTAAGCTGCATCCTGCAAATTGAACCCACTTGGGCACGCTGCGAATGTTGGCAGAGACGTAGGTGAACCAAGTTATTTGGATGAAATGTAATGCACTGTCCGAAAATGCATGTTCTTGCTGCCCCAAAGAAATCAAGCAATATCCATGCATGTTTTCAGTTTGCTTCAAACCAAACTATATGTTTTGCTCATGTTTTGAGCTGTTTGTTTCAGTGGAGCTTCAACAAACCATGGGCTACCATCTCTTCTGCCTATTTGCGCTGATAATGAATCTTTATGCAGTAGTTGTATGTTCTAGTGCAGTAATTTTTGTTTGGTCATATAAAGTCATATTTTCTGAAAATTAAAGTCATATTATCAAGTTTTTTGGGTAATAAAAATGGCCCTAGTCATTACTGAATCCTGACGTCATTGCTTCTGCATTCATTGCGTCACGTATCATGGAGCAAAATTAAAAGTTATTTTTAGCGCAGTCGGACGATTAATCAAATTTGAAGTCACGGCAGGCGAATAAATAACCTAAATGCATGTTGCAAAACCATGTCGCAAAATTCGGCCCAATTCGTGTTGTTGCTCAGACCTGCCCCCCACCATGTTCTGAACGAAATACACAAATTTTTTCCCAACAGTCACGCGCTGCGCATCGGCGAGCGCCGTTTATAACGAATCGGAAAACGTCGTTCCTCTGCGGAGAAAGAGTCAAATTGTGTTTAGACTTACGTTTTAGACTTTTCTTGCTGTCTGATACCACAGTGTTATGTGGCGAACGCTCGCAACAGCGGAGGTGTTTTTTCAGAAGTTGTATATAAGTTTTCAAACTAATCGAACTGCGAAATAAAAAGTTACATTTTTTATACAGTACCATTCTTTGAATATGCACTGGAACATGTGAATAGTTCTAGTGTTAGGCTGGTTGCAAGAGGAGGGAGTTTCAAACAGTCGGAATCAAATAATCTACAAATGGTAAAGAAAACGTACTGGAGTTTTTGTCAAAATCCTTAGTAACACCTTGTGTGTTTGAAAAAAGTGTGTGACAATGAAGGAATGCATCGCAGCACCTTAACACAGTGAAAAAATGTTCATGTTAAACTTTCGAAAAAAGTATGGTTTCAAAGGAATTTTTTTGCCCACACCTTGCTTTGTTTTCTTCTAAATGTACTAATTTTCTTATTTTTCCATCTCAATCTCTGTGTTGAAGGTGAGCTGATCGGTGGTCTGGACATCGTGCGCGACATGGCGAGGGAGAACGAATTAAAGGACATTTTACCGAAAAGTTCGGAAAAAAGTACAGAAGAACGAATAAAGGTGGTTCACTTGTGTGCTGAAAAAAAGAACAAAGGGTGTTGATACTTCATTTACTGTCGCCGATTTGAAATAACTCACTATCTGTTTTTCCGTTGTTGCTCATTCTTTGAACTGCATCTTATTGTTGTTCTCCACTCGGCGTCTGCTCCTGAGAGAGAGAGAAGCATGGAAACTTGTTACAAGTTTAATAATACACGTTTATTTATTTGTTACGACACAACAACATAGCACGCGAAAGCAAACACTGTTAGAATGTACTCGTAACCAGAACCCGAAAAAAACTAAAGTTATCTTGTCGAGGCGCCCCAAAAAATTTTTAAAACAAACATAGTGCCAAAATGCATGGATACATTATAAGTGTTGCAACGGAAAAGAAACAATTGTACAAAGCACACAAATTAACAACAAAGAAAAATACAAGCATGCGAAAGCATTTCGTTATTGTAGAAGGCACGTGTTGCCATAAAGAGGCATATAGCTGTATATGGTTGCGTAAAAACAAACCTATTCATAATTTACGAGATGATTCTTATAATGTTATTGATTATTCCCTTTTCGAAGACAAAACTTTAATTGGTTGTTGTTTCTGCGGCACAGTTTTCATGCGCATTGTTTATTGGCAATGCAGGATTTGCTCGGCAAGGACAAAGTGCTGCTGTTCATGAAAGGCAAACCGTCCGAACCGCGCTGCGGCTTCAGTCGACAAATCGTCCAAATCCTAAACGGAACCGGCGCGACGTTCGCACATTTCGACATCCTGAAGGACGAAGATATCAGGCAGGGCCTGAAGAAGTACTCGGACTGGCCGACCTACCCTCAACTGTACGTCGACGGCGAACTAGTCGGGGGGCTGGACGTTGTCAAGGAGATGCAAGAGGCGGGCGAGCTCGCCGACGCACTGCGCGGGATCGTCGACTCGTGACGCCCGCACAGTGTGATTCTCGTCATTCTAAGTTAATGGTTTCGGTTGTAGGTTGTTTTTCGCCACTGCCGCTTGCTTTTCATATGTTCTGTCACGTGCGTTCAAGTTTTTTGACGAATTAGTTTTCTAATTGCCGTGGAAACAAGATTTTCTTCCAGCCAATGGGCGGCGACATCTGGTGTTTCGCTATTCTGTCAGTGTGGGGGCGAGCGAAAGAAAGCAGTCGCCCAGTGAAATGGGTTGAGGCTACGTCAGTTACATCGTTGAGAGCATTCCAGTCACCCCTTGCGTTCTTTTCGGATAACGTGATGCGTTTTTACTCACATCGTTGCTTTAGGATTGCCTGAAATTTTGCAGTCCCGTGACCTCATTAAACCCCCAGCTCAAATGATAAATATATGTGCCTGAAGGAAACGACAAACATTTACGATTGACAGCGCACTTTTTATTTCGCAAAATATCCCTCCAGCGAATAAATGAAAGAAGAGACAGATTCCACTGTGTGGCGTTGGGACAGTTGTCCCACAAATGACCATCCCGCGCCTTAAATTGAAACCCAATTTCCTGTCGTCTCACCGTTCATCGCGTAATATCTCGTTAACCCACAACCCAGTAGTGGGCAACCTGTCTGCGTTTGCGGCCAT
>JGI24158J21664_10015236_pt1 | contig 10037 bp, 5 predicted proteins | sample Ectturendosymbi3_FD_21664 | JGI IMG/M metagenome (IMG submission 21664) | reverse complement strand
AACTTCCAGGTCTCGGTCTCGGTCTCGGCTTTTATGACAAAGTCTCGGTCTCGTCTCGAAATTTGAGCCAGGTCTCTGTCTCGGTATTGGAGGTTACGGTCTCGACTGCAAACTTGGCAAGCTCAACTGATAACTCTCTATTGTGGGGATTACCCTGAAACAAAATGAGTTTGCANGACACACAAAAGTTTAGGCGCCCAGTGCATTACATACAGTGAGTGTATTGTTTGTGCGACAAAATAATGGTTCACTAATCACAGAGTCAATAGATANTAGAACACTGCGTAGAATATAGGCTAATGCAGAAGCTATAGCATAATTTAAAGCAAATTTCTGCACAAGCAATGAACATTTACTCGTTCATATGTCACAAAGGATTGGTGAAAGACAAATGAAGGTCTTACGCAAAGGTGGGGTTTGGGATTAAAAACCCCTTGAGTTTGGTATGTTACAAAAACTTTATTACCTGCGCGCAGGGGATTACTTGTTTTCGTATACTTTTTGCTTGTTAATTTGTCAACTTAATCTCAATGCAAATACCATGGAATGAATTTGCATGAAATTTCAAGGAACATTTTGATTGGAATGAATCGGGGAAAAATAAATAATTAGGTTTTGACGGGAATCTAGGATATCGTCTGTATCCAGGAACCATCTCATCACTTTTGCAAACCTTTTGTCCACTAGCCATGTTTAAGATTGCGTACTGCCATAGTTCATTTTATTCGAAACATTTGCCTATATTTTGTCTGCTATGGCTGATCAATGCAAGCGCTGACTGCATTGGCTACATTAGCAATTTTTGTAGCATGATAGAACTGTTGCACGATCTCAAAAACAGCTGTTGTTAACATCCAAGCGTTCAGGCATTTGATACTGTCTCAGCAAAGAAAAGGAAAACTAAGGTTGCTGGACTTCTATACATAACAAAATACCTAAGTTTGCTTGCATAACTTCATGCGCATTCTTAATTGTTCTATACTTCAGGCTGTTTAGCAAGATTTGATCTTCAATCTTGCAAACCAGGGTGTGCACCAACCAATACAGCCACACACCTTTTATGCTTGACTGCTGATAGTCAACGAGACATTAGCACAGTCAGATTTTGCAGTTATAAATTGTTTTGATGTAGAGGCGAGTGTTTTAATCCCATGTTTTAACACAGAGCCTAATATTGTTGCAATTATGAACTGTTGTGTCATAGCATTGAGTGTATTTTCCTCCAATAACCTGACTTGGAGCGCTGATAGTTTAGATTAAGTATAACGACACATGCAAAGCACAGATATCTGTCAGCATGGATATTATTAATGTATGTGCGATGACATAACTGGAGTGGAAAAATACCACAGTACGCAATAAATAAAAGCAAAGATACAGCAAAAAAATTATTTCCCATTTTAATTTAATAGAACCTTCTATTCGAAATGTCGATAAAAAGCGATGTTTTCATTTTTTATAATTTCGCAACTATTCAAGCCAAAGTTTCAGTGCTGCTGGTGCTTGTTATCAAGAATGGAATAATCATAATGTGAGAGTGACGGTATTTGAAATTAGGCCTAAGCTAAGAATAAATATTGTTTTTACTACCGTTGTGGCATCATTTCTTACTGCTAATTATCGATTTTTGCGACTGGAGTTGCATCACTTTATATCCGTGACCAAGATCCACTATTAATGGACATCCGTTTTTTATATGGCACTAATTTTGTGCAAGTTTTCAATCAGTGATAGTCTTATGGTAATGGTTACTATTAGTAGCTGCTGTACTTGTACTACAGTGTTGCCAACCTTGCGGTTTTCCCGTGAATTTGGGCTTATTTTTTTGTGGAGTTGCGGGTTTTTTTGAAGACTTGCAGGTTGCTTGTTTTTGGGTTTGTTTTAGTTGAAATTTGCTTGTTTTTTGTAGATTTCTATTTTGCCAATTGCTTTTTTTTAATTTTATGGCACTTTTGCTGTTTGAATTTACTGCTCAAGGCATATTGGCATGTTTTTATTGAAAATTTGCTCATTTTGGGCTTGTTTTTTACGAATTTGCCTCCCTGCTTTTTCAATTTATTTTGTTGCTGATTTTTCGTTTTGTTGAATTTTCATGCCAACGCCTGTTGGGCTTGTTTTTCAGTGAAATTACCTATTTTTGGCTTGTTTTTCAAATTTGCTTGCTTGTTTTTGCAAAATAACCTGGCATCACTGTTGTACTATATTTGAATACTGCTGTACTCTGTTGTGTGACTGATAATGTTATAGTAGAAGCAATGTGCATCTTGGTTATATTTTGCTGTTAGAAGCTTTTTATCACTTTTACAGTAACACTGTCCTACAGTATTTCAACCTTGTGTTGCTTGAGTGTTTAGCAATAATTTAGACCTTTCAACAGTCAGTAGATTTTACACAAATGTTTCAGTCAGACCTGTCATATTACTCAGTGTTTGCTCTCAAGTGTTCCTACCATTTTGTTCATATGTGTGGACATGATGGTTTTCAGCATGTAGTTATGATCATCAACATCATGCAGTTCATCAGTTTCATCTTTTGTTCGTACATTTAAAGCACAAGATCAAGAGAATTGTAGTATTGTTGTTGGATTGAAAAGTTAATTCAAACTGCTTAACAAAAATGGGTCAATTTTGAAGCATTTATCTACAATATTTTTTGCTATATTATTATAAGTTTTATGAAGATTTATAGAAAGACTTAGTTCATGACAGAAATTACTCGTTTAGGATCAAAACTTGCTTCTTTGGCAAACTGTATTTTATCGGCAAAATTATACTGCTGTATCAACATTTAGTGTCCCCTATGATTTTATGAATTATCACAGTTAAAACGTTTTGTAAACAGCCATTTTGGCCAGTTTTATTGGGATTTTGGTCATAAGTTAGAGGAAATATCCAAGCAACCCTGCCACTAGCCACTGCAGCCAGTAGACTAGCCAATATGCAGATGGAATTCATCATTTGACAGTGGCATTCAAAGCAAAGTTTCGTGATTGAAATTTTTGATTGAGTGAACACAATAGCATTTGAAAACCAATTGCAAAAAAGATGGGATTGGTGTAGTTTTTTGTAAGGTCTAAAAACAAAGTTTTTTTTCAAATTGTTTGACTTTTTACAAAACTTAGTTTGTCCCACAAAAACCTACATCAAAATATGCTGCAATTCATTAAAAATGAAAAATTGTGTCAGCATAAGCTTTGTATGTATTGATATCATATTGTAATGCAAGAATATATACAAGTATGTAAGTAATCACAAAAGTAGTTACTAAGAATTTTTATGTAGCCTACTCAGATATTTCAGAACTATGGTAGTTTCATGCATCAACATGTAAGACATTGCTGGAAAGGTAAGACCGCACCACATCTTCTGAGGTATGTCCAAAATACTTGTGATGTCATTGTATTTTTAAGAGGAAACCTGTTTTTTGCGTATCCAAAAAATTCATTTTATTTATTCCAATCGTTGGAGCAAAATCATGCATGTTGGAAAAAAATGGTTCTATATAAAAAGTGTCAACCTTTTTTTTTTGGGAGCCAAAAGTTGCAAACCCTCAAACGTTGGGGGTGTATTTATCATTTTTTGTCTTTGAAAGGTCTATTGTTCCAATTAAAAACACATGCAGCATCTGAAAATTGCACAACAGGTTGGCTTTGGCATTTTACAACATCCTACCAAATTTCAAATGAGAATATAAGAGAAAATGTTATGACATTTTAATTAAAAAATGACAAAATGTTTGCAAATTTGACAAGAAGTTGACAAATGTCAAGAAGTTACCACTTTTGTTTGTTGGATTCTTTGCATTATTTTGGATGGTGCCTTTCTAAAAACCACTATTGACAAAAGGTAAGGTGTAAAAACTAAATATATGAATTTTCCTTAGATTTGAAAAAATCATATTTTTTCACCAAACGTTTTTCTTCTAAACAACTCATGATTGTTTTGGTTGGTATTTATGGTTAGTTGGAGTCCTTACAAGTAGTCCAAGCCACAAAAATGTTTTGAAAAAACTAACAGGTAAACTTGAAAAGAATTTTTTGAATTTGTCAAAATCAAAGATTTACATTTCTCAATTTTTGAATGTTGAGGTACTTTTTTTCGGCCCATCAGAAAAATCTGTCTTCCGCATCCAAGGATGTTTTTACCAACTTGTTAACTTAATGCGTTCATGAGCAATAGTCAGAAATGTCTTAAAAGTGACAATTGTGGCTTGTGCAGATGTTAAAGGGTTGCAATGGTAAAATGTTCCCAAAAGTGTGATTATTGAAAACCATTACTAATGATATGCTTTGGGCAATGCACTCCCAACACATGGTACATGTACATTTTTAGAAGGTATTGTTATTAAGTGGTTGCTTTACAATAGTTTTTATGTCTGCTACCTTACTCTGCTGTAAAGAAATGAATGTGTTATGTTATTGAACCATCACGGAGGAGTTTAGTAACAATTTTTTGATGAAAGTCAGTGTAAAGAAATTTTATACTGTATGTAGTTATAGTTATTAAATATAAAATATAGTATAGATATTCATACACCAACAAAGTAAAAAGTTTGTTTTAGGTATGTTGTGGAAAACATAGTTTTTGTGTCTTATTGTTTTGTTTCACTTTTCAAATAGTTTATAGTGGCATTTTATGCCATAATCAAGGCTACTGCATGGTTCAGATTACATTATATTTGGTTGATGGAGACATTTTACCTTGTAGAACTAAATCCTTAAACAAAATGATAAAAAAATACAATACGTACATTTCTGATACTTCATTTTAGTTTAAAATGATAAGTTTTTGAACAGCTTAAGTAAGTTAAAACCAAGAAATAAACACTTTGAGCAAATTTGGGCAAAATGCCTATTGTATCCCCTACCTGTAAGTTCTGTACTTTTAGCTATCAATTCAGCATGTGCTGCATGTTTCAAAGCACATATCCTTATAAATGTATCCAGTACTCACTATGATGTTATTACTCAAGATTTATGGATGTAGACTAAATGCCAAATTAGTGCATCAGAATTTAGTGCATATAATTATGCTATTTAATTTGTACATTTATTGTGCAAAACTTATAAATCTTTTAGACTTTTTATTGAAATGTAAGTACTTAAAACCATGTGCAAGCTATTTTTTGGAAGTACTTGAAAACCATTACATGTCTGTTTGAACTTTACTATAGCTTGCTCATCTTTATTTTTAGTGGTTTGTCCTTCATTACAAAAAGATGAAGTGTTTTTTCTTATTTTCTTGTGTATCACTCTTCACTCTGCTTGAAACGATGTCTATCAAATCTGATATTCATGCTGAAATTTATCCTCTTCACCAGTTGGTGAAACTTAATCACTTTTGGGAAAGTACTGGATTGTGCCCTCCATTGCCTCATCAAAATGCAAGTGACTTTCTTCTGTCTAATGACATGATTCAAAATCTATTGTTGATAGCATCTGTACCCCATGGTGGAATTAAGCAAGTCCGAATTCACTGGTTGCTGGAACTGATTACTTATGGTGCAGATAAGTACAACTTTCAAAATTTGGATGAATTAATTGCCATTTTGCACAAAAACAGACTGCGGCCAGGCTTTGAGATCATGGGCAACCCCTCCAAGATGTTCTCAAACTTTGACAATATGACTCAAGTATATGAGTTGCTGAATTTAGTTGCTACTTTGGCTGACAGATATGTAACAATTTATGGTTTAGGTTATGTATCCAAATGGAATTTTGAGACATGGAATGAACCTGATCATGAAGACTTTGACAATGTTAGCATGTCAGTTGAAGGCTTTCTGAAATACTATGATGCTTGCTCTGAGGGTTTGATGCGAGTTGATAGAGCATTGACTTATGGTGGTCCTGGAGGCTCATGTAGAAGTGAAACATTTTCAAAGAGATGCTGGGCACTTCTTCAGCATTGTAGTAATGGAACTAATTATATCACAGGTAAAAATGGAAGCAGAATAGATTACATATCATTTCATAAAAAAGGTGGTGGAACTTCATCACTAATTTTGGATCAAGAATTACAAACCATTGCAAAAATTCAAAGCAATTATCCAAAACTTGCTGCAACACCAATATATAATGATGAGGCTGACCCTTTGGTTGGATGGAGCAAGCCACAATGGTGGCGAGCTGATGCTACTTATGCATCTATCATAGCAAAAGTTATATGCCAGCATCAAAACAAGATTATTGCCAACGAAAGTATAAGTCATATCAACTTTGCATTGCTTAGTAATGACAATGGGTTTCTAAGTTTTTCTCCNCACTTTTTCACACAGCGTACTCTCAATGCTAGGTTTCAAGTAAATAATACCAATCCAAGATATGTTCACCTAGTGAAAAAACCTTCTCTTACTGTAATGGGGTTGCTTTCCAAGCTTGGAAACATTCAAGTGAAGATGGATATGCACGGCAGTGATATGACTGGTGGAATCACATCACTTTGCACTGCTGAAAGCTGCCAAGAGTTTGAAATGTCCACTCTTTTTTACAACAGTGCTGACACAGAACCTGTGGTAGGAGAGTCAAGATTGCAACTTACATACCACAACCTCAAAACAGCTGTGTCTATGTATTACAAAGGTTCTGTTCCAGATTTAAGGATGGTCATGTGTACAATTGACAATGCAAGAACTAATCCATATGCAGTGTGGAAAAGCATGGGAAATCCAACATTTCCCACTGCACAGCAGTTTTTGAGATTACATGAAGCTGAAGGCCCTTTCTGTCATGAACCTAAGACAGTTGCATTTGATAAAGATGGAAGTTTTCAATCTCAGTTTGACCTTCTTTTACCTGGAGTTGCCCTACAACAAATATGTGCAAAATTTGCTAATTTTACAGGTAAACCTTCAAATCTACAAATATTTCCTATCACACAAGACCAAGTGCTTATCAGTTGGGATGATGCAGAGATAGAAACGAAATGCATAAGCACATACGTAGTTCAGTATTCCAACATTTCACAACCATACAATTTCACTACAATCAACAAATCAAAGTTATTGTTTACATCATACACATACATCACTACAGCATGTTTCTATGGTGTTTACAGAGTAAAAGCTATTGATTTTTGGGGAAGATCAAGTTCATTTTCAAACCCTTTGACTTTCTTAAAGTAAATATAAAATCACATGATATTATTAGAGTCATCACATGATATGCCAGTTGTACTTTGCATGGAAGAAGTTATGTCTCAGTCAAATGTCATCATCTGCCACCATGTTCTTCTGTGTTACTTGGTTAGAACTTCATCATGGTGCTTAAGTCATTGACAACTGGCATATCAAGACATAACCACCACAAAAAAACATGCAAAACATTCGCAACAGATACAAAATTTAAACCAGGTTTTTGACTTTCACAGGTTTTTATAAATCCAAGGGGTTCTGCCCCATACCTCAAGATTTTCAGTTCATTGATGTTATATGCAGGCCATGAGAAAGCATTGCAAGTTTGACTTAGACTCAGTTAATTTTAATGATGAGTGAATGCAGGTATAGCTGGTGTGATGTTTCAGTGTTTGTCACCTCCCAGTGTTGTCTGCTTATTTATTAGCACTTTCTGTGTACTGTGCCATGACTAACCATTTTTGTGTTATTCGAGTACTCTTGTGATATGAACCATGAGTCTGACGCAAAAATTAAATTAAATATATCAAAATTGCCAATTTACTTCACAATTGCACCAATATGAGAAGCGGAGGTATGTCGAAATATCGTCTTCAACTTACTATAAGTTTTCATTATCTAGTGAATATTCAGACCTATTCCACAATCAATAGCAAAACTTCTACGTTTCCTAAACAGTGATAGCTGAAAAGTTACAAAGCTGCATATTGGTAACACTGTCTGTCGAATCATCAGAAAAATATGCTCGGAGTAGGGTCATCGCAATTGGGGGAGGCAGCTTGCCAGGCCTCCGATTTGCAACTACTGTAGTTATCTCCCCACTGAAAATGAGTGATGATCTCTTGTTTAATTTGCTGATAGTTACTATCACCAGGGCCGGATTTACCAATGGATCCAAGGGGACCTCTAGCAAACTTTGCTATGCATGGAGTCAATTGCCGGTTATTGATAATTTTGACAAATATTCGTCAAAATATTATGTCTTACTTATTCATGAAATTAAGTTTTATTCACTTAATCAGATTCCGTGGTGATGACGCCAGAGTCTTCCAACCGTTGGTCAAGCCACATGCCCGCTATCAGGCGCGTAGCCAGGGGGGGGGTCGATGGGGGAAATTGCCCCCCCCCAATTCTGAAAGTTTTACCAAAAACTTTCAGGGTAATCAAGCTTTTGATGTGTAAGCCACAGAAATACTTCAGTGCAAAGCAACGAAATTGCAGAGCCTATTCTACTTCAACCTTTTGGTTGAACCTGATCAAAGTAGTATGGATCACCAATTGTCCATGATTAATCAAACAAATTGTGTACAAGGGCATCGGAAAATATATTTTTCCGGTAAAGCCAAGAATTTTCGTAGGAGGGGGGCAAAATCGTGAAATTTCACTTTATCTAATCGAAAATAAGAAAACAATCTTTTTTGCTAAAAATTTTATAGGAAAATGTCAAATTTAAAAATGCAGGGAGGGTCCATGCCCCCCTTCCCTTCTGACGACCATGGTTATGTGTATAGTGTAAATATGGGAGAATTCATGGCATGCCTGACCTTACCTGAAGCTCCGTGTGAAAGCTAGTGATAATGAAATACGAGCTTGTACCTAATTGCTTGTAATCACTAGCCGAAAGTAAAACAAGGGCTCACGCTTTTCGCAGCTGTTTCTGGCGCACCAGCTTGCTGAATCTCACCCACTGGTAATGTAAACTTAATTTCAAGCCCATCAAAAAATTTCCTCTGATAATTTTGAGTGCTACAAATACTGTATATCTTCTCCTTGTCTGCAGCATTAACCGTAGCCTTAAATGAACATCGTAGATTTTTGTTTTTGTGCAGTTTTTAAACCAAATATCGGTGAGTTACGTTTTATAAGCCTTGAAGCTCAAACTGTGACTGAGAAGCAATCCAGTTTCAAAGTCATTTTTATAACGCAAATAGGCCATAGACCAGGGTCTCAACCTCAGATTGCTCCGAGGGCGAAACGAGGACTTACAAAAAAGAAACAGGGCCGCAATATGATTACCCTGGGGCCGCATTATGACGCTGACGCAACAAAGGTGGTACAGTGCATCCTCGATTTTCCGGCCCCCGATTAACCGGCCGTGTTCAACAGGGAGGTACATTCAATTATTTAGTCTAAAATCTACACGTTTTACAGTGGAAAAAAACTAGAAAGCCAACAAACAATGTTTTTCAGCATTTAAATTGTTTTGTGGCTAAGCTTGTTCTCATACTAGTTTCGTTTTTTCGTTCTTTTTTCTTTTGGTTCTTTTAAGTGCGGTGTAGGTGGTGGACGGTGGGCACCCTACGATAGATACTTTTCTTATCCGGCCAAGATTTTGGAAAAAGGTTGCCCAACATGGCCGGATAATCGAGGATGCACTGTATTTCGCTTCATGGCGAAAGGACAGTCTCCAATCACGATCGTTTCGTTTTGCAGTTTCGGGCTAAATTTTATCTGCTGTTTACACCTACTACGTTATGACAAGTAAGTTTAGGCTTTCCTCAGCGTCACGCCGCCAAGTAACGTGGGTTCGTTTCCACTGAAACTATATTTTTATAAGCAACTTCTCATATTGAAAGGCGCGACAGCTAGCCTAAAAAATTGTGGCTACATTATCTGAACAAAATATCAGTCAAGCGTCGTATTTCGAAAATAGCCTTTTTAGAAATAAGCAGTTGGCGACGTTGTTTGCTGCGCAAGAAGTCCTATATTGATTTCGAGTAATTCACTTTTACATTACGATGCAATGTAATCAGAGCAACTGCAATTTTCAATCGTTCTTCTCGGCAGTGATTTCGCGCAAGTATATTTATAACACCGCCATCTTTGATAGACAGCGCTCCACAGATGCAGTTGTGCAGCTGGTTGTCGGCATCGATTTTATAAGTGTATGTACGTATGGATAAACA
>JGI24158J21664_10015234_pt1 | contig 10038 bp, 4 predicted proteins | sample Ectturendosymbi3_FD_21664 | JGI IMG/M metagenome (IMG submission 21664) | reverse complement strand
TTAAGCTCTCTTGTTACAAGTGTGTTGTCTGAAGCGTCTGACATGAAGTGCAAGCCGTCAACACGCGCCACAAATAATTAGTGCCGGTGCTTCGCATTTTCTTGATTTCCCCAAATGCGCCCATCCATCCAAAACTTAAACTGCGTGCAACTCAAGCATAGCAGTTGGTGACAATTGCGCGCTGCGTGCGCATCGACAATAAACAAGTCCACGTTGAATGTGTGTTGAACGCATCCAAACACTGCAGTGACCACTTAACAGGGACGTGCATTACGGTGGCACTTCCCCCCTGCCTTTTGAAAGGGGGGGGGGCAACGGGGGAACAGGTGTCCTTACATAACAGTATCATAAGTAATTCATGATTTATCAAGATCGACTTGAAACAAATTTATTGCAGCAATTCGCGCACGCATACAATTCAGAACGTTCTTTATAATTTTGTTATTATTTTTGAGGTCAACATTGTTGCTGAGCATGTAAATGCGAAAAGAATGACTTTTATAGTGGATTCGTACACTGAACTCAAGCACACACTTTTGAACTCGTGGTATGTCTAAACCATGGGCATCCGCAGGGGGCAAAACGGGCATCTTCCCCTCCCTGGAAATTGGGTCTAAGAACCTAAATTTTTTAGAAAACCTGACGTCAGCAGCCTAATACCCATTGATTGACTTTATTCTTGCAATGAGTTTATTTGCCGGCATGACACTCACACTGCACAAGAGCCAGGTTCACAGTTCTGGTGCCATGCAGTGATGAGCTTGCAACTCACTCATGTCCGCTAGTGTGCCTGCAGAGGCCGGTTGCCAAACTTGCCAACGGATTGTTCTACTGATGGTCTTTATTGTGTAACAATAACATGGCCACAAATTTCTAATGTTCACTTCAAGTTACGATAGTTGATGCGTTTTTGCCCATTTGACTGTTGAACGAAGACATCTTGGCAGGTAATGCAGCAAGGCAGTGGCTGCTGATAGCGGTAAGCAGGGACGCCAGAGGATGATGGCATTGCCCCCACTGACCTTTCAAAAGGAGGGCAAGGGGGAGGAGGTGTCTTTTTCATAACAGCATCGTAAGTAATTTCATGGTACAAGATCGAATTGAAAAAATATTTGTATAGTTTATGTTATTGAGGTCAACATTGTTGAACAGAAGCAAGCGTCATTGGTAACGATTTTTTTTGGTTGTATAAGTTTAAATTGCCCTCAACTTTTTACTGCCCCCCCTGCCCTACCACTGTTCCGGTGTCCCTGCCACCTAATAACGAAGCTAAGCTCAAATAAAATATATCGTTCCATATATTAAGTTGTGTATGCGTAAAGCTTCTATTTGATTTATGGTGTTACGACAAATACAGTACATCATGATAAAGATAAAACATACACATTTACGCCACCACAGGGTTGGCTTCTTTCAAATTGAAGTGTTTGACTTTTTTGATGCACAGATTGTTATCATTGAGCGACGTCATAAGATGGGAATGCGTCATTCATGACAGTAATATATTGGTGCTGTGTCTCACAAAATAATATCAACTGGAAACGAGGCCAGCTATTACTTATATCGCAAATGGAATTTCAACTGATACGATGGTTCACTTATGAAAAAGGAAATTTGCATACTGCTCCACACACGCACGTTGCGTAATGGTAGTAATGTGATTGGAAATCAAAGACAAACAGGTGCATTTAGGAAAAGCCCATTGTAAAAGCGCACGTCAGCAAAAAGTAGGCGAAAAAAATTAATCTCTGTGCAGGCAGTAAAGTTTTTGTAAAATATCAAGCTCAGGGGGGGAGGGTTAACTCCAACCCCCCCCCTGCGTACTCCCTTGTGTGTATTCATGAATGTATTAAAGCTTTGCCCTAAATGATCCTAATGATGTGTTAACAAAACGTTTGAAAGCATTTCTACCTTCAACATCTTTAAAATAAGATCACATTGAAAACACTACTTAATTCCCATTTTTTCAAGCAGCGTATCTTGTAATCAAATGCACTGCACCTTCCTCAGCCTCCAATTTTCACCAATTTCGGCCAACACCCACCGGCTGCATGAATAAAGAACTAATATACAGGAAAAAATTGTCTGCGCTCATAACCTCTGTCTATACAGACATATGTTGTCAAAAGCGCATCCAGTGGAGGCAGCAGCTGCTAGATCCCCCTCTCTTACCCACTTAACTAATACGAAATATAGATGTCTTTTTATCCGCTCCGGTGAGTTGTTCACGATGTGGTTCGGGGCTGGGCGCATTGCATAATTTTCGGCACTAGCAGGCGCAGCAGCGCATTATCAAATCAAGCAGTTACGAGTTTCGTGGTTTGCGAAATCACGAAGCAGCTTTCTTCCTGGCTGCGCATAGTTGTAGTAACATCTACAGCCACGATCCAGGTTGAGATACATGGGCTTCCTGATCTACTTTGAGATCCATCAGGTCAGTAAAGTCAGTCTGGGAACCAATTATGTTGGAGAGTTGGGAAGCTGTGGTGAGTGTCGTAACGGATGAACAATGTTAGCTATTTCCAACCCTAGTTGCTCCTTTAATATGATATCTTGTTGCTTCTTTCGTGGAGTTTGTCCAGTCACATGCTTAGAAACGCGAGCAATTTATATACGGACACGTTAACAAACATGCAGTCTAGTTGACAACATGTTAGAAAAGCATCGCGTGACCATTATCCTACGGGTCCAACTAGAACGAAATAAAGTATCCGGCAACCAATACGCTCAGCGATATGCTCAGTCAATCGCATCCGGTCAACAGGTCCAAGCCCAATGGACATATAAAGCGGATATCTGTAGCGCGCTCAGGAAATATGCAAAAAAACTTTCACCAAATTCTGTAGTCTCCGCAAACGTGACGCAATCGAATCCATCTGCAAATTGCTTTTATAGGAAATCGATATCACGTACTGTAAGTGTACACATCTTCAGTCCTATCGATTGCAGAGACTAATTGCTGGAATGCAGATATGTGCAGGTCTGAATCATCGCAATTCCATGTAAGCAACGGTCTACGGTCGATTCCTCGAAAACTTTCAGCAAACCTCGAGCTTTCAAAAATTTAAAGAAAAGTTAAGGGAAAACTGTTGCAGCCAGTCACACAAAATGAGTCAAAGCCCCGACCGGTTGGTAGTATATATTCACAAATTACATTGCGGGGATGGATACCGATACAAAATGGGTGACGTCCGCTACAGAAACAAGTTAGCCAGAGCTCGTGCACGTTGTTGCATAATTTAAACGTCACAAATCTTGGAGTCTTCCAATGTGCTCACGTTGAGGCATGCAATGCGACGTGTGAGAAGCCGCTAGCTGCTGGCGTAACACTTTATTTTGCTAATCCAAGGGCGCACAACCTTTTCGCTATTGCCGACCATATTACGTTTATTTTCATGAATTGCGGCCGCCAAGGAGTAAGATATTTTTGCATTGCTTCTGCTCTCATTCTACACATGCAGCCTGGTCTGCTTCCATACGTCTGTTCGACCGTCCCTCTACTATCTACTGGGTATCTTCATAAAGTAGACTAGTGTTTTTAAACCGGGTTTCCGCGGAACCTCAGGCCCCGCGAGTGGCTGCCAAGGGTTCTGCCGACATAAACCGAATTTTCCTGGGACGAAAGTCATAACAACAGTTTGTGTCTGCTGAAAAACAAATTCATTCATTCATGTGCGGTGGTAGCAATATAGACACTTGGATCATTGCATAGTGTTCCATGAGCAACCAAATATTTGCGGAAGGTTCCGCTGCAGCAGAAAAGTTGAAAAACACTGCAGCAGACAAGTTTTTATTAATGCACGGCCACTACAACTTATAATTCAAATTACATGTGCACGGCCACACCAATTTGCATTGAAGGCCGCAGAATATACACCACTGTTGTAGGTATTTTCTGCAACCCTGTCTCATTCCTACAAAGCTTGTATCTTTAAAAATTGTGCTGAAATGTCGCTCGGAACCAGGTCTTCTCCAACATGTTGAGGTTTGTCAACACTGTATTTACCAATAAGATGACGTTGTTTATGCATGAAGATACCAACGAACAGCAATAAACACACAAGGCAAAATTACTGTACACACGTCCGAACACTGCATATGCTAATCTTAACAGGCCCCTGACTGTGTTATTTTTCGCTGATATCACTGCTAAAAGGAAATTTCAAGACATTTTTTTCAACAACATTGAAAGCTCAATACACAATTCAAAGACTTCACAACATCGTTGTTAATGACCATGACAATGAAGAGAGAGGGAGTTTCATTGTTTCAAATGATTCAGCTAATAAGCAGATACAATGCAAAAAGCCATCAGGGAAAAAACAACCACTTTTCAGTGGAAATTACAGTATAATATATGAAAGCACATTGGCAAAAGAACTGATCAATGTAAAAAATTGTCACTAGGTCACATAGGATTAGGATTGGTGAAAACCATGGAGGTTATTTAGTCAATCATCCCTGTTTGAAACATTTTGTCGAGTGTTTGAAATTTTCAGTTGAAAAAATGTTGGCACATTTGAAAAGGCAAACAAACACAGAACACGGTGAGATAAATTACAAATGAAGAGCATGCCTATGTACACGAGGGAGTGGACCTAGTCTCATTGAGGAAAATCGGAGTGATAAAAAAATATCAAATTTAGCGAGGAAGCAAATGTTCAAGTGTGGCCAATCCTCCTCGTCAGAGACAATGAAAGTGTCTGCAGAGTTGAAACAGTCTTCATCACAGAAATAGCGTAGCCAGCCCAAAATGGTTTGGCGGACCAAATATTTTGACTTCAAGCGAGCAACAGCATTTGGTTGGGGGCACCGCCTCTCAAAACACAAACGACAAGATATGCTAGAGATTTTAGGGGTCATTGCTCCCTTGTCCCCCCGGCTACGCTTATTCATCACAGCTCTATCCAGATGTACTAGCAACATCGCAAGTTAGGTGTTATTTTTGGATCCTGCTGCGATACCTCCCTCCATCCCAATCACATGCTCCAGAAAAAACTACTTGCACCTCCTTGCTGATCTCCTTTTTCTTTTCCATATTCCATGATGTGTGGTGAAGAACATCTGCAACACAGCGGAGCAACATATCAGAGTAGACGTAGCAGGCAAGAACCTGGTTTGTTAGAAATCTTTGCAGATGACAAACTTTGTGTGATGTTGCTTGTGTCATGAACGTTATTAACTGAAACCTCATCCAATGATTAGGTAATTCAAAAATTGAGGTGAACATGCCACTTCTGCACCCCATTAAAATAGGTCCTTGGAACTTATTGTAAGTTGATTTCCAATGGAGCACCGCACAATTTTAGAATGCAAAAGGGGAGAGTCTGTTTCCATTCGAGCACAGCTTGCTTTGCGTGGTACAGTATGCTCGCTCTTGCGTGAACCTGCACCATGGCTGGCAACGATTTTCTATGTTGACACAAGCTCGCCACACTGACTGCAGCAAGTTAATGGCAAGACACAGACTGCCAATCATATGGTCACTTGAGAAAAAAACAAATGTTGGACATATTGTTAAGGTTCTTTGCTCTACAATGAGAGGATAAGTAACCTCTTCGGATACAGCAGTAACCTCAAGGTGGGTTCGCTTCATTACTGTACCCAGGCCCTTTGTCACAGAAGCAAGTCTCCTTAAAGGACCTCCTTGCCTCTGATACTTCTCTATTCATTCTACAGACAACACTCGCAGGTAATCTTTATTTTATAAATTTTATTGTTTCACAAAAGAGTCATAATAATAAAACGACAATAGTACTCAACAAAAATAAAACTTTAATCTTGTACACTTCTCGAACAAGAATTCTCGTGCAACTTTCTCTTCATAAATTTAATAAATTAATTCTAATCAGTGTTTTAACTGTGTTCTAACATACGATGTTTTGCATATGATTGCGTCTGCCGTCACGCCTCAACCATCGATACTAAACTCTAACCGTTCAGAGCTTTGCTAGAGACTTCTCAATCGGAAGTTCATCATTAGTCAAAGCGGNTGGCGGTTTCACTCATAGCTGAATGATTTTTGCTGTTCATTTTGATATTGATTATACAATAAAATACGTGACTGAATACTAATCATCTTAACTTTACCGTTTTTCACAACGTCAGGTCTTACTAGGCCACATTAACTCGGATGCAAGCCTGACAACATACTGCTCTAACAGACAGCAAGTTGTCCAATAAACTGGCAGGAATTAACCCGGACAAGCCAATTCTTGTCGTCCTTTTTGGCAGAGATTTCCTCGGACAAGCTACTTTCAGCCTGGCGGGATCCTGCTAGGACTAACCAGTTATAAAACCTAAACTCTTTATTGACATAGCGTCTGGTCACTAGTCAACCTTCTTGGCTTTCGGTGACGTCAGGAAGGAATGCATACAATTCCCTAACCGAGCCCTTTTGAACCTGAAGGAGTGTGGCATCAGGCCGAAGGTAAGAGTTTTTACTTCTGAAGCCAAACCTAAAGGTTTGAGAGACAGAAGGAGAGAAACTGCTTTTGAGTGAAATCAATTTCAACTGCCTGTTAGGTATGAATTCGGGGCTTTTTATACCCGAATTCCTGGACACTCTGTCTTGATTGGTTACTAATTAAGTCCCATTGAGTAACTACTTTACCATTGGTTAATTCGGATATTCGAATGAGGTTTAACCGCCTCTGGTTGCCTAGCATCATTAATGGTTTTATCGAGGCTTATTACGTCTTTGTGTCACGATTTTCGTGACTGGCCTCAGGATTCGTTGATCGAATGGAGCGTTCTGATTGATTGGAATCGTTTTAAATCTTGGTTGGTTGGATTCGAGGTTGGGGCGTGTTTCCAGGCTTGGCTTCTGTACAGCAATACTTGTTTCAGGCAAAACTTGCCTGTAACAATATGGCATAGTGATGGTGGACACATACACATGGTAGATATTTGACATACTGCTAGCTAGATAACACTTGAGGTCATAGCCAACAAGAAAAGATTCACGGAAATGTAGAAACTAGTTGTGCAACACTAAAAAATCTTACAGTTTAAGACTACAGGCATGGCATGTTTCAAGATCGTTCAGAATTGAAGACGCGCCTAATTTCCTAATTAAGCAGCACTGATCACAGTTTGTTGAAAGCATATGGTGGCAAAATGAAAAGCACTGTGAGCACTGATCAGTAACACAGGCTGTTAGCAATATTGGGAAACAATATGAAAAAGCATCTTCGTTTGTTACAAACCCTACGAACCATACGGTTTGTTACAAGCCATATCAACCATAAAATGGTATACGAACACACACACAACGGCTTTGCTGCACGATCTGCACTGCGGGACAAGTATCTAACCGCATGCACTCACACTGCCTCACTTTCCCAACACCAGAGATGATCACGGAACAGGAGTGCCAGAGTTGACATTTTACGACAGTGCAGGAACCGGAGTCAAAGTTTTAAGTTCTATACATACCAGAAGCCGGATCCTGAGTCAACGCTATAAGACTTGTCCGGGATTCAATAAACATTTTTCAAGAGACTGTTAAAATATCTGCAGTGATGCCTGTTGTGGTCAACAGAATTGAATGGATTGAAAAATGATTTCTAACCAATGACGACGTTGTTTTATATCACTATACTGTGACACTGAAACTGGGCCTTCAAAAAACACGGGCCTTTAATTACGACTGAAAGGGCATGAGCGTTCGCAAGGGGGTCAAAACGGCCATTCGCCCCTCTTTTTGGAAATTGGGACTAAGAACCCAAAATTTCCAGCAAATCTGAAGTTACGAGGTTAATTCTGATTAAATTGATTCAGTTCTTGCAAGGACAGTTTATTTGCCGGTATGACACTCGCAGTGCACAAGAATCAGGTTCACTGTCCTGGGGTTGTGCAGTGACGAGTTTGCAGTTCACTCATGTCCGCTGCTGTGCCTGTCGGCAGAGGCAAGTTGCGAAACTTGCGTGCAGATTGTTCTACTATTGCACTTTATTGCGTAACAATAACATGGCAATGAATCTCCACGTGTTCGCTTCAAGTTGTTAGTAGGCATTTTGCCGCATGCAAGTGTTGAACGCAAATAATACTGCAGGGAGACAGTGAGTTCTAATAGTGGATAGCCACATACTTTTGTAGCCTACTGAGCAAAAAGAAGCATGATGAGTGTGAAAAATCCATTGTTTGTGTGAAACTGTAGTTACTGAACACTTGTCCGGTTTATTACGGATGAGCGTTTATCGTGAAAAAGTCAGTAAAGACAAGCAAGGATTTATTGAAAGGTATTTGAGTGCTTTGAGTGAGATCTCAGACTTTTTAGTTCCTGTTTCTAAGTGATACTGGCAAGTCTTGCTAGATAAAATAAAGACATAAATGTTGTTCGGTTAAAGACCATGGCAATATGCTTCTTTGTAAAAAAGTACCCTGCTTAAAATCTGCAGATAGTCTAGTTTGTAACTTATTGAAATATACCTGGCTATTGCTGCCAACGAAGCGAATTTTTGTGACTACTGCTGAAAAATGGAGCGATTTTTTTGTGTAGAAAGGGTAAAGCGCTTTGTAAACGTCCGTTTGCATTGCATCGTCTGCAAACTGAAAAGTATAAGCAAAATGTCGACGTTTCCTCCCTGGGAAAATTACTGCGGATGCCCATAGAAAGGGGGCATGGGACCATTCTAACGAAAGTTTGCCGATCACTGCAGTACGCGATACTGCTGCACGGAGCTTCAGCAAGTTCAGGCTAATCAAAACGTTTCACAGATCAATTATGACTAATGAAAGGCTAACAAATCTGGCAATGATATCTATTGAAAGTGAAACTGCTAAAATATGAGATATGTTTGAGTTGACAAAAACATTTGCATTTTTGAAAACTTGGAAAAGTCATTTTCCTAGCCTGAAACATGGCAAATGTTTAAGTCTGTCTGCTTTATACGTTGTATTGATGCTGTAGAAAATGCTTTTATAAGCATTTGTTAAAAAAATCGATGTTTTTGATTACGTAAATACTGTGTGTTACATGCAATGTATTGTATATTGGGGGCCCCAACGTCCAGGTTCGGGGGGGGCAACCACCTAGCGCCGGCCGTGGTTATAGTCGGTTCTTTAACACGTTTATTCTGCACATGAAGTGTACAGTAACCACTGCGACAGTCTGCGTGGCTCACGGCTTACTTTAGAGTTTGTTTATTTAGTGCTACAGAGTAATTATCAGTGAAAGGTATTAAAATGTATATTACGATCATCTCATGAACTGGATCGAGTCTAGACGCTTGTTTCTACAGTCACTACCGTTTATAGTCGTGCGTCTAGCTAGGCTGTGAGTCTTAGAATTATCTTTTATATTCCTTCTATTTATTTCTTGTAATGTAACTATAAATGAAGTAACTATTTCGTAACTATATTGTAAGAACACATTGCACATTAACGTGTATTTGATATTACACGGAAGATTTCGAAGTGTTAACGTAAGTTGGAGTTCATGTTTTCAATTTTTTCGGAGCTGGAGAAAAGGTCTGTCAACAAAAAAACAGGAGGGAATTCGTAGTCTTAAAAATGTGACTCTGCTGATCTCTGCCCTACAAAAGTCCGCGTATATAGCCTACACAGGACAAGCGACGTTGAAAAATAAGTGTTGTGCTTTACAATTTAGACATTGATTTTCAAAAATACGACCATGAAAAAGCCAAACCCAAAAATAATATGGCGAACCAATCTAAACCACAATCAATCTCTAAAATTTGGCCACAAAACAGCCAGTCTACACATAGCAACTTTGCATAAGTCTGTATATGGGGCAATTGCCCGGTTGCCCATCACCTGGTTACGGGTCTGGTCTACAGGACAAAACTTACAGAAGGCTATTGTATTTCAAAATAATTTTAATTAGGCCTTTGTTAATACCAAATAGGCCCAGCCTTGTAACCAGGGCTGTGGAGTCGGGAGTCCCGTCATCCGACTCCTGGCAATTTCCATTATCCGACTCCGACCTTCAGCTGTATTAGTTACTTACTTAAAGTGATAATTATTTTCAGATGAATTCATAAACCCTACTTGCACTTTCCAGGAATACGGAAA
>JGI24158J21664_10015233_pt1 | contig 10038 bp, 3 predicted proteins | sample Ectturendosymbi3_FD_21664 | JGI IMG/M metagenome (IMG submission 21664) | reverse complement strand
ATTCTAGCCTTGAATCCACTATTTTCACCAGGATAGACATTGTAGTGACGAGCTATTGTTTTGAAAAATTATGACGAAACAATTACTTTGAACCAAAAAATTGTAGCTTGCCCAACTCAGGTGTGTACTGCAATTTAGTTGAACAACAGTTTAATCGACAATCACACAGTTGTCGAGGAGTAAATGCTTTAGAAGTAAGGCCAAAAGCGCAAAATTTTGGGATGAAAACTTCTGCGTATAGAATACACCTTTAAGAGGCTGATGAGGTCCGGCCGTCACCATCCAAAGGTCCGGATTTGGTCCGCCATTTGAGTAGCCCTGTTCTAGGGGCTCGATGATAATTTTCTCTGATTCTAAGGACCCGAATCGGGTCCCTAAAACACCTTTAAAAAAAACTGTATATAATTATTTTTGTAGAGAGGCGTATTTCAACTCTCCAGGTTGTTTTGTTCCTCAAGCAGCTAAAAGCTTGAGTAGAATTAAAATCTGAGCATGAGAAATTCATAACAACAAAATATTTTTAAGAGAGCTAGCATTGACACTTTTGTTACTGCGCCACATGAATCTACCTGGGTGGTTGGTTGAGGTCATCAAAATTACCATGCCATGTAGGTCAGTGTTTCTGGTCTAAAAGTTTTGATGTGGGTACCAGTCGTAATATTTCTCTTGTAAGTACATATATCTGCATATTGTGTAGACTGGAAGAAAAAAGCAGATAATGAGGGTGAGACACATTTGTTGTGACTGCCTGAATTTACATATTAGTTACTTAAATGCAGGTATGTGAAGCAGAAATAGTTGCTTGAATACAGGTATGTGAAACAGAAGTAGATGTGCTTTAAGTTTTTTCAAGATATGCTTAAGAATTGCAGCAGGTCCTTTGTGTTGCTGACACAATTACAGGTTGCTACCTAGTACCTAGTATTGAAAGTATTGAAAATGTATAGAATTGTAAAATCAGTTTTCAAGACAAAAAAAGTATTGAGTTTGGCCAAAATGTACATGAAGTAAAAAGTATGGACAATTGAAATTCAACCATTCTCTTGTTGAATTTTTTTTTCTTTACCGCTGATGACGGTTTTGCAGTTGCTTTGTGTTTCATGAATAAAATTTTGGAAAAATGAAGATATGTGATGGTAATAAAGTTTTTAAATGTAGTATTGACAAGGTATTGAGAAAGTATTAAAAATAGTTTTTGAAAATGTGTGCGAACCCTGCAATTAGGTATATAATAACGGAATGTTTTTTGCAAGTTGCTGTTGTAACAAGATCAGTAGTGCAGATCTTTTGAAAAAGATAAAGACTCTTCCTGTTACCACATTTCATGCCAAAAAGTGTTCTACTATGATTTCTAAAACCAAATTTGCAAAAGTTGGTCAATAATTTTGGGTAAAGATTTTCACTTCTTGAAAACATTTCCTTTATGACACGAAGTGTATCTACTTCACTGTTGGTGTGATAAATATTAATTTTACATTGTGTGTTACAGACATTTAACTTTTCATGTGTAACTATTCTGTGATGGTGGTTGGTAGTTTTGTAAAATGGATGCTTTAACTTCAGGTAGCATCAAACACATTGCAAAATCCCCGAAGTTCAAAGGTTTGCAACTGTTATCACATTACCTGAAAATAGATTCTTCTACATTGGATGAAGACTTACGCACTGCAGCTTTGTTGGATTATTATTATGATGTTATGCAATTTGCTGCCAACCGTGGCATGCCATGGCATGAAGTTGCCCGTGCAGTACACTTTGCTGCTGATTTTTTTGACAGTTTTATTGAAACAAATTTAACACAAGCATTGTGCTCACTTCGTGATCTTGGTAGTACTTACGTAGAAAAGAAGCATGTGAGTTTGGAAAACATGAAGAAACTTGTTAATTACTTCACTACCACTTTCCTTGCACACCATAAGCTGTATCAGTATGTGTTTTTGCAGGAACGTGAATGTCTTACGAGACATACATCTTTGTGTGTGCAAGAGCCGGGTGTTCCTTGTCCGTTAGCTGGTTCAAAATCTTATGAGATTTGGATGTATGAAAAACAGTGCAGTGATGTCAAACAAGATGAAGAAACAAGAGAGGTATTGCTACAAGAGGAAGAAAACAAGTTAGCTGCTGAAACAGAAGAGTGTCAGAAGGGATTAGATGCAGAATTAAAAGATCATGAAACTTTGAGAGAAGTGGATTTAAAATCTGTTGAAGATTTACTGTCCCGTTTTACTGCTAATGAGGTGAACATTATGCAGAAAGATGCTGCAATTAAAATGGAAAAGTTGAAGAATGTTGCTGACATTGCCATTGCGTTGCAATCAATTGAAGTTCCAGCTGTACTTAAGGGGTCAGATGTAAAACTGACTTCTACTACTAGCATGAGAAAAAACTCAGCATGGTCTGAAGGTTCACGAAGATATTCAAAAAAACTCAGTTAAAAAAATAAATGCACTGTATATATAGTCTTTTTATTTTGTTATGTCATATTTTCATGATCTAGTGCAGGGGTCTCAAGCTGAAATTGATCTGAGGGCCAAATGAGGAATTATAAAATAACATGAGAGTGCATGATGATGCTGACACAACAATGGCGGTACCTGAAACTTATTAGAAACAGCTTGTACATTTTATTTTCTGTGAAAGGTATCATGAGTTACAGGCAAATCATTACTAGCTGTCTCAATGTTTGTTTAAAATGAACTTCTTCACTCACTGGCCAAGCACTTTTAAACACAGTCGAATCAACTAAATAACTGAAATGTTAATTACGGTATTTGAAAATTCCCAAAAGCAGCGTGGGCTGCACAAAATGCCTTCACAGGCCACATGGCTGCATGTTTGAGACCCCTGCTCTAGTGTAAGGTTGTACTTGTTGCACTTGTCCACTGTGATTGTTTTGTTGCATAATATTTTTTTAATTTTTGCAATGTATAGTGCTCAGTGTTCTTTCTGGCTACACTATGTGTAATTTTTTGTAACAACTTTGCCCTATTTTTAGGTTAAATTAACTGGGCTTTAGACTATTGGTGGTGTGCTGATTTGTGAAGCTGCTTGAAGTCAAAATGAAACCTTAACCGATGTTGATCTGACAATGAGCAGAATACGAGAACGGGAGGACACTACCAGTAGCAGTGGAAATGTGCCACTGTCATCCACTGGTGGATGTGGTCGTAAGCGAAACAGGAATGTAGTTTCTAAGGTAATTTATCCTCTTCTGCGATAAATGTTATCTGTCTTAACTGCACTTTGTTATTATTTTGCTTTTTCCTATTCTTATTGTTTTTCAGCCCCCAAATCCAGTTACAGTTGAAAAACTAAGAATGATAATGGAGCAGGAAGGTCGCAGTGCTCGAAATCTTGTTTCCTGGAGCATTCCTGTTGAATCACATACTGCAAGCAAACGTATGCAACTTTAAGTGATTTCTTTAAGAAGTCATCATTTCAGTGTGTTTATGTATATATATACAGTGGAACACCACTAACTCAACCACCCACTGGAAGGCACTCAAATGGTCATTAATGGATTTATTCACACTTTCATTCCAAAAGGTTTCACATGTCACAATCACTTTGTTGCTGCTAGCCACATAAAAGAGGTTAGAGTAAGTATGGAATACAGATTTTATTTCACACAAATTGTTCCAGGCTCAATTCCTGTATTGCGGTCTGTATAGGACAACACAACGTGCAGCTAAGCAGTTGTTACTGAAAAGTTGTTATCTGCTTTCCTGCTTAACCCATTCATGACCAACCAAAAAAACAAATCATATCCTTCTGGTTTTTAGTATCTGTTTTGTATATGTCCTATCATGAAAATCAGAACAAAAAATTGGATAATGTTTTTGTGGTTGCTTTTGCTTAGCAACAACATGTTTCATTAATGGAAAAATGGTCCAATGTGGGTTCACAGCTCCATGATAATGCTAATTGACGTTATTATTCATTCTTTTCTGTTGCTTTGGTTAGACAACTGTATCGTGACACTACTGCAATTTTTTATCATTGCTCTGATGGTATGTACCAACAAGCCTGTGGCCAGGTTTTAGGGTTTAGGGCAGGGGTTGGGAACCTATGGCTTGCGAGTCAGATGTGGCTCTATTGATGATGACATCTGGCTCGCTTGATATTTTCTTAACACGATTGTTACAAATGAAAGTTTTTCTGTAAGTTTTCATCTACCATACAACAAAGTCATCAGCAACACCATGCAGTACCAGAAGTCGCATTAACAGTAAGAAGCATGTTATTAAAGAGAAAATTCAGACATTTTACCATTGCTTGAAATTGTTGATTTTGCTTAAAAATGCACACGTTAGTTTGTAAGTTAGTTGCATTAAGTGTTGAAAAATATTATGTGGCTCTCATGAAAATACAATTAAAAATATATAGTTTTCATGGCTCCCTTAGCCAAAACGGTTCCCGACCCCTGGTTTAGGGGGACAAAATACATATCTAGGGGGGAAATATTTTTGTTTTTATTATAAGTTTAAAACAAACTGTAACAAGTGCCTGTGTGAAAGTTCTGTAATGCAATTTGTAATACTGAGGTTAGCTTTTTATGTAGTGTGAGATAGTATTGCAAGTTGGTGCAACAATTAAACAGATCAAAACTGAGCATCTGCAAAATATGTTAATTTTGTCGAATTTGAGTCAGATGTATATCTACATAAATTTATTTTTTTGAGCACAAGTTTTGAATGGGCGCTGCCCTGGAATGCCCACCATAGCCCCAGGCGTTTGCACCAATATTCCAGGGAAAGAGAATGAGGTTGTTTACATTGCTTCCCATTAGTGTTTCCAATTTGGGGCAAAATGATAAAAGAAACCCAGGAAAACCCGTTTTTTTGGTTTTGAAATGAATGTGATTTTGAGCGATAAAAACCCAATATCATTATGAAATTACTACTGTTGATCGCTGCGCAATTTATTAATTGTTAACCCTTTAATGCCCGTGCTGGTCACTATAGTGGCCGGCTTAGTTCTGGCCATAAGTTGTCAGCTGCTAGAGCTAGAGAGCTGTTCAAACCCTCTACGGATTCGGCAACTCTTCTAGTTTCGATTTAAAAAATATTTTTAATTTTGGGTTTGGGGCTTTTGCTGGGTGACGTCATAATGGGGGTATTTTTTGCTGTTTTGGCCAATTTTACCTGGCCCTGGGCACCAACCCAACAAGCCATTTTTTGACTCAAGTTTTTTTTGGAAACTAGGCTATTATCCGAGTCTTTAGGGCCCTTGATTGGCTTTCTAGCGTTTCTGGAGTCAAAATTATTGCTTGAAAACCAGCTTTTGACAAAAAAAAAACATTATACGAAAGGTATGATATGCCCTCTCAGGGAAACTTTGGCCAGCCAAATCCAGCAGCAGATTGAGCTAGAGAGCTGTTCAAACCATCTGAAGACTTGGAGAGTCTTGTAATTTAGAATAAAAAAATTATTTTGAATTTTTGGATTGGGGTTTTTGGCCGATGACGTCATGGTTGGGATAGGTTTTGATGATGCCATGAGCTAATCCAATCAGCCGATTTGTGGCTCAAAGTTTTATTGGAAAGTAGGNTATAATACGAGCTTTAGAGCCCTTCATTGACTTTCTACCATTTCTGGTGCCAAAGTTATGGCCAAAATATTCCAAATACTTCAGGAATTCNCAGGGGATTAGAGGGGATTTACCTAATTAATATGCATTTTTGGTCATAATTTTGGAACCAGAAATGCTAGAAAGTCAATAAAATCCTCTAAAGATTCATATTATAGCCTAGTTTCCAATAAAAACTCGAGTCAAAAAATGGCTCTTGGCGTTGGTGTCCAGGACCTGATGACGTCATCCAAATATAAACAACAATGCATAAACATACTCCCATCATGTCAACATCAACAAAACACCCGACGGCCAAAAAAACGCAAAAACTATCCCACTTATGACGTCACCCACGAAAAACCCCAAACCCAAAACTTACAATTTTTTAGTCGAAACTAGAAGACTTCTCGAATCCATAGAGGGTTTGACCAGCTCCAGCGACTGCCGAGTTATGGCCAGGAATGTGCAGGCCTCTACAGTAGCCGGCACAGGCGCGTTTCTCTGCGTAATCTTAGAATTCAGTTAGGACTAGGAACCATTTGAAAGTGGATGGATAATTAGGACATCCTTGATTTGAAACAACAAAACTCAAACAAAACCGACAATTTGTTACTTAAACTTCATCCCTAGTTTTAAAACACTTAGTAATAGTTGCCGCATCACCTCAGCAAAAACTAATTTTTGAAAAATTCTATTCACATAGTTGTGTTGTGCTAAACTATTGAATACATGCCAGATGTGGCTGCAAAACTGATTGCAATAAAAAGAAAAAGTTTGTTTATTAGGTAGATTGGAAGAAAAAGTAGGTGGAGAGTCAATATATAAGAATGGTTCTGCGTTTCCTTGACAGGGAAAGTAGCTTTTTATCGTTATCAGCACATTCATCACGATGAAAAATGAGTTCGTGAAAATTTTGATATGTGATAGCACAAGGCTTTGACTATGCACATTTGCCGCAAAACACTTTGCGTCATGTTAAGGTGAACTTTTAAGAATAGCGGGTGTATGGGCAGCACCGTGGATTTGAAGTATGTATGTGGTGTAGATCGGAAGGAATTTTTGATGGGCGTGGCATATGTTATCAAATACCGGTAGGAGCATCTGCCCCTGAGCTTGAAATACGAGTTCGTGCTTAACGGCATAGCTTCCCCAATGAAGAGCTTTTGAAGTACAGGTTTCCGGTGAGGCAATGTATATGTTGCGAATTAACCCGAAATAATTGCGGTGGGTGCTGATCAATAACAATCAAAGCTATCGTGAAACCAACCGACTGACTGCGCTTTTATAACTTTGTGATGATTCGGACTTGCACGTATCTACGTTCAAGTAATTAGTCTCCACAAAGGTAACGCAGTCGGTTCAATCAGCAGATTTTTAACAAGGAAATCGATTTCACGTAACTCTGCGCATCGTCAGTCCTGAATGCGTGCTGCTGTTAATAACATGTACTTCTACAACAGGTCGTTCACTTTGTTCTTATGAGTTGTTTGACTACTTGTTTTGTTTTTTGAGTTATTTTGGAATGCTGTGATGCAAACAGAAAGAGTCTGACAACGCCTTAATTTGAAATCAATACCAGGGTTAAAGGTTTCAGGTATCGTTCTTTTGTTTTGCCTTAGCTAAATATGTGGGGAAGCCTGGGCGGGCGAATCTCGCGAAACGGGCACAGTCTTGTGAGAGTGGACTAAGGAAGACAAATGAAGTTGCTAAGGACACTGATGGGGAGAGATCAAGCTCAGGTACACAAACACTACATGTGCGATATGCATTCATCACCGCTTACGATAGGTTCAGATTTAAATTGGGATATGTGTGCAGTGCAACTGTCTGAACTAAATGTTTTCGCAAATAACTTGCACGTTTTACGACAACTTTATGCAGCGTTCAATGGCGACTCAGCAGTCCATTGCCTATATTATTCGGTCATAACGCAAGAACTGCTCGCCAGCCACGCTTTGGAAACTCCTGGTTTAGATTTCTAACAGTCGGTTAGATTCTATTAGTTTTGCAGTCTCACTTGGTTGGGCAAATAGCGGTACTTGCTTGTGATTTGTGAAGTCATTTTATCAATACTAAAACCTTGATAACTTGAAAATAAATAATTTCAGTCAGTGCTTTTGTCCACTCTTGACGTAAGTTGTCGAACATGCCATATCTGACATTTATACGCATTTGCTGAAAAAAAGAAGTAGCCTGCATGTAGAGTTTGTCGAAAGCTAGTACATATACATACTGCCTGGCCAAGTATTCAAGATTACGCCAAAATAACTGTTACAAGTGATTAGCTGCAAAGTTTAAAAGGTAGAACATTGTTTGCGATGGTCACTGCGCCTTGTTCTTCTGTTCTTTTTGTGGTTTTGCGTGTTCGAATCACTAGCTCCAAGTTTGGTAGACTACGTGGCCTTTACACTTGAGGGCTGTTTAGTGGTTGTGCTGAAAAATAGCTGAGTTTCAGCATAATTTAAAGGTTGAATCTTTTGTGGAAATGCTCGTTGTTATAGTTTTCTTGTTTTTTCATGGAGTTCAGAAAGCCTGCCAGTCACCTGAATTAAACATTGTATTGGTGCCGTCTTGTGCAATAAAGTTGCATGGCCTGTTTAATTTGTGTTCTGTCCTCAATAAATACACAAGGTGAAAGAAAGAGCAAAACTTCGGCAAGACATCCTTCACGAAGAGCAAAGAAGCCAGTCAGCATCAGAGCTCGCTACTGGGCTTACCTGTTTGAGAACTTGCGCCGTGCTGTTGATGAAATCTACACCACATGTGAAGGAGACGCCAATATCATGGAGTGCAAGGTTGTTAAATGAGATATGTGCCGAACAGAATCGATAACTTGTTTGTTATTGTGAATTCTTCTGCTCTGCGTGAGAACATTCAAACGCAAGTTTTGATGAAGACCGCAAGTTGTGTACTCGAATGATAACATTAGGGTTGTTTCAGGAAATGTTGCTGGTATTAGACAACTACCGACATGACTTTCATGCTCTAATCGACTGGATCAATCTGCAGGAAAGATTAGAGAACCCTAATGACAGGTATGTAATGTTTTTTCACCTTTTTATAGTTTAATGGGATTGTTATTATAAGTGATTAAGTTTTTCAGAATGCGCACGTGCTAAGCATACCGGGCTGGGTTCTTTTGCTTGACTGATTATAGCCTTGTCGTTGGGTTAAAGATTCTGAAATACTCCTCGCGTTGCAGCTATTCCGTACATTGTAACTGCGTTGACCCACATTAATTTTTTTTGTAGTCGCAACTGCGCCATAAAAACGCATGTCTTTTCACCCGTCATATCGAATAAGAGTAGAAATGTCGTTGGTGGTGCGTTGCACGTGGTTTCAATATGACCTACTGTGCAATGGTTAACTGCATGCTTGCGTTGAGATTATCTCTAAAGACTGACCAACTTCTTCAATCGCTGCATGTCGCAATTTTGACTCGACGCGAGGAAATTATCGTTGCAGGCCTACTTCGCTTGCCTGGGAAGTTCGAAAATCATCACCTGGTCGACCGCGCCAGAAATCTGGTCCTCGTATCCCGCCAGCGTCTGTGGCTCGTCAGTCAGGCAGCAACATAAACAGGTTGCTTAACTTTTCGCAAGCTCCCGACATAGCTTCCCTCAACAACGCTGCTGCCGCCACCGTAGAGCCTGCTGCTGGGTGTGTGGTAAATTACTGCATCTGCATGCGATCGATGAAACAAAGCATTGTGCCGCAATCATCCGCGCTGTGTCGTAGAAGTTCATGCGTTGATTAGCAATACAGTGTCACTCTGTGGAAGAGTGCTCAGCTTATGTCATAACTTGATAAATACAACCATGTCTGAAGTTCAGATGACGAAAGCAGTGTGATTGATCAAATCTTCCTAATTTTCTATAGAAGACCTCTAAGCACTTTGAAAATAGAACTGATGGACGCGTTTTTTAAATCCATCTTGATTGTACTTCTATCTTCAGCGACAGATGAATTGAAATTTCGTGCTTGCGGTTTTTAGGGTAGTGCTTTGTTCACTGCATGCCGTTGCCTTGCTTTGCTGATGCGACTGATTTTTACCAAAGCTTTATATTCGATTCAAAGCTTGCCGTGTTTGGGCAATCTTGCAAAGTCCCTGAGGTGTGCCGTCAGTCTAACAAAGATACACTCTTCGGGAAAAGAAACGTGCCCATAGCGAGTGGGTGTTCACGAAGATGCGGAAACATATGTTCTGCAGTACAGTCTTTTAATGTCATGACCACTTCCGCTCTTTCGGCGAAGCGCTGACCGCAAGATTTTGTTCAAAGTGAACGGTTTTGTTTTCATTTGTGGAAATTGTGCCTGTGCCATTTTTTTGAACTCCTTTGCGTTGCAAGCAAAACCTGCGCATGTGCATTATGGTTGTTTATTAATTTTGTTGTTTGTTTAATTTATCACTGAAAGGTCGCTGAAGTAGTGGCATATTTTCCCCGCATGAAATTTTTCTGTGAAAAA
>JGI24158J21664_10015232_pt1 | contig 10039 bp, 9 predicted proteins | sample Ectturendosymbi3_FD_21664 | JGI IMG/M metagenome (IMG submission 21664) | reverse complement strand
AAAAAAAAAAAAAAAAAAAGAAATACGTTTTATTCTGCAGACAGCGGATAAATTAACTTTTTTCAAAACATCGACAAAAAACACATCAAAATAAGTCAAGTAACAAATGTAAATGCAAAAGAAAAACATTTCGAAGAAAATAAAAGATAACAGATATTTTTATTATTCAAAACATTTTCATATGTGGTCAAATTAAGAACTGTATTATTAGAATGGTCTCGGTTGAATTACGCCTAATCCGAAATCAAAATTTGCCATCACGATATGTTTTTAAGATAATTCATTTTCTCAAAACGAAACAATTCGTGGGATGAGGCCTGCGATAAAAAAAATTATTCCACTTAATGTCGTGCAAGTTGGAAAAGATTGGGAAGAACTGGCCTGGTCCCTAAATTTGGGATTGAACAGGACACGTTGCACAAGTCAAGATTTGTCCAAGTTTAAATCCATACAAGCGGCGCAAACAAAACTTTCAACACGGAAAGTAAAACTCACCAATTGCTTCAACTCTTCCTTCTTTAAACGACAAAAATGACAGAAGTAGCGCGAGAATCAGTGACATCGGATGCTTCGCAAATATCGGCGTTTGCATGGTAACAGGAAGACGTGCGTTCCATTCACTGCAAAACTTGCATAAGTTAAACAATAAAACCTGTTTTTCAAGTTCTACAAAAATTGTCTGCAAATAGCACACGTGTCATTCAAAACCAAATTTAGTTTACACTAAACCAATTTACTTTTCACCCAAGCATCTCTTAAGATGGTCGCTGGGGCAGCAGCCCTCGGAAGAGTCGAAACGTTTCACTGTTCCCGTCAACCTCTGATAGTTCTGCTGGTTGCACACCAACGCCAGAACAAACCATATGGCCGTCTATTTAATCACGACACAAGGTCCTTGGTCAGCGTCTGGGGCGCTTTCCCCTGGGTGCAGCTGAACTCGCCTCGTACCTGGGATCTCTTGATTCGGGGAAGTGGCTCCAGGGGCTTAACGAACTTAGATGACACCCGGGAAAAGAAAAAATTTGGCGCCCCCATTTTTTAACCTGAGGGCTTTCGGACGTAAATGTGCTGTTGAAGAAAGTAGGCCGACTTTGTGACATTGTTGTGACTTTTCGGCGCCCCCGGCAGTCATTCGGCGCCCGATAGTAATTTGACGCCGGGGAATTGTGCCCCCCTTCCCCCCTCGTTACGCCTCTGAGTTGCTCAACATTCAGGGTTCGACGAATTTCACAGCTGCGCACTTTGTTGCGAAGCGTTACACCGTGAACTCTTCGGAAATACCCCATCTCTGCCGCTGCACCTGACTTATAGCACTCTCTCAATCCTTACCCAAGATTCATGACCACAGCTGAGGATCGGAACAAAGACCGATTTAAAAAACGGCAGCTTTGCGGTGTTTGAAAGCTCCCGTTTTGTTCACCACAGAGCGACGAACCTCACGAAGAATTGCGTTTGCTGCACCAATCCGTGTATCAATCTCTTTGTTCCGCCTTGCGTCACTTGTCGTGCCATTTCCAAAGCAACGTTTACGGTATCGCGTGACGGCGTTGCTGCTCATTTGTGTAGGGGAAACTTTCTTGCATTGAGTTTACTGCAAGCGCAGTCATGCGACAATGACAACACCTAAAAGGGGAGGCTATGTGCGCTATCACTTTTATTTCATTGGCAATTCTGTTTTGCTTATACTCGATATATGAACACCTTTCGTCATGGGCGTCCGCAGTGGGGTAAAACGTGCATTTCCTCCCTGGAAACTGGGACTAAGAACCAAATATTTCTAGAAAACCGGAAGTCAGCAGCTTAACTTAGATTACTTGATGTAATTCTTGCGATAACAGTTTATTTTCCTATATGACACTCACACTGCACAAAAGCCAGCTTCACTGTTCTGGTGTCGTGCAGTGATGAGCCCGCAGTTCACTCATGTATGCTCCTGTGCCTGCAGATACCTTGCGAAACTTCCAATTTTGCAAAATCCATTGTTAGTGTGAGACTAAACCCTTGTCCGGTTACGTATGATGAACGTTCACCGTGAAAACATATAGCAAAGACAAGCAAGGTTTTATTGAAACGATAGTTGGTCGCAGGGGTGGATATTAGAATTTTGAGGCCCGAAGCAACCTTTCAGAAAAGGGCTCCAAAACATGGCAAAATGTAAGTACGATATTGCATGTGTCCAATAAGTGGTCTGAAATTGGGGCCCATGGCCCCTATATTTGTTCAAGTTACGAGAATATAAAAAATGGTGTGCAGTAAACCTCGGTTGATCCTGATTCGATTTGACCGACGATTTTATCCGGTTTAGGTGAAGATCCGGATTAACCGAAGACGGTTGTTTTATAGCCTGACCTCATCTTAGTACTGAGATAATCGGTGAAAATTACTTAAGTTAAACACATTTACGACCCAACAGCACACTTTCGCAGAAGCACAACGAATTTATTGATGTATTTACAATGGTATATCAGACTAGTAACCGCCATATCCAGGCATTCATAATTTTAGATTACTTGGCTGCGAGGAAATCTGGTATTTTGGACTGACGCAGAGATTTCTGCGACTGGTTCATGAGCAGTCACTCTATTTGGAACGTAATGCCCTCCAAACATCTTACCGAGTACAGTACACTCAGGGTTAATGCTCTACACACGCACACTCAACACTAATCAATAGACGTGGTAAGGCGGCATACCTTGAGCGTTATGTTCAACGTGATATACTATGCGTGTGCGACGTAATAATTGTCTCTGCGACTAGTCGTATGTTGCGCTCAGTTGCGGCCATTGTTATATCATAATTCTGTACTTTCGTTGGTGATCGTGAGCACGCTTGTGCTGTGTCTGAAAGCTGCCGAATGTTTTCTAGAGACCAGTCAGTGCACTTAAGAACACAGCAGTGTGGAAGTGCCGAAAAATCCGGGTTGCGAGATGTGAAAAGAGAAAGCTTTATCCGGTATTGGCGAAGAACCGAATTGAAAAATCCAGACAAACCGTAGATTTTTATAAAGAAAAACGTTAAAAATCATTCCTACCACCAGCTTTATCCGGTTTGGGCGAAGATCCGGAGAGATTTCCTACCACCTAAAAACAGCACCACTATCATCATCATCATCGTGTCTCGTGCAAGGCGCCCCTCGGCGCGTCGTGCGTAGAGCCAACCAGATTCACGAGAGCCCGCCATTCATCACTGTCCTGCGCGAGGGGTTCGATTGCGGCTGGATCGAGGTCGAGCTGGTCAAGATCGCGTCTGACCACGTCAATCCAGCGGGTGCGTGGGCTCCTCGGGGTCGCTCGCTTCCAGCCGAACGAGCCAGGGTCCAAGTCCAGGATAGCCTGAGAAGGATGGCGCGGTGGCATGCGAAGCACATGTCCATACCAGCGGACCCGTCGGTGGGCAGCTAAATAGGAGGCCGGGGGCTGTCTGGCAAGAGCCCACACCGTTTCATTGGAGACGAGGTCGCGCCAGTGAATGCCAAGAAACGATCTGAGAGCCCTACTGTCAAAGCCGTCAAGCCTGGAGGAGAGAGTTCCAGTGAGAAGCCAGATCTCCGCACCGTACAGCTGCACAGACAGGACTGCTGCATTGTATATGCGCATCTTGGCGTTACGCGAAATGGACTGCTGGCGCCACAATGGCTTGCGAAGCGCCTGCATCACATTTGACGATAATGCGCGTCTGCGCTCGATTTCGGGTTTAAGATCACCGTTGTTGGTAACTGTCGAACCCAGATACACAAATGAATCCGCAAATTCCACAGCATTCCCATCGATGTTTAGAAATGGAGGATCGGGGTATTCACCGACATGCATCAGTTTGGTTTTCGCCCAGCTGACCTTCAAGCCCAGTTTGCTTGATTCGCTATCGTAAACAGAAAGGGCAGCCGTGAGTTTCTCGATATCATTGGACAACAGGATGGTGTCGTCAGCGTATTCGAGTTCAGCAAGATGCAGGTTACCGAAAGACACGGCCGATATCTGTGCGCATATCCGTGACATGAGGTGGTCAACAACGCAGTTGAAAAGGTCTGGAGCAGCTACGCATCCTTGTCTAACGTCACTGTTGATGTTAAACCACTCCGAGAGTTTCCCGTTTATGCGGACGCAGCTTTGGGAGTCTCCGTAGAGTTTCTTGAACAACCTTAGGATCTTGCCAGGGACGCCAATGCATGCCAGAATTGCCCATAACGAGGCGTGGTCGACGGAGTCGAATGGAGCTTTCAGATCGATGAAAGCAATGTACAAGTGACGGCCCTTACGAAACTCTCGAGTCTTCTCAATTATGAGGCGAAGAGCATATATCTGGTCGATCGTTGAGCGGTTTGACATGAAACCGGCTTGCTGTGGTCGTCTGCAGCTACGGATTGCTGGGAGCGATCGACCGAGTAGGACACGGGTAAAGACTGCCGGGAATGGAGAGAAGGGTTATACTTCGGTGATTTCTGATTGCTGCAGACCAGCTTGTCACCTTTTCTCTTTCAGAATGGCAATATGATCCCATGCGTCCTGTCCTCGGGGAGATTTTCAGAGTACCAGACCTCGTTGATGATGTACGTCAGCTACCGAATGATATTGTCGCCACCGGCTTTAAGCATTTCAGACGTAATCTTGCAGATGCCCGGGGCTCGGTTATTTTTCAGCAGTTGCAGAGCCTTTTTTACCTCATCCACGGTTACTGGGTCGGTGGAGCACTCCAGAGATGGCTCAGCGGCGTGTGAAGAAGCTTCCAGATCCCGATCAAGACTTACTGGAAGGTGGTGGAGCAAATTACTGAAATGTTCCATCCACCGAGAGATGCAGCCGCTCTCATTGTTGATGATATGACCTTCCCTATCCTTTACTAGGGACGTCTTTATTGAGTGTCCAGCCCTTACTCTCCGAAGAATTTTAAAAACCTGGGAGAAGTTGTTAGTTTGGGCCGCCATTTCTAGACGTTCCGCCTGATCATTCCAGAATTTTCGTCGATCATTGCGGATGGCGGCGTTACGCTCTCGATTCAGTCTGCGATATTTGGCCAGGTTTCCAGAGAGGCGAGCGGATCGACGCTGATCAATAATCTTCAGGGTGTCACTGGATATCCAGGGTTTCTTGGGTCGGCGCCTAATTGGTCCAGTCGTGCACGCGACCGACTGAGTGACTTCTTCCGTGAAGTTTTTCCAGTCAGATCGGGCTGCATCTGCCAGGGCGTTGAACGTGTTAGAGATGGAGCATTCGTAAGCGGATGCGATTGAAGGATCCTTTAAACCGGCACAAGTCAAGAGGCCGTGAATTCTGTGCTGGTCGGGGGAGTTTTAATTTCAGTTTGAAGGTCCCCACTAACATACGGTGGTCCGTATTGCCCAACTGCGCGCCGCGGTAGAAACGGGCGTTGGTTACAAATGACCTCCAGCGTCGGGTTACAATGATACGGTCCAAGGCGTTGCGAGTTCTTCCGACTGGGCTGTACCACGACCACTGATGAATCTTCTTCCTGGGAAACCAGGTGTCAACGATAGAGAGGTCGTTGAGACCGCATAAATTAAGGAGACGTCTTCCGTTGTCGTTGGTGCATGAGTCCACAAAGGATGTTCAAATTGCTGACTTGGCTTCATCGCTGCGGGAGGAGCATGGGACTGTTGCATTCGCATCAGTTAGGATGACGGTTATGTCGTGCGGTGGGGCATTTTGTACAACTTCATGAAGCTTGTCAAAAAAAGCATCTTTGGCAGGGTCGCCCGTGACATCAGTAGGCGCGTAGGCGACGATGATGGTCATCTTGCTATGGCGGTGGTGAAAACGGGCTGTTAATATCCGGTCACTCATAGGGCTCCAGCTGACAAGCGAATTACGAATGTGGTGAGGCATAGCAAGAGCGACACCATACAGGCCGCGACCACCAGTAGGACCGCTCTAAATAAAGGTGTGGTCAGCTGCAGAGCAATCTCCGCTTCCGGGCCATCTGGATTCGCATAGCCCGGCTATCGATATGTTGTATCCTGATAGCTCATACGAGAGGAGCGTTGCGGATCCCGGACGTAATAGTGTTTGGCCATTCCATGTGGCGATTCGAACATTATGTTTGAGATTTATCGGAATTGGTCCGTGTCTATTCGCAGGTCCGGAGCAGGCAGAGGTCCGTCTTTGTGGGTCAGTCCGGTGAATTCTGGTTAGTTTCTTAACAGGTTTGGATTTCTCCAGGGTTGGTTGTTAACCCTCCGCTGGATAAGACGGCTGGTGGGGCTGCCACCTCGGCATACCATCAAGCCGGTTTCCAGATATACCATTGGAGACTGCACCCACAGCAGGTTCTGTTATAACGAGAGGGGCCACTGGAAGGCACTGCTGCAGGCACATTTGTGTAGGAGAGGCCAAAGTGCAAGTAACTCATCCTGGAGGCCAGGAGGGCCTGCGGCGATCAGTACACCTGAAGAGGAGAGGCTATGTATGTCGCAATCACACCTTCATATCCCCCCCCGGAATTTTTCAGTGTGTTCTTACAACTCCCAATCCACCTAAAAACAGTACCACTATCACTAAAGAAAAATATCACAGATATGTTACACAATAGGCTGAAAGCGATATAATACAAAAAGGCATGTTTTTCTCTCCAAATCTTGACTATACGCATTTTTTAAGGATCTAATGATAAGATCCTCTGAGCCAGGGGCGGATCCAGGGGGGCGATTGGGGCCACCGCCCTCCTAAAACCTAAGAACGTAACTTTATTCACCATGATTTTGAACGATTCGTAAAACAGCATTTGCGGTTTAAGGCCATTTTGCCGTCCACTGTTTTGTCACAGTAGTGTTGTGAAGTCTACTTCTTCTCTCTTATAGCAGTGAAATGGTAACCAGACTTGACTACCAAATATTATTGAAATCGTCCTCCCTAAACTGACTGGCTGTATCCGCCAAGGCTCTGAACCTGTCAAAAATCCTGTCAATGGAGTATTCTTTGAAATTATTTCAGGACAGAAATTGTTAAACCGAACTTCTGGACATGTTCGGGAAATTACGGATATATGGCAACCCTAGCCTATTGTGTAAATTATCGTAATGAACTTCGCTATTGCTGCCAACGAAGCAGAGGCTTAGCTAAGGTGGGGAAAAGAGGCCATTCCGGACAAAAGTTCTGGCTTATCTTTTGGTTTTGTGCTTCGAGACGCGATGTCCCAAAATCAAACACCATTGCTCCCTTAATTGCAAAATGTTTATTCCCCAAACATTTTTGAGCTGACTACGCTACTGCATCGAAGCATATTTTTATGACTGTTGCCATAACATGGGGCATTTTCTACGTGGTGCAGAAAAACAGCGGCACAGCTAGGAACTTTGTGTGGGAGGGCCAGCCACCTGACGCACGTTCGACTGTTGCTTCGTTTATTTTCGAACAGTTGAAATTGATGTAAAGCACCAGCGAAAAATCTTAGCATGTTTGATTCGGGGGTAGGGGGGCATGGTCTCTTCGGCCTCACTCTGGCTGCGCTACTGGTGCAGAAAGGATAAAGCTTTTAACGAACGTCTATTTCTATTGTATCGTCAGCAACCTGAAAAAGATAAGCAACATGTCGACCTTGGCCCCTGGTAAAATTTATGCGGACGCCGATACCTTTTGGAGTGTCACGAGTGATCTGCGGCGCCCTTCTTCACTCGCTTGCACCGTGTGCCAAGCCGCTGCTTTCGCAGTGAAATGCTGCATTGATGGCGAGTCAATGGCAGCACTGGGCGTGAACCGTTTCCTTGCACACGCCCTTCAAAGACGACCACTAGGCTGGACAGACCGCAAGTACAGTTTTTCAAGTCTTCGGTTTGACCCGAATGGGAATCCAGTCTATCAGCTTTGATGGCTCGTGCTCAACCACCTGTACCACTTAGCCGGTTTAAACTACAAATTTAACCGTACCAAAAAACTCATTTCTGGTTGTTTCGACAACATATTGCTTAATGTAGTGACAACATGTGAACGCGAATTGATTTATATTATCATTTTACAGCAATACCGGGCAACCTTCACACATGCACAGTCCAATAACACATTTTCTCCCAACCCACAGTACGTAGATTTATTTTTCCTTGAAATTTCACAAATTTACGTAAGAAAACATGAAGAAAAACAGCTGATTTACAATTTAAGCCCTTGTTTTGTCTTCAAATGCAAGGTTCCTCATGAAACAGGGCTCACGATATTTTGTTCCCTTAATTATGCTTAATAATAGCAGACATGGAGTAATCACTCAACCTGTAGCTTTGAACTTGGACAAGGTATTAGTGTGATTTTCCATTCAACATACTGTTTGCCTTGTCTGCAAGTTGCTTAACTTGGAAGGTAGGACATACAGCGCTAAATATAAAGAAGCATATTTTCTTTGTTGGATAGAAGCCAGTAATTGATAATGCACCCTCCAAGCTTCCCAGTAACCACGATAAAACCACAGAAGGAACGTTGAGGTTGGGAGAAGGAGCCATCGCCCATCACCCTATTTCATAGGTCATTTTTTGTTTTATTAAGTCCTACGGAGGAAAAAAATTACTTGTTTTTTTGTTTCGAAACAAAGAGCTCAAAAATGTTGTTTGGCCCCTTATCACCCTCAAAGTTTTAAGCGATCTCTTATACTGCGTAGTTATAAGGGAGTCATCACCGCTATCTTTAAAAAATCACGAAAAATGCTTCGAACGAATTTGTTTGTGAGATTGATGCGCCAAGAACATTTACGCAAGATTCACTTCAGCTGTCTTTAAAAGCAACATGGAAAACATTCTCTTACCTGGGGTTCCACGTTCTCCAGTTAATCTTGCTTCAACCAAAGTTTGAAACGTAGAAGGTTTAATATGAATCAAGTTTCAAAACCTAAATCAAAATTTTTATTTTTATTTTAAACGGAATGATGTCAATCTCAGAACCAATGTCAACATCTGCATTGTCAGTAGCAGTACAAAAGAACATAAAAACGCGTTTTTGCACAACATCACTGCATTATTGATACTTCCTTCCACACTTAATATATTTGTTATTTGATTATTGAATACAATTGACAATGATTGCTACGTGCAACATTTTGTTGACCACTTGCATCACTTTCTAGACACTTGCTATGACAACGCAACAACAAAATCCTCAAAACCCTGCTTTCTACCGGTGCATGTTATCGTGTCTGAATGAAAATACGAAAAATCCTGTCTCAGAGTCAGTGATGGAAATGAGGGATTGTTACGTCACGGAAGTTCCTCAAATGGATTGTTAGGTTGCGGAACTTCATGTCATCAAGATGGGAGTTGAAAAATCGGGCTTTTCGGGTCGGGCCGGGTTTCTGGCCAGGTTTGGGCTTAATTTTGCCAAAATGTTTTGCGACGATTTCGGGTCCGCATACAAAGCTTTAAATTATATTCAGAATAACAATTTTTTTCGTTTGTGACGTAGATTTGTTGTGCTCACCGCGGTGACTTCTGTGAGTGAGACGATGGAGATTTTTCTTCATTTATTTCTAGAATTGCAAACATAGCTCTGTTCTTTTTTTCTATGCTCGAACTAGTCTCGCACGCCTTTTGAGTAAGTGACAGAGGTGAGAAAATTAACGCGCAATGGAGTTGCGTCGGGAATATCAATCACTTATGCGATTCTTCACGTTTTTCAAGAAACTATTTCGCTAGATTTAGCACCGGGCAGGGATTATGATTTCCTTTGAAGTGCTAAAAATGAAAGATGTTTTGATTTCCACAATCAGTGTGCTTGAACACTTTCGTCGCGAGTTACTGTTGAAGCAATCGCCTACTACGAGACTCCGCACTTTCGTCCCCGTCATCGGCACCCACCCTCCTGGAAAGAACAGCGCGGGTACGACCCAACCGCCCCCGCATCCTGCTTACACAAATGGGATATTGAACCTTCTGCGGCTTGCGAGTGTGACGCAAAAGAACAGACCGTTGAACATGTTGTCCGTCAATGTACAATTCATCGACCTCCTCATGGATTAATGGTAATGGTAATGGTAATGGTTTATTGTTTCATATGACTCAGCCAATAAGCAGAAGCACCACAAAAGCCATCGCATGCAGTAAACCAACCAT
>JGI24158J21664_10015229_pt1 | contig 10039 bp, 7 predicted proteins | sample Ectturendosymbi3_FD_21664 | JGI IMG/M metagenome (IMG submission 21664) | reverse complement strand
ATGGATGCCCGGGGCTGGCGCCCCGTTCGCCCCCCCCCCCCGATGCACGCCACTGATAGGCATTGCTTTCGTTCTCCGTGTTTTTCGATTTTCTTTGATGTTGTGCTTTGTTCCTAACTTGTGTCTGATGTTCAAATGATGCATTCTGTCATTTAATTTCTTCGTCTACAACGTTTCGTATTGAATCATGCCAAAAATGAGTAGCTGACCCATGACGAATTTCCTCAACCCTTTGTGTCTCACATTTGTAGTTAACATCTGCTTGCAGAATTCCTAAGTCCTTCGCGTTTGTTTTTACATTTTTTATTTGTATCAACAGGCAAGCAATTTTTCTTTAGTATTTTGTTGTATTTTGTTTTTATTTCATTTCTCCTATTTTTGAGTCACAAAACGCTTGGGTTAAGTCACAAAAATGTATCATTTATGTCACAAAAATGCATGATAAACCTACCCAACTACCGGAACGTTTCAGGTGTAAAGCAGAAGCTATCAACACTCTCACCAGACCTTTAGTAAAGTTTCGAGTGTTTGTTTGGTTTCCCTTATCATGATATCCAGCATAGCCCTTTGAGGTTGGAGGCGGCGGCACTGGCAGGTGCCTTTTCAGAACTTTTGAAAATCGCAAGGTGTTGGACATTATTGTGACGTTCGTCACATGACCAAAGGAGAAAAATACCGGAGAATCACGAGCAAAAGGAGAGGCACTAGCAAAGCGCAGACATAAATATCCAACAAGCGTTGAAGCTAGGGGAGCGTTCCTTTTTCCGAAACGCCTAGCGCAGTGCTTCTTAACCTTTTTCGGTTTCGTTCACCCCTGTCATAAATTGTTGCGTTCCCATTCACCCTATTTTGAATATATGGCCGATGTGAAAATAATCACAGTGCATCAAATGTTCATTGTAAGACAACGGTATTTGCTCTGCTTTATCCACAACATGCTTTCCGCCATGCAGTAGAGTCTCGCGCGGGTTGAAAGTTTTTGTCTGCTCCCGTCCCGCACCCCCAAAATTCAAACCCACCCCCACCCGCAAGACTTTGAGAAACCTTACACGCTATACTGTCTCGCTCCCGCAGTCTTTTAATCCGCCCCATACCGCCTCATGCGGTACACCTGCACCTATCACTAGGTGTTTGAAAACCGCTAAAAACTCTTGCAACGCGTTACATCGCTAGTGGGAAATTATTCAGGTCTTCATTTCAAAGCCAACAGAAACTCTTTAAAACACTGTGAAGTAAAAAATATGAAACCTTTTGTTCAACCCTTAGCGCTTCGTTCTTAGCTTTAAAAGCACTGTTACAAAGAGCATGTTTTTCTCTGACAAGTTCTTTAAATTTGCTCTTCTGCTATTCACGACATGTCCAGCCATACTAAACACCAACTCGTTCACTAGGATCGCTATGTTGCCATCACTCAGAAGGGATTTCTTGCAAGATCACCTAGAGCTGAAAACTCCAGTCTGTGGTCACGATTCTCGCCACCGCTGGAGAATGTTTCTTCACACTTGTACCGCAAGCCCTCCGTAACATTGAATTTCTTGCTCATCTCGCTTTCACATACACTGGGTCAACATACCGTTACCCGCACAAAGAATTTCTTAACCCGCGCCCGCCTGCACCAAGTTCAACCAAAAACTCGGCTATGTGGAGCAATTACACAAGTCTTTTATGACCGAATAGGAACGTAGTTAAGTTTAGCGGCCAACCGTTGAGCCGTAACAGAAGGGGTTGGTTGGCAAATCACAGACACAGATGTTGTGAAAGAAGGGTGCCAGGACTGACTGTTTGGGATGCTATTTTTCCAGGTGCTGTAACCCGCTCCTTTTTCCATTTCCGGTAGTTAGTGTAAAACTGTGGTTGTTAACATGTTCCATTTAAGAATGGCATCATCAGCAGCAATGGAGTTAAATCGTTACATGAGCTTTACTGTATTAGGGATTGTTGCGAATGGAGTTAGTTTGGTCAGTATAGTCTTGGTGGAACAGTGCGTAAATTGTCGAACAAAAGAAGCAGTGTCTCATTATGGAAAAAGTATACTACAATTTTGAACAATAAAAACAAACTACAGTAGTTTCTGACTTCTTCTTATCATGGTATGCGCGAAAACACGATAAGCGGGAATGCTGATCAAAGAACACTATTAACTCTTTCCAGGCTCTTGCATCGAACTAAAAAGCCATTTTAGGAACGATTTATTGTAGTTCTGCTAAAACAACAGTTCGCCTATAATGACGCTTTTCTACGGTCTCATGAAGTGACGTTATGGAAATCTACGGTTTTTTACATTTAATTTCATCAAAACAAAATGTTTGTGGGCGTAATTACTAAACATTCCGCAGATATTACCTGTGATAAAAACGCATCTTAGATGCTGGATCAATACCAAACTGGTAACAAACAAACATCGCATAGAGGCTAATCCTATATACTTCGATTTGTCAGGTCTATACTTCGACAGATAGGGCTACTTGGATCAGTGTTCAGGTGTCTGGTTTTCGCTCAAGATTCAAAATGAAACTTTCGAAAGTGCTGCGATTCTAGTAGATAACTTTTGCACAGGAGTATAGGATGCTTTTCATACAGAGCACAGCAGAGATTCCATCATTCGAGTGAATAAAACATGGTATTTCTCGGTAAAATCCATCAATGCAGTTAATTCGCAATATGGGTTTCCTGAAGTGACAAGTTATGGTTTTCCGGAAGTGATAAGTTGCTGACTGCTGTTAAGTACCGTAAAGTTATTACGCTTGAAATTCGCCATTTTATTCACAATTGATGTTATGTGTTGGGTAAAAAAAGAAGTCAATACCAGAGGATTCAAAAAATTAGGAAAAGAAATTTCATTCACCCCTCATTCACCGTTCTTCCATTCACCCTTCAAACATTTCATTCACCCTGGGGTGAACCATTCACCCGGTTAAGAAGCACTGGTCTAGCGCGATAAATTTGAACGCAACTGTTCAAAACGCAGAAACAATCCAATACGGCAAGTAACATCCCCAGAATAATCTGGCTGCAACATAATTTGCAAAGTTAGATGAAATCAGGATAAATTAGGTGTTGGTGAATCATTGGACGGCAGTTAATTGCAAAAGATGCTGTTACAATTGTATAAATACAACAAGCTCCGTATTACCAATCAAGTTAAGCTCCCGGAAAAGCTTTCAATATACGTTTCATGAAAGTTGAAAAGGTAATTTAAAATAAATTTCTTAGCCCTCCTTGCAACCTTCTCACTATCCCAAAAGGCTAAAGTAGCACTGTTATAGAGAGCAAAGCAAGTACAAACCGGGAGTGAAATTCCACAGATGAAAGTTTATGTACAACCATACACCTGAAAACGTACAAAAAAACATTTCGTAAAACCTTCTGGTACGTGGGGATTGCTCAAACTTAGCGAATCCAAGCTAATCAACGCCAAATGCATCTTAATCGCGGTTTTCGTTTCAGTTTCCGAGAAGCAGTTTGCTTAACATTTCATTCCTCACACTTACAACTGTCTCCGTTGACCTACATCGTTCTTGCGTTTCTGCGACAGTTCCGACAGGATTCGAGCTGCAGTTACTGGCATTCAACTGTGCTAGATGTTTCGAACATGCAGGTGGAGCTTACACAAACCACTTGGTGATGAAAGCTGATTTTTGCGTTCAAATTTCGTGACTGCCCCGGAGCTGTTATTGTTGCGAAAACGTAAAACTGGTTATCAATTTTCACGATTGCCCTGGAGCTGTACTGCGCGCAAAACTTTGAAGTGAGTCAGTCACTCATCAACTCTTACAAACTAAAACACGAAGCTACCAAAACAGTTTGCTGATTATATAATTTACTGTTTTTTCTATGACACAATAAGTTTTTATTCATCATAGTTAAAACTTTGAACAAATCTTTTGAGATTTTTGGGTTTCGCTTGCACCCCCTGAACCCCCANCCCCTTGCTACACCACTGCACCCAGTCATCTTTGGAACACATCTTATNGTAAACGACTGCGCANAGCCTTAGGATTCATGTNGCAGTATGGATAGTGGAACGGAGTAAAAAAGTGCTCGAAGTTGAAGTAAACTCTAATGATGCCGCATAGAAAGATACTCAACTGTTTATTTTGGTGTCTACAGGGTGGTGGGCCATAGGACCCCACCCATCCACACATCCTTTATAGTATCTTTTATATCCAGTTTATCTGTGTGCTGCCCTCAGTCTCGCTGCATAATATTATGCGAGGGCATGTTTTGTGAGACATTTTTGTCAATTTGACAGCTGTTGTTTTTCCAAATGGCGAGGTAACACCTGCCTTCAACTCATCACTGGATCGATAACGTTGTTTAGACGCAATATCCTCCATGCATCCACAAACAACCATCAAATTTTGTAAGTCCGATCTTCCTGCGGGCCATTTCATAGGTGCCGGGAATGTTACAGAGACACGACCTATCCACTTGTCAAGAGAAATATTGATAACTTTTAACATCATCCCGCACACTGAAGTTATGATGAGCTGGAGATTCATCTTATGACCCATCCTGTACATCAGCTGAATTAAGTCAAGTCATGCGTTTTCTAAAGAAAGACCAGAGTCAAGTCAATCATCATCCAGTCAAAGAATCGAGTCATTGCAAGGCGTTCAAGACACAAGCTTGATTTGAATCAAATAATTCAAACGTTACGTCTCTGAAGATCCCTAAACATTCAGGTAGTATATATTACTGTTGAACAAGGTCGCTGTGTACGTTTGGGTTTCCCAACCGCCATTGTCCTGAACAAGCACTCATTGTCCTTATTCGTCTCTTCAATTTGATGGAAACTCAAAATCCGCTTTTGTGAGTATTGGCCTCGTCTCTGTCTCGACCCCTTTGTCTCGACGCTGCTGAGTGAATCGCCAGCAGTGAAACCTCTTCGCTGACGGTTGCATCTGTTTAATTGCTCTAAATTAACATCTTTCTCTTGTGCGTGCCTCAATAGTTCAAGGCGATGCAGACAACTACAGGCGTGTAGTCAAAATTTTTGATAAGGGGCAAACAACAACCAAGTCTCAAGATTTGAATATTAAATGCTCTTGTTTTTAAAACACCATCCATAAAAAGTGGATTTTCTGGCGCTTTTTTCTGAATAAATATATGTTCAGATTTTAGCTGGCAAACAGAAGTCTATCTTCATTGAATTGACAAGTTTCAGAAGTTTGTTTTTAGTAAAATTCCAAGCTTCTACATTGGGTGAAAGTTACCATTTACTCGTAACACTTTCTTGCAAAATCTCTTGTGAAAATCTCGATCCTATAAGTGCAAAATCTGCAGTATGCCTTTTGCAGTCAATATTGCAATTGAGCAAGCGGTCATATCGTGGCCGCCATTATGTTTGCGTTATTTCTATTTACACGCTTCGGATGTACACCAACACACGTTCAATCGAAGCCGAGTAGCGACTTTGCTTTAAGAAAGCGACTCCCGAAGTTGGTCTACAAAACTTGCACGCAAATAAGACGTGGATCTTATCCAATTCTTGAGCGACTGGTTGACGTATGCAGCTGATAACATAAAGTCTGGAGTCGCTCAACGCGTTTAAAAAATGTTCGGATTTTATGTCATTAAACGTTGTGAAATGCGAGGTTACGCATGTCCTCTAAACAAACTTGCATTTGTTTGACCCACTCAGTCTACACCAGTGGTTCCTAACCTTTTTTATGCCTTGGTCCACTTGTCACTTTCAGCAGAACGTCGTGGCCCACCATCACAGAAGAATAGAAAAATCTGCTCTCAATCTTTATTTCGGTACAAATATGAGCAAACAAAGTATGCTTTTATGATAATGCATCAAATTTCATTTAATTTTAGCATCAGCAACACAAAGCAGACTGCGAAATAAACTTCAGTGTGATTTTTGGTCTTGTGTGATGTTTTCGACCAGATTGTGAATTCTTGGCTGCGTTGCGGAAAGAGCGCATCTGAGATCGTCTTCTAGGGCAAAGTCGAGTCGGTTTCGATTTTTTGCTTTCACATGCAGAAGGGTAGAAAATCCAGATTCACATAAATATGTGCTGGGGAGAAGATGTTACTTTTTGAGAGCTTCTTTTCCAACATTTGGATACCATCAGACACTTTCAGCCAAGAATCGCAAAGTGTATTTAGGTTCGAACGATGCGTTCATCTTGCATGCAATCTGCGACATTCTCAACCGGAACAACAAAAAGATTTTTCACCGAATCCAAGTTTGTTTGATGATTTTGGGAAAGTACAGCACAGATTCATCACGAAGCTTCCAAGTGTTGAACAACTTCCGATGCTATATCAACATTCTCTTCTTCACCAGCCGACGTGGCAAAATCTTCAACGTAGCAATTTTCTCCTTGAGCTTTTCGCTTCCAATTGTCAAGTGTTTGGACGATTGCGCTGAGGGTGGCAATGAAATCGGCAATTGTCCTTCTCCTTTGTAGTTTCATATTAACTTTATTGAGTTGCAGTACTATGTCAGCAAGATATGCCAAGTGGAAAATGAAATGTTTTTTTGAGATTCGGCACTATTTCGTTTTTTCCTTCATCGCTGAGAATTGGTTTAAATTACTGCATGCTGCTCGAGGCATGCATCTGCATTGTATGCTGCTAAGTTGCATACTGCGCGATCAGGAGCAGATTCGGCCAGTGAGGTTAGGGGGGCAATTTCAGTAATATTTGGTAGACAAGTCTGATCACGGGTTCACTACTGTAAGAGAGATGAAGTATACTTCACAATATTGCTATGACAAAGCAACGGACTGCAAGATGGCCTCATATCGCGAATGCTGTTTTGTAAATTGTACAAAATCATGGTGAAAAAAGTTACTTTTGTAGGTTTTAGGATGGGCAATCGCCCTCCGCTGGATCCGCCCTTGTGTCGATGCGTGCATCTGAGCTTAATAACATGCATTCTGAATCTAGCTTAATATGTTTGGCAATTGAAAACACACAGATAGATGGAAAGCTTGACAGAAAACCGGGGTAACGACACTGCGTCGTCATAGCGAGAGACGCTTCACTCTACCACTCAGTGAATTTGAACGTACCATTCATAACGTGAAATGGCGCCATGGCCCACCTAAAACCTGCTTATGGCCCATCAGTGGGCCATGGCCCACCGGTTGGGAACCACTGGTCTACACAAAGTGTGAAAATGGTTGTGTATTTTCGAAAAAAAAGCCACAATCAATTCTCACCACGGCTCTGCAGTAAAATTAAGAAATACTTGTCGTCTACACCTTAACCTAACGGCGGGTTAGCTGATCTAGCCCAGTTGTTCCCAAAGTGTGGGTCGAAACCCAAATAAGGGCGTTGAAGGGTCAAAAAATGGGTTGTGCCGAGGCGATCCTAACCGGAGTTGCGTATTTTCAACGCTACCGCTGCTTGTGTGTCAGTAGCTCAAGGTACTTGAGAAAAGAGTGATTTGATGACATTAAAAACCAGGGTTGCTGAACCGGTGTCGGAGTCATAAAGTGTGGGAGGTTTTCGGGTGGAGTCGGAGTGATTCCTAAGACTAAGAAAACTAGGAGTCGGTGTCAGGGTCGGATTTTTTATCCGACTCTGACTCCGGAAGTCCAATTGAAGCATATTTTACATCGCACTCCTAAGTCAGAAACCTACCTCGTGCCTGTTGAAATGGTACAATTTCCTTTGAAACTTTTACTGAAACAGGGAATTCTTGCTGTGCACCGCGATTTCCAAGGATTGCTAGCTGCTATAAAACTGTTGACAGCCAAACTTCATTCACGTCATCCTTAAAAATTAATTCGATGTCGGAAATTCTGTAAAGGCCGTAGTCGGAAATTTTTGAAAGGTCGGAGTTGGAGTCGGACATTCTACCTTCGACTCGGCAACTCTGTCAAAAGCGAGCTTAGCAACATACTGCCAAAAGTTACCCATAAAATCATTATTTTTTTCTTACGTTGTTTGAAGCTTGGTTCTTTGTTTGAGGCGTGTCCATCAAACTCAGTTTTGGGTCATGCGCAAAAAAGTTTGGGAACCGCTGATCTAGCCATTCTGGAGTAAGTGGTTGAAGTCTTTTTTAAAATCCATGAGTGTTTACATAACAAAATCAAATCGACTGGGACGAAATTCAATTTTTTCATTTTAGTCACGAGCGCTTTATCAATAAAACAGATTGCAAGCTATCTGTAAGTTATGGCAGTGTCAATGCCCTCAGAACCTACAAAATAAAAAGCATCTTCCCATACTTGCTTTAGATTATGCTGTTGAGTCTTCCCGTTGCAGCTAAATGATTTCAAATTTACTGTAGGATAGGGTGGCAATTAACATGAGATGAAAGTTGTAACTCTTTCAGATTATGTCCAGGTCGTACTGATGATACTTGTCAAAAATGTTTTTTACTCGCCGGCAAGGTACAGTAATGCGAAATCATTGATAAACGTTAACGCTTCAGGTGACTGTAACTGAACCATCATAGTACGTGTTTATAATCACCACAAATAAATATAAAGGAATGAATGTTATTGTTGCTAAACAGTATAGAAAAGAGATTTTGAAAATGGATTGTTCCTTAACCAAAGTTTGAGCTTCAAGGCGGAAAACGTACATCACCGCTATATTCACGCAATTAGTCTTAAAAAATACTGTACAAAAACAAAAATCTACGATGTTCATTTAAGGCTACGACTGATATTGCAGACAAGAGTAACTTATGCAGTATTTGTAGCACGCCAGGGTTATCAGAGGAGTTTTTGCGATGGTCTTGAAATGAAGTTTACATCAACATTAGGTTGGATTCAGCAGCTGGTGCGCCGTAAAAAGCTGCGGAAAGCGTTACCCTTTGCTATACTTTCGGTTAGTGATTGCAAGCGCTTAGATACAAGTTTGTATTTCATTATCACCAACACACAGAGCTTAAAACTTTAAGCTTCCACACAGAGCTTAAACCTCAGTTAAATATCAGCCGTGATATTAATTCTCCAGCATTGACACTATACGCAACCATGGGCGTCGGAAGGGAAGGCCAGAAAGGGTCCTTAGCCCCGCAATGGATTTTGAAATTTTACATTTCCCTATTTTTAGCAAAAAAAATTGTTTTCTTAATTTCGAGAGGGAAAATAAAATTTCACCATTTTTGTCCCCCGAGAAAAATCCTTGGCTTCCCCTGGAAAATCCACTACTGCCCCCCCTGGAATAAATCCTTCCGACGCCCATGTACACAACGTTTGATTAATCAAGGACAATTGGTAAACCATACTGCTTTGATCAGGTTCAACTAAAGGCTGAAGTACTGTAAGATAGGTGAAGTACTGTAAGATAGGTTCCTTTAAGCACTTTTGCTGATTAACACTGAAGTAATTCTTTGGCTTATACATCAAAAGTTTGATTAACCAGAAAAATTTTGGTACAACTTTTGGAATTGGAGGTCATTTGCCCACACTGCCCCCCTGGCTACGCACCTGGATAACTACAACAAATCGCGTCCTATAAGATGTGTGATGGAAAGGCCATAGCACAGGGATGACCAAGCTGCGGCTCTTCGAACATTTGCATGCGTCTCTTTGAGCTCTCCAAAAATATATATATTTGTTTTTGTTTTTATTGCCAAGTGTAAAAATATGGTAAAATGGCACAGTGGTAGCTAGCGTGCCGTTCACAGGCGCGTAGCCAGAAATTTTGATAGGAGGGGGGCAAACAACAACCGAGCATGAACATTGAAATATTTAATATTTAATACTCCTTCATTTTAAAGCATCGTCCATAAAATGTGCATTTCTGGCCCTTTTCTTCTGAATGATTAGTAGTATATGATGTTAACAAATCAGACAATTTCGGCGGGTGACGTCACAAAATCGGCGGGTGACATCACAATTCCCGCCATTGTGTCGGATTCTATTTTTAGTTATAACGGCTTCCATTTTGTTATAACGGATGTTTTTTTAACATTTCGGGAGATGACGTCACATCCGATGTCACCACATCCCATGACATCGCAATCGCCACCATTTTATCGCATACTATTTTTAGTCACAATGATCATCACAAGGGACGTCATTTTCTTATAACGGTTGGTATTTTTAACATTGATGATCAA
>JGI24158J21664_10015226_pt1 | contig 10040 bp, 9 predicted proteins | sample Ectturendosymbi3_FD_21664 | JGI IMG/M metagenome (IMG submission 21664) | reverse complement strand
CTGCCCTGCTTCTACGTGCCATTGAGATGTGCGAAAAGCCTGCTGTTGACACATTGAAACGTCGGCATCGTTTCAAGTTTTACACAAGTTGATCAAAAAGCACTTTTACTATTGATGTTATCCAGTTATCTGGTCCCAAAGTGTGTCATTTCCACAACCAGATATCGGTGGCAGCCATGGTCCCGACATGGGGAACTCGCTCCGGGGCGAGTCGAAAAGTGCCGCCCCCACCACCACTACCACCACCAGTTGGGGGTAAAGACCATGAAAGACCATTTGCTATTTCTTCTTTTCACCAAAAGTGCCGACCCGGGGCATTGCCCCCCTTGTCGGTCCCCTGGTGGCAGCACACGACCTACAACAACTGTGCTCACTTCCCTTAATTAAAATCGTTTCTTCTTGTCCATGAGCGTCTAAGTAGGTTTTCATTCATTCATTTTATCGCCTGCGGAGGAAACTGCCTTAGGACGTCATGAAATACCTCATGGTGTTCAGCAAACTTTGATAGTTCTGCACGACCGACACTAAGGCTTTGCAAATACTTTTCACGCAATCTTGTTTTTTCAAATAAGGTAGGGCTTTTGTGTAGCATTCTGTTCTGGGATTATAAAATGTCAAGGTGGAAAATGTGAGATCGCGTGCTTTTTTAATTCTTACTAATTTTTAGAATGTGTCAAATTTTGAAATTTAGGTGTGAGGCATGTGATTACTTTTTTTCAAGGTTTCACTTTTACTGCATATAAATATAAAATTTTTGTCTGCTGCAGTTTCAGTAGTTGCGGAATATGGCGGATGCTTCGATAACAGTTCTGTGTCCGGTCTGTGCTACTGGTTCACCTCCAACATTAACATCACTGAGTATTCGCCCGCGTGCAACGTATCAGCAAGTTGCAACACGTCCATGTGCAATGAGTTCGTGCCAATGCCTGAGTGCAGCAGTGATCCACCAGAAAATGGTATCTTCGTTCGATTTCTACTTCATTCGCTCTGCAATGTAAAATCTTCTCGGTCAATCGTAGGCTGATTCAAAGTAGCAGCAAGTGACAGTTTAAACCACGGTTGAATTCATCAGTCTGAAACTTCATTTTCGTTTCGATAGAAAGCTTAGAAAGATTGTCGTTTCAAAAAATGCACCTCATCATCGCAACGAAACGCCTGCAGCTTGTATAGAATTGTTTTGCAAGAGTGGACGGTTTCCAACCTTAACAACTGCTGCATAGTACGTCTAAACAGGTCAAATGCCTGGATGTCGATGGGAGGGACAGAGGGAGCTTGGTCTTCCTGGATTTTGAATTTTGATATTTTCTATTAACATTTTAGTAGAAATAATTTTTCCCTCAGTTTTGAGTTCGTAAAATGAAACTTACCACTGTTGCGTCAACTCTGGAAAAATGATTTTGGCCACAACCTGGAAAAATCCACTTTTGGTGCCCCCCCCCCGCGCGGGGAAAAAATCCTTCTGACGTCTATGCTCAAGAGCCATCATCTATTTGATATACAGATATGCAAATCGCGCCGAACTGTACAATGAGAGAAGTTTACAACAAGGTGATCCGATGCATGCGACCTTTGCTCGCGGGCTATCCGTACAGCGAGAGAACTACTTGCGAGTGAGCTGCAAGCCATTGCTTCAATGCTATAAAAAGCTTTATAAATAATGATTTCCAAGCATGACGTTTCTCTTTCGCACAAGATGTAGCATTGGGCAGTGTTTCGGACGTACACAATGATTTTCTTTTCTATATTTAATTAATCTGCCTTATATGGTTTTAAAGATTCACGCATGCTGCAAAAGTTCAAATTGATCTGGAATGCTTTGTCATTTTTACTGTTTTTTTTCAATTTCAAGAGTTGGTTGTTTTTTTGTAGTAGAATGTTTTTTTTGTTGTTTTTTTTTAAGAAAATATTTCCCAAATGAAATGCTCCGTGTTGTTCAGCTAATTTCCGTAACAGCTTGCAAGTCCTACGTCTGCTTGGATTGAAAGAGTTGAGGCAGAATTTCAGTTTAGTTGGATTAACAAGGCAACCAGTGGCGAGTTTCTTTTTAGTCAGATTTGCGCGAGTATCCGGACAAAGGTTTATTCTGTGTGGATTCACATTTTCTCTGCCACACTTAGTCACTTGCCGCAAGTAACTTGTGCATCTGATCAGTTCCACGGTGGACATCGGTTGCCACTTGGCATTTGTGAGCAACGTTATTGGTTGTGGAGGATAGCTTCAGCCCACAGGAAATTCGCTTTAATTCGGTTTCATCACATTGTAACTTGGTTTAACATCNCGCCATAAAATTCAAAACTTTGGACGAAAATAAGCCAAATGTTGAGGCATGCTGCTTGACATCCTGGGGGTCTATTTTTTTGGTTTCCTGGCGTTTTTGGTCTATATTTTGGCGTCCAGGCGTTTTTGGCTTCAAATTAAGTTTAAAAGATTGATTGTTGTCTCGCTATGCTGAAACTCTCACGTGGCCAACGTTGCATAAAAATTTGCGTTAGTGGAAATTAACTTGAAAGATTGGAGCATCACTGAGGTCATGGTTTGCTATCTCAATTGTGTGTTGCACGAAACAGGGAAAGGTGAAAGAGCAGTTCTCCACAGCAGGATGGTAGGATGGGACTGCAAGACCGTAGCCAGGTTTTAAAGTTTGGGGGGTAAAATAAACTTTTAGAGGGGAGAGATTTTGTTTATATGATATCCGAAAAACAATATTTTTTTCGGCACAATAAAATTTGGAGAGGCACAAAAAATTGGGGGAACACTGTCTCCGAATGCCCCCCTTGGCTGCGGGTTTGAACATCTGCCCCAGGTCTCAAAAAGGCTCATGGCTTTCAACAACCACTGACAGCTCCTGAACAAGGCGCGACCATCCAAGCCAACTCGGAGATGCTGTCACGGTTCTTAGCATGTGTGTGTAACTTTCCCGTGGGTGAAACAAACATAACTTTCCTCACCAACTTTCCTTTAAGTCGCGCAAATGGTTTGATCTTGCCGAAGCTTTTTGATAATGATAAACGATTACCTGAAGACATTTTTTGTCTCGTCTGTAGCAAATGTCTTCTGTACGTTAACAGTTTTTCGAGCCAAACGAGCCGAAACGGTCTTTCATTCTGTTTCATGTTTATCCAGTAAAATTTTACGATACTTCCAGGCAATTCTTTTTCCCTTCCGGATTTTAAAAAACATATTAAAATGCCCAAGTGCGACACGTTTTCTTATTGCCGTTGTTGCAGAGCAAGCTTAGACGTTGCATTGGTGTGTGGAGTAGACCTGTTGAATACTTGCTTAAGCGGTCCTTGTCCACATATCCTCGATGTCATTCCTATTCAACTCAGACCCGTCTACGCGGTAAGTACGAGCGCAGCAAATGAAACAGACCCATTGCAATCACCATCAAATGTTCTGGTGAAGTTGTTCTTGCCATTTTAAGGGTCTCTGTGAAATATTATCGCAATGTTTTTTTTTCCTTTCTTTTTGACATTTTTAAAGCGGGAAATGACAATGTGGTTACAACTTCTTTTTGTTTAGTTTTTCAAAAAGATACTTGTGGTGTTTACGTGCATTTAAACATGAAGATTGTTCTTATTCGTTCTTAACTAAATCTTCTTTTATCTTTAAAAGATTTGTGGACACTATTGGAGAGGAACCTTGNCACGTAATCATTCNACAAAAATATTTTCGTCGACTTCTAATTTTGCGTAACTGTTCTGTGCAATTCTACATTGACTGAGTCGGCCTTTGCTTAAGCGCTTAAGGAATAAGAACAGTCCCAGGTTTAAGATGGAAATAAGACCCATTGCAAAAAAAACTATTTGTTAGCATTGCAAAGACCACTGAGATTTAAACCTCAGAGGCAACCTGACGTTCACCCGAGTTTCGTTGCTGTCGAAGTTCCACTGCCCGCTTTTGAGTTCTTAGCTTACATGAAATCATTTTTTCTACTTCTGCCTGGCAAAGTAAAAGGTGCAGTAGGTTCACCACAAGCGGGTAGCCAGGTTTTAAAGTTCGCGGGCCAAACACATTTTCAGAGGCAAGACGTTTGTTTTTATTGTACGTTTAAAACAAGCTGTATAAAAAAAATTTTCTGGGCACAACAAAATTTGGGAAGGTACGAAAAAAATTGGTGGGCACTACCCCGGAATGCTCCCCGCATGCTACGCGTCAGCTTCAGCAAATCTTCCATTTGCTTTTCTTCCAGGAAATATTGACTCAGAGCAAAAGCTACACAAGCATGACGTCTTTTTTTGAAAGCCTCGGCGCTCCAAGCAACGAGTCTAGTCAAATAATTGGTGCGATGTGCCTGGAGTCAGGAAATCAGTTGCTGCAAGACATGCAGAACCTCACAAGTCCATTCGTGGACCTCAACATGACCAACCCGATATGCGATGCGCCAGTCTTGGACAATCTTCTCAACATGGGTTTCGAAGCTGTTCAAGAAGTCGCAAATGCTCGAAGCCACTCAGAGTTCTGCAGGTAGGCTGTTTTCTGATCAACCTGATTTTTGAAATTAATTACGGTTTTCAGTTAGCACTTCCTACCGTTGCCACGTACAAATGAAAGTGTCAGATGCTTTTCAAACTCACAACGTCCGGTGCGTCAGTGACTGGTCCAATCGCTTTTGACGTAATTAATGGTGTTGTCTGGCAAATAACAAGAAACTTTAAGGGAGTAGTGCAAAACAAAAATTCTTTTCTTGTTCACTCTCAAAAACCGGATGAGTTCGCGGGAAAAGCGGTTTGTCTGTTTTTGTCGAAAAAAACGTAAGCATAGAACGTTTGCCATTTTCAAAAATAAGACGAACGTGATACGTGTGCGCGACGTGATACGTTAGCTACGTGACGTAGCACGCAGCCACGTGACATTTTTCGTGAACGCAATTTTTGTCGTCTGTTGAAAAGTGACGTGATATCAAAATCATTTGATCGAGGCGTCCTTTCATCTCAACCAGTCGTTTCAGGATGGAGGTCCAAGCCACCTCCAGCCACGTGTCCTCAAGCGCTCCCTTTCATCGCACCCCGCCTTTGTAAAGCAACACGATGCAAACGTTATCGCCCGCCCCTTCAGGCCCCGCTTTTCTGAATGCCCCCACCAACATCCCACGTGTGGGTCCGCTGTTCACCCAGGCGCATAGAGATCAACCAATCATAGACGAACAGCGCTCGGAAGGAGCAGATGCTGACGACGAAGTTGCGGCAAGCACGACCTCACATACTGCGGATTGCTTAGTGATCCTCAATCTCAAGGTTTCATGCAAGGCCAGTTACCGATTGCACACTATTGGTCACAAGCTGCAAAACATATACATCTGGGCAATTGCCACTGATACTTTCCTTTGAATGAGAAAATCCCACCGACACAGTTCAATTTCATTACATTTGTTCCTCTACTCCCTTTGTTCGGTCGCGCAGGGTCAGCGGCGCCCAAACCCGCTTGCTTACGTCAAGGACTACAAGGCCAGTCTCGCAGTGAACTACTAACTCTGCATTATTGCCGGGTGGTCGAGCACCTCTCTTCTGCACTCAGCTGAGCACGAAGCGTTCAGCATGACCCCACTGGGAATCGAACCCAGCCCACCAGCGTCATTGTTGCGCAATCAACCAACTGCATCACTTACTCTCCCCAAAATAATATACCGAAGCAGCCGCAGTATCTCCGTATCCCACAATGCAATGCACATTCTAGGATCCGTTTTCAGGAGCAAGAACTTAATTAATTCAATCAACGATTTTCTACGCTTAGGTGCCAATCCTCTACACAGAATAAAAACCAGCGCAAACGATGGCCAGCACAATAACAACATTCTGCAGACGAGATGAACAGCAGAACTTATGCAAAATTTGCAATATAATGTGAATACCAGTGTATGCAGTACTAGACTTTCTTCGGCTAACAAAAGACAACGTAGAAATGCAGCTGAAAAACTTGAAAAAATTTAATGCGTGTATTAAAATCCGCATAGCTNTTTATAGTGTTTCATGTTAACACGACAACAACAACCATTGTATGCGGCAAAACAAACTTAAAAAGTGCGAAATCGTGTTACGTCCTGAGTGTGTTGGTCTCTGACAGTGTTTCTTAACCTGTGCGCCACGAAGCTCTCAGTTACGACAATATTATGTTGAAATACAGTTGTCTAGTCTAGACATCGAATCACTGCAGCATGGGAAGACACTGATTGTGTTCAGCAGCAAGATTCTCACTGAAGTGCATACACGAACAAATTCGCTGCTTCAGAATAATGTGCGTTCATTTATGCGTATAAACGCGTAGCCTATGCTAACAAGGTAGTGGGCCGTATGATTTTTATCATAAGTTATCTGGGCGACGTAAGTAAAAAGGTTGACAAACGTTGGTATCAGAGGCGCAACGTTGCCTTGTCATTGGTAAGCTAATTCTGCTCTTTCTGAAACTTTAAGTCAAATAAAACCGTGCGCGCCTTTTGCCCGCGCAGGCCCTTGAGAAAGATTTACGGTGAAATGTTGAAAGCGTGGAGCGGCAACTGCAACAAATCGGCGATAATTGCCAACCTCATCACTCTGATCCCACCTCCGCATGACAGCCTCATCCCAGACGTGAGCCGAGCTCTGGACATCGTGGAAGAACTGGCGGTGATGTCCAAATTACCGGGCTGCGAAGGTGAAGCTTGTAAAGAAAATTGAAATCAATCGTAGCCGGGTCTTTTGATGTTTTCTTTTATTTCTATGGCTGCTTTCCGCTAGAGATAAGCTATTGCGTTAATTACTTCTCATAGTCAAAAAATATGCTTTTAAAAACCAGCTGTTTAGGATGATTGATGCCGGAGCCGTTATCTGTCTCGCTGCTATTTAACCGAATGCATAGTGCGCAATCTTCTCACGCATTCAGTGCGTTAGTCCTTTCAAATGCGTTGTGCATTTGCAGCGCACAGCGTGCAATGAGACGCATTGAAACGTATTTGAAAGTATACTGCAGTCGCAAAGGAAGTGCTTTTGGGGCGGAAATCCAAACAATTTTCTTCCTTTCACTCTGCTTTTTTTCGCGCAACAACAACACCGTGTAGCAACCCTTGCTGACATTGCTTTTCAACATGCGTGCATGCAGATTGGCCTGTGACGTTACCGGCCAACTCAAGCTTGGAATTCAATGACGCGGCCGACTTTGGTGCTGGCGACTCCCCCGGCTCTCAAGGGAAGATCGAAATAACTTGGCAGCAAGTGCTCCTCGGGTGCCTTTCCTCTGTTGTTTATACCAACTTCAAGTGGTAGCGGTGGCCAGTTATCGGGGAATGTATCCAGCGGCTGCCGCTTGTTTTTTGCTTGCCTTCAAACTCGCCAAACATTTGTTGACTGGACATGATGGTTGCGTTATGAGGACGTCCGCAAATATAGCACTGCGCTGTCACAAAACTACTAAAAAGTACAATCATATTTGGCAAAAAATTAAACTTAACCTATTGTGTGAACTGTTTTGATGTTTTTTCCTGGAATGGTACGTCTTTGATTTCATTAAAGTGGTTTTAGATGTAAGCATTTTTGTTTTTTCTTGAGTTATAGTCCACATATGTCACTGATTCGAGCCTCTTTTGCGAGCCAAACGAAACTTGGGCAGGGCAAGCACGGCAAATCTGTTTGTTTTTTTCTAATTCGCAATGCTTTTGTTTCTGCCAATATCTGAAAAGCGGTTGTGTTCGAAACAATGGGGTTCGTTGAAATAATGGAAACAAAGTGTCTTTAAAGTCATTGTTGAAAAATGTTGCTCGTTGTGAAAACAACCGACAACCTGGAAATATTGAAGGTTTGTCGTGTGCTCTTGCATTGTTAGATGCACGTACTTCAAACATGGACCATGAACAATTGTGTTGTAATACTTCTAATGTTGTGTTGAAATTTGTTTTTTAGATCACGTTTAGCTCACTTTGCACCAACAGTCAGCCCAGTTTCAAAGTTAAGATATTATTTTGAAGTTCATAATAGGCTTATTTTTAATAAGCTTTTTAATTTTTAATGCAACGTTTTTGATGTGGTGTTTTTCCAATAGATTGTTAGTTACGAATGCCTTGTTTTGAAAACTTGGGGGAAATACGAACGGTAGTTTGTGGCGAAGGAATGAGTTGGGGTCAAAGGTCCGTATTTACTGAAGCGTAAGATCTGAATGCTGTTTGAATGATGCAAAATTTTCTTTTGTTTGCTTCACGACAAAGCTAGAGTTGTGCGTTTTTGTTTTGTTCTTCTTTGCTGTGCCATGCTTTCGTTCAGGTGCTTTTGTTGTGTTTGACACGTGTTATAAAATGATATGAGAGAAAAATAATGTTCAAGTTTTCAGCGGATTGATTTTACAATCGAAGTACAGTTCTAGGAAATGCAGTCCAATTTTACTTATATAACAAACGTATATGTAAGGGTTCTAGTCTTACTCTATCTATAAGATGTGGGAAAATGTCATTGTTGTGAATTTGCATTTATTCGAACCAGAACCGTCTTCAGAAAGTCGTCAAAAGGTGGCTTCACCTTTGTGCGGGGGGGCTTTATGTTCGTGCAGGGGGGATTGACATTTAGATCTGACAAAAATTTCACTAATTTTATAGTGTTTCATTTTTCAATTTGGGGGTGCTTGGAGCTTTGTTTGGGGGGAATAAACCCACCAATTCCCCCGTGGCAACGGGACTGATTCGAACTCCAAGAATGACCGCTTCGCGTCCGTTGACTTTGAAAATTTTCGAAGTCTACTCTGCAAAACCCTTAACACCTCTTAACCGCATAGGAAAGTTAATTGAAAACTGAAACTTATCCTCTGCGCTAGATAAATCTCTCAGGACTCCGCCCAAACCCACAGCGGAACACACAGCGCTCCGCGACTCCCCTTTTTGCCCATATCTGGTGTCCATATCTTGCCAAGACGCCGTCAACGCTCAATCGATGTGAGACGTTTTCAAAATAAAGTACAACAGTGCTTCCTCGACCATCCGGTATAGTTTGGGCAATATTTTCAGAAATCTGAACGGATAAGCAAAGAAAGGACAACTGAATTTTTGCATTTAAGGGGAAAATAGCAACAACACAACACAGCTATATGGTTAAAAAACTGATAGAGGTTCAACAATTGGTTAAAAAATTTCCGATTTAACTATCACTTGTAGCAGTAGATCTGTTAAAAAGCGAATAAAATTTAGATTGCTTGCAGGAAGATAGTCGTTTTTCGGCAGTGAACTCGTGAAGATGTAGAAGGCGACCGAATGTTGGGATGCCGGTTAAACGAGGTTCGGATAATCGAGGAAGCTGTGAAACATGGGGCTGTGCGACTGGACTCACTTGACCATTGCAGCAGTTCGATGATGTCAACACAGACGCAACATTTAGTCAGCGTCACAGAGTGCCATAAGATATGAAACATGAAAATACGGGTGTGTCGACAGGATCTATTAAAAGCACTTATCGTAACCGCTGAGCCATAGCCTTATAGTTTGCAAAGGCACGTTTTCAGCCACCCTGCCAGCAAGTTACGCACGCCGAGAGTCAAGTAACGCACAGCGCGTTGTTGTACATGTTGGTGCTGAACCGTGCAAGCGCGCGTTTGCTTTTCATTACACTGAGTGCGATTTCCCTGAATTCGAAATGTTTTCTTTTTAGATATGTTTCCGAACTATACGGTCCCGTCGCCACGGGGTGCTTTGGTGGGCTTAGTCCTCCACACAAAGATCCAACCTCACCATATTCAAATATGATACACTATGATTAATTGCAGTTCTTGTCAAATTTTCAGAATGTTAAAACCCCAGGACAAACGTCAAGCCCCCCTAACGAAGATCTTCTAGAGACGCTTCTGGACCTATACTCTGGAAAATGGCGTTTTGTGTCAATAATTTACAGGGTGTCCATAAAGTCCTGCACACATTAAAAATTTTTATATCGCAAAAACCACATAAGGTAGAAACTTTACATTTTCGAAAGTGAATTATATTACCATAAAGTGTGTTTGTTATTTTTTACAGGTTATTTTATTGTTCAGATAAGCAAGAATAAGTCATTTTTAATAAAGGCGTAAGTTTGCAACAAAGTATGAAACATGTT
>JGI24158J21664_10015224_pt1 | contig 10041 bp, 4 predicted proteins | sample Ectturendosymbi3_FD_21664 | JGI IMG/M metagenome (IMG submission 21664) | reverse complement strand
TTATTTTAACTGGCCAATGCTGATATAGGCAGAGTCTCTGACTTTACAGTGGGAATCTGTTCGTGTCGGACATATTGAATAGTAAACATATTCGTAAACCTGGACTCTACCAGAAACAGGTTTTACATCTTATTTACAGCGAAAGGTATCGCCGAGTTANAGGCAAGTCATTCCTAGAGGTCCCTANATTCGCTTAAACGGAACTTGTTCACTCGCTAGCCAAACACTTTAAACACCGGTGCATAAAATAAATAANGTAAATGTTAATTATTTGAAAATTCNNAAAAAGCCTTGCGGGCCGCACAAAACGCCCTCGCGGGCCACATGAGANCCGGGAGGCGTGTTTGAGACCCCTGTCTTAAAATAAGAAACAAACGCGGAAGAGCTTTATGCTTCACCACACTTTTCGAAATTAATCCAAACACAACTGCAGCTTTTAAACAGCATCAAGCATCACTTACATCACACCCATCTCTTGTAAGATACCTTAGAAACGTGTCTTGTTATTTAAAAAATTGAACGAAATGTGTTTTTCTCGTGATTATTGTATTTTTTACGATGCTACAAGCATTGTCAAGTCACGCATAGAATTTGTGGAAAGTATGAAATAAGATGCATTTGCCACATGTGGCGGGATTCCGTATCTTGGAGGAAAGAAGTTGAAGCGTTTTGGGCCTTTGGAAGTCTTCACAAAGTCAGATTCGAAAAATTTCCTCACCTTTTGCAGTACATATTGCGGGAAAATTAATTTCAAAAAATGTCCAAAGTGCAATCCCGCACTTCACAACATGAATCACTGCCCGATGGGTATATTCTGAGTAAAGGGGTGAAAATGCTTTAGCACTTTAGCATTACAAAAAGATCAATTAGCTTGTTGTACAAACCATGTTATGAGGTGTTTCCATCTGACAGAGCAACATCTCTCCATCAGCATCGCAAGTGCGATACCTGAACAAGGGGTCTCCTTGATTTTAGCAATGGCAATTTCAACGCAAGGAGTTTGATGCATCGTCTTCATGAATTCAGTAAAAAGCACTAGTCCTTGACATACTGTATATACTCAAACTCTTATCAAACAACATTAAATCTGTGCTACAACAGCAAAAACATTTTATTTTTTTAACTTAAACAAACGTAGGAGCTTATGCTCAAACCACTGCTGCCGATAAATAACAAAGTAGTTTGGCTGAACTTAATGTCTCTTCAGAGTGGCATGCCATGGCAGTTGTGGTGGGCTAAACTGGTCGAAAATCTTCTCGAATTGTCAGAGGGAACGAGCATGGACGTCGGAAGGTTTTTCCAGGGGGGGTAATAGTGGATTTTCCAGGGGGAAAAAGTGGTGAAATTTGTAAACTAAGAAAACAACCATGTTAAAAATGTCATAGTTTGCTAAAAATGTAATAGGAAAATGTCAAATTTCAAAATACAGGGAAGGCCAAGGCCCTCCTTTACCGCCTTCCGACACCCATGGGCACAAGTTGAACAACTTTTGAAGGTTTTTGCAAGTTGAAGAAAATACGTTAGCTGTGGAGAGTGTTTCAGTTATACAGTATATTACTGGCAAAATCTGCTGTTAGTTCTTTACCGCTTGATAGCTGACCTCCGCCTTCAGGGGGAAGCAACTAGTTTTTCACATCATTTGTCATAAACCTGTTTATCTACGTATATTTTGGTGTGTTGCATTGTTAACGCTGCATCAAGGCCTCCTAAATATGTCTTTTAGGTAGCCTTCCTTGAATCCGGATAGTCTTCTCTGGTTGACGTGTTTTAGACATGTTGGCGGCATTCATACCGATGTTCTTATTAATTCGTGAATGTATGTCATCCACTGTTAACAAGAGAACAACGAGCGATTTTGTGTAAGATCCATACACACAGTATCGTCTTACACCAGTAACAAAGAACTCCGTTGCATCACATCAAACACTAAAAGGGAATTGTCGCAGGTGCTGGATCGCCTGTACTTTGCTGTTTGGTTTATGATTCGATTATGCCTTCGAGCTGAGATACCCGTGATCAATTGTTTGATTTCTTAAAATATCTTGATTCTTCATCCAGTAGAGAGCATGGCAACAGATGATTCTCGAATTAACAGCTGCATGTCCTCGAAACTAATGTTGAGCTTGTAGCAAGGATAAGCAGATGGGTCGCATGGAAAACCTAATTCAGCCATTCAACATGTAGTGCACTTCACTGCGTACTAAGTTCGCAAGTCGTTGCTGATATCCAAACAAATTGTCCATCGAAAACTGACTACTTTAGTATATGAAACACTGATACAACTATAAAGACCGCTGAAAGGGTGAGGNTAGTTGAGGCGATTATAAAATTAGGTATCACTGCAATATAGTGATATTTTGCNGCCAATGTACTCTTAAATGAATACAGTAGCACTAGTATGCATCCGGTCAATAAAATACCCACCATTGTATAACCACACCTGGGTACTCCTAAGTAAACATTGTTCCATGTTATTGTTTGTCAAGCCAGGACTAACTCAACAAAGATTTATTTAAATTGTCACGGTTAACGAATGCTGCAGCAGACGTACGGCAGATGCTATAAGTGGATAAAAGGCAGCCAGATAGCATATTTTGCTTTTCACATTGGGTGAGGTATGCGACGCAGTTGTTTGTAGCAAACGGCAGATTCTCAAAAGTTTGTTTCACAACCGACAAAGTTGCTGGGCTTTGGTTGACCAGGCGCTGTGAGCTTTTTACTTTTTTCTATGAAGCTGTTCCCCCGTGACTTTGTGCCGCCTGCCAGGAATGTAAATTTAGCCGACACCCTTGTGCAGATAAGCAGCAATGTTACGCGCACCGCTTGTACCAACTTTATTATACGTAATACGTTACCACGTAACCAAAAAACATGAAAAAAAGCTAAAATATGATATGCAGCCTGGTATTTCTACGATGGGATTTCAATGTTTTAAGACCAAAGACTAACAACTTTAGAGAGTAAGTAGTTACTTGATTTGTTGGAGACCTTCAACGCAACTTTGGCAAAGACTTCTTGGATCTTCGACCATGAACTTAACCACCTTTAGATGAGGCTAGTAGCAGATCTGCAGTTTGTCGTAACTGAACTCCACTTCAAAAATTATACGTTTATTCGAGTCATATATTAGTGAAAAAGGTCCATAGACAAGCTGTTGTTGGTTATTGGATTTTTAGTAGAATATTGTGAGTTCATTTAAAAGTCAAATACGATGGCTTGCACAGCAAGAAAAGTGGAAACGTGTGCGTTTTTGAAAAACTTCTGAAAATAACATCGCCTGCCTTGATAGCAAACTCGCTGTTGTCCTGCAACGCAGTGTGAACTTGCATCATCTGTCGCAATTCTATTTGCTTTTTTGTAACGGAGGCCATCGAAACTTTGATTTTGTTTACATAGAAACTAACACTCAAATGAAATGCCTGCTAAAACAGCAGAGGCAAGAACGATGCTCAAATGCACCGCTTGTTGGAAAAATAAAACTTTGTGAAGCAGTGCAACAGCGGACCGAAGTTGAAACTTGTGNCAGCAAGCCATCCTGCGCCTTTGTTTTGTNCAGCATACGTACAGGCNTGTAANGGCAGTACAAAAGATGCTTTCCAGCGCAATTGTTGAACGGCCATCATTTGTTGTTGTTGCTTACCCGCTCATGGTGAAGTTGGTCTAGCGACGTGGTTGCTCTTCCCATGCCATCCAACGAGGAGTGCTTCATTTTTCAAAGTTGTCAAATGCCAGAACTTGCGTAATTTGATGCACAGTAATATGTGTTCAAACCATGTGGTCATGAGTTTTTCGGAAAGATCATCAGTGATATCTCTCACTTTTATCACTTGAAAAGCTGTGGTGGAATGGCACACGTTTGCGCCCTTGATGACCAAGAACAGATGCAAGTTTTGCGAAGATGTTAACATGGAAAGTGGAAGTAATTGCCTATCTTTTTGCTGCACAGTACCACTACTGTAAATACATCAATGTACGAGAGAAACAGATGAAGGTTTAGCTTTGCAAAATAAACTAATGAAGGCTGTTTTACAAAATATTTGACGCCCTTCGAATTAGCCGCGTCAGGTGACAATCGCAAAAACAGCATCTGGTATGAGTTGTCCTTCACGAAGCAAATTTCGTGTAGTGGACGAAATTTCAAATGACTTGATTGAATCACTCCCAGTATTATAACTAGTGAGCCTGATAGTTTGTTTACGTTTTGTAGCTGAACGAAATGCTAGAACAAAGCAAAACAACAGAATCTTTGGTTCAATGGCGATTGGTGATTTGCTACCAAAGTGGCAACGCAGCTGTTGAACATAAGCATGTCGCCACAGCGGCCAAAACAATGCAATTACAATATCTTTGACGTATTCGCGAATGAAATGAAGCTGTTTTTGTATATGCATGCATATGCACTATATTAGGAAACGCTGGCGTTTGGTTGATAAATCGAGCGGATAGGCGCAGCCAGATACTGAGGCGGAAACGCGTAGCCCATTGCTTCCAGCGGAGGTGATGTTGCAGTGAGAATATTTCTCAACATGTGAAGCCTCGAGAAGCAGCAGGAAAGAACGAGTGCAGTTGCTGGTTGCAGTGAATAGACTGTACAATTAACGATACGACGAGCGCACAGAAGGCTACGTGTTAAGCAAACAACCTCTGTAGAATATACAGTATACTGCCAAAATAGATCTTTGTACATTACCGATCGGTGTGAATTACTTTCCATCGAGATGGTAATCAACGTAGCTCTTTCAACTACCGCGGACGAGAGGTGGCCTCTTGCGTTGTATGTGCCACATGCAGGGTTAGTTAGGTCAGGCTTGCTCTAATACAAACCATAGTGAACATCTGTCTAAAGTTCTTTTAAGTGACAGCATGGTTGAACAGACTTCTCTGTTGAAAGAACCGTTTCTTGAAATTAAAAGGTTTAAATAAAACTTTAACAATTCAATGCACTAAACATTTTGCTCAATTCCTAAAGAAAGCGATACTAAAAAATAGGTCAGCCGCATGATATTTTGAGTAGATTTTCGAAATCAGGAGAGAATTTGTATAGATTTGACTAATTCGAACATGTATTATTATCGCGTCTTTGGCCAATCAACAACACGATCGTGCCACTTAAAGCAGGTTCGGTCGCATTATGATGAATCCTGAACAGGTGAACCACAGCTGCTTCTCCGTCAGTCGTCGTTTTACGGTCTGTGACTGGTGTTGACTTAAAAGACACTCAGCGCTTGGTGTGAAACGTTCTGAGTTTTTAACTGCGAGGAACTGAATGTGATTCGGAGCTCGCAGAGCATGTCCATCTTGCTTGAAAGCACGGAAACAATTTTTTCTTCATGTTGCTTTTGTTTACTTATGCGTATCGGAAAACTCCTTTTGAGCGGCAGTGGATAGGTTTGACAAACGAGGCTTTTTTGTCACTTGATTTCATGTTTGCTTATAAGAAAATTTTGCTGACACAAGTACGTCATTACTGCACGGACCGCACGTCAAACATTGATTGCAACTGTTGGTTGACGGTAAATTCACTCCCATTCCAAATTGTCCATTCTGCCCAAGGACTGAAGCAGACAATCCTTGCGTTATTCGCAAATCGTGGATTTTCGATCCGTAAGCAAAAACTTGAATACAATGAAGTGGACTTATTTTAAAAATTGCGATGATCACTTTTATCCTTTACAGAGCAGAAATATTTTTGTGTCTGCAAACGTTTGGTAATCATCAAGGATTTTTAAAATGCTGAGGGCCACGTGATACTTGAGTAGGTTAAGCTCAGCGCAAAATTTTGTAAAAATTTAACCACGTTTTAGCGGTTTGGTTGTATGCCGTTCAGAAAAAATGTTTACTCTTATTCTGTCTATTTCTGTAAACCTATGACACCGTGATAGTTATATTTTCCACGTCCTTACTTTTCGATGGACAGGCACTTTAGTCCGTAGCCAACTGTGCTCAATGGATGATACGGGAAAAGCTACAGCTGTTACTAGTGGCTAACGTTTCTCACAGCCAAAGCACCCTCTCCAAATCGATAAATAATGCCTTTAAAGCGGAAGAACAATAGTTGAAGTAGATCGCTTTTGGCGTAGAATAAAAAAAAGGTTTTTTCTTGAAATGATCCAAAGCAAACAAAAATAATCGAATCAATCTTCCATCTGCTGAAAGTTATAGCAACGTCGGCGAAAGAGATACTATATTACTAAGTCAATGAAAAGTTGTTTTCTTGAACTTCAACGTTGTATGGTTTGAAACTTTTAAACTGGATCGACCATCACAATTCCGTTGATAGAAAATCCGATCCTTAACAAATTTCAAAACGAATATATTTTCACTGTTTCTGGTTCGGTACCTGAACCGCCGCTGCATTGGCTTTTGTTACTTCAATTGATTTCGCTCAGCAAACAGCCTGGTTCTCTTAAGCATTTCAGTTGCATTCCACAAGATATTTTAATTGGCCGGCTACAAAGCCACAAATTGCCTGAAGTTATTGAATAGTTTCGCGGAAGCGCACGTTTTCGTTGACTGAGATCTAACGAAATTAACTTTCACGCTCCCAGCGGCGCCGTCGAAATGACAGCTTATGCTCGTAAAGCGGTTGGTTTTCTTGACTAACGCAAATTGTTACAGTTGGTTTCATTATCTGAAGTGGCGTTCACGCTGTCAAAATTCCAGTGGTTAGTTTCCAACCACTGGTAAGTCCACAACGTGTTCGCAAGCCTTTGCGGAAGCATGCTAACCAGCAAAATTAACGCCCGGTGCTGATCTATGAAAATTCAATTTAGGTCTTGTTAACATTCGTCGGGATTTTCGCTTTCAGTGTTTCGTATAAGGAGCAGTTGAAAAACAAACTACAAGCCTGACTTGCAGTTAGCTCTAAACGTAACAGCATTTTATGGTGTTTTAAGCGTAAAACCTGTAAATACGTGCTGCACACGTAATGTGAAAGCTTTTGTAAAATCAAGCATTGCATTTGTTAAGGATTTGTACAAAACCGTAAAGTGATCTCAAGTGCTTCAAAAAGTTGTTTGTAAAAGAAAAAGTAAGTTTTGTCTTTGGCGATAGTATTCACAATTGAAGGTCAAGTTAGCTTTGGCCTCAAAATTCCCACGAACGGATAGCCACAGTGGTGTCGTTGACATGAAGCTAAAGCGTTTTTGGTGGTAATTTGTGGATGACATCTTCAGCAGTGTGCAAATGGCGTGCAATTTTGAAGTTTATTCTATCGGACTAGCGCAGCGATACCACGTTATTTTCTTCCCAACTACCATGAACGTGACAATTATGGTGTTATCCGAGCAGTTACAGTGATTTTCCTTGAAGTTGCCTTTTAAAATCGAGGGAAATTGACTGGTTTTAAGTACCTGGGAGGGCGAGGGAATATTCGGTCGCAACAATCTTAGCTGAATATTGCTTTCTTATACGTTCATCTCGTGATATAAGGAGACCCTGGCGCCGACAAGTTATTCGTTACAGCTCAGACGGTGACGTACCACTTCTTGAACTTGATAAATGAACGTGTGGTTAAGCAAGCATCAGTCTGGTCTAATTGCGCGCGCTCAGTTGTCCCCTGGCGACAACCCACACCCGAATAGGATTGTCGAATAAACCGGTACATTTTGTCATGGCTGCACTGCCAGGCCAACGAAAACGAGTCGCACATCACGAAAATAGCGCGGAGCACGCACAAAAAGTGTCGGCTTCGCTTCGAACGAGCATCGGCGCAATCACGCTGATTGCTACCTGGAAATCGGCAAGGTCAAAGCGGAGCCGTAGCCGCGTGTTGCAGTGAGAAATGAAGTTTGATGTAGAAACAGCCCGGCACGACCTGTGTGGTATGCTGAGTGTTGTGTCGTCATGAAGTGGCGGCAAACATCGCCAGGATGCCTGCTTTGAACTCACAGCAGGTTGCACTTGGTCGCTGAAAATTTGGCACTTATGCAGCGGCAATTGTTCCTGTCCCAAATATGAAATCCACTGAAATTTAACTCAATCGCCAAAATTTTCAGATTTTGTTCAGTTATGCATGCGTGAACCTGTATACACTCTGCAGTGAGAAAAGATACGTTTGATGTTTTAATCTGATTTTCGAAGGATTTGACCATAAGTTTCATAAACACTCTTTGGGTGAGTTTCCAGAGTGATACATTTTATTAACAACATATTTATTGAATTGTGATGAAGAAGTTATTTCTAATGATTTGTGTGTTATAATTGACAACGTAAAAGGTTGCGCTTAGACAACTAAACGCATTGCTTAATATACGCAAGAGAATAAGCTACTCATTTACACTGACTACTTTTATATTCAAGCCGTTGATCGCACCAGCGAAAACACAGCTANGTGAACAGNGGTTTGCAACTGGTTTTGTTACAAGATCATCGCATCCAAGGCATCTGCCAACTGACAATTATTTTTTATTTCCCAATGCATAGAATTTTGGTCAGAGCCATTGCTACATACAGTAAAGGGACAAGGAAAGCGGTCGCCTTTTTCGCAACCACAAAATTTGTGAAATCGGGTAAAAAGCTCAAACGCAAATTTTTGATACACCGTGGGTGTCCTCTTTAGTTCTCATACTACGCTTGACACTTGCTTGCACAGTTGAAGACTGAATGTCTTCATTTTTTATCGTTTGCCTCTTTTCAACAAAAATCATGGAAAACATTTGAAACAACTGGTGAATAACATTAGAAACAAATTCGGCTTCAAAGTGCAAAGTCTCGAGCAAACGTGTCGTGACTTATGAAAATATGTGGCTTCCGCGCAGCAATACATAATGCAGCATTAGTTAAGCTTTACTTATAAACGGCTGCTTTGGCTGTGAAAGCTGTTCTTTTGCTTCACAGCTATTTCAAAGACTTAGTTCAAACTTTCAGTGAAGGTGGGTTGCTTGCAGGGAGCGTAACAAGGGGAGGCAAGGGGGAAAAATTGCCCGGGCGCCAAATCAATGCTGGGGTGCCGAATTACTGCGGGGGATGCCGAAAAGTCCCAGCAATCTTACGAGTACTTTCTTCAATACAGTACGTTTGCTTCCGAAAGACCTCAGTTTCGAACATGAGGGCGCCAAACTTGCTTCTTGCCCCGGGCCCCATCTTACCTCATTACGCCCCTGGTTGCTTGCACAACCCGGAACTGCAGCAGGAGAGGGTGCAGGCTTCTCAGCACAGTCTGTTTACGCTATTGTGCCAGCTGGTTATGCAGTATGGATTGGCTTGTGAATTATTATGTCTTTTATGAATGCTGTTAGTTATTGGTTAAAATAACTCAAATCTGTAACCGCGAACAGTTTGGGAGTTGCTTATTCAAACACTTTGGTCAGGGTTCAGTCCAGCTCTAGGTATACTGTGGGCTCCGAGCATGTCGTCATAATACTGCGTACCACAAAAAACAACTCATTTTTGACGGCGGCCTACATTTCGGCACGCCAGGACCGTTAGAGGGTAGCAAGTTAATTAAAGGTATTACAGTAGATTATTTGATTGACCACCACGGTGATTACGTGAAATGATTACCTCTAAAACCGGTCAGATGACTGAAGTTACGTTGTAAGCGGCAAGTTGCTCCCTCAACTCGCGAAGGTAAAGTGCGTCGTCATCCTGATGTGGCCCATCACCCATATCGCAGTTAGTTGCACTTCCTGTGTACACAAGCATTGCATCGCTGCTTACCGCTCCGGAGGCAAAGTGAGCTAACAATCAGGGCAATTTTGCAATTGCACATTCGCGCAAGTTCCAACCCGCAGGAAAGTCGTCTTGCTTGTCCTTGCTCGATTACTTCCACACACCACGCATGCTGAAGCGTGTCCGCAAGTACTGTAAAAATAATTGCTTTCGATCGTTTCTTGCCATTTCAGTCAACATCTGGGGGTCATAGCAAGCTTTCTGTAAACACAAAAGCTTCCGGTAGAGTGAACATTGCACTTACGTGCAGGTGCCACCAACAATGCTTGACAAAAATCAAACGCGTAATTAACTACAGCAGGAACCATAGAAAAAACGTTCTGAATATTGAAAAACCTGCAACATAAACACCTCCCATTGATCACATCA
>JGI24158J21664_10015223_pt1 | contig 10041 bp, 8 predicted proteins | sample Ectturendosymbi3_FD_21664 | JGI IMG/M metagenome (IMG submission 21664) | reverse complement strand
CTTCTGCTCAAGTCAAAAGCCACAATACTGCAACTATGTTAGTACGTATCATTCTGCTCCTGAAATTGAGATTTATCGCTCATGGCTCCAAGAACAATTTTTGTAGTATTGGATAGTGAGGTCTTGGTTGGCTCATTCATTTTTTCTTGATGTTTGAATGCTTACAGACAAAGCTAGTTTTTTGACGAAATTGCGTTACTTGCCCGATTGATTTTGCCATCCTGAAAGAGCAAATAACGTGTTTTGTGAACAGCAAAGGAAACCTCAACTTGGGTGCTGTTAATCACGTGGTGCTGGACGAAGTGGACAATATGCTGGATATGGGTTTCGCTCCAACTGTCGAAGAGATACTGCAATTTGTCTACACTGAAGGTAATCTCAACTGGGCATTATTGCTCCTGCGATCTTCCACCGTTGCAGTGATTGCTGTTGTGTTTTCAGGCCGTGACCTTCCGCCTCAAACACTTCTCTTCTCTGCCACTTGTCCGTCCTGGGTCTACAAAACGGCCGAGAAGTACATGAGGAAAGAACAGACTGCGCACGTAGACACCATTGGGTCGTCTGTGAATCGAACGTCTACGACAGTCGAGCATCTGGCAATTCGATGTCAGTATCATGACAGAGCCGCTTGCATAGGTATGCTACTTTTAATAGTTTATCCAGTGACAACGTGCTGATAGGTTACACTTCCTGAAATGCATCAGCAGTGATGCCTTGCTGTTAGTGCAAGCAAAAGAACATCTTGCTGGTGTAGTGTATCATCCGGTAAAATCGCAATGGCCTATGGCTTGCATGCTTTTCATACTGATTGATGCGAATTGTTGAGCTGCAACAGCTGCGTTATGCCGTGATACAATATGAGCTTCAACAAGGGAGCGACGCTAAAGTGCTGTTGGTATTTTATTTCAAGCCCATGTTACACAGTGAGACCATAAAAGTTTTTTGAGCATTTCATATAATTGTGCTCACAATTCGCCTAGCAAACTCCTTGATTCGATCGTAAGCTGTCCTTTTCACTTGGCAAATAAAAGTTCACCCCTGCTTTTTGAAAGAAGTACAAATTTATTGCAAGATAATGTTCCTACACAGTTCGAATCGTACTATAATGCGTTTCACTCATTTTCCATGAACTTAAGCGATCGAGTAGAGGCGATTATGAGCGTTGTGTATGACCAACCAGTCTTTATTTCCAGCAGAACTCGCATTGTCAGTACCTTGTATGTAGTTTATCTGTAAAACATTGGAAAGTTTTATCATGTGATGCAAACACTTGATTACGTCTCTGCATGCAGTCCCTTAATTTGCGCGGTGTAAAGACACAGCTTTTACTTAATCCACCCGCAAAGCAAATCCTATATCAAAGTATGCAGTATAATGAAATGATTGCAGTTGACACGTTAATTTGATAACACAGTGAATAACAACAAGCTGCACCCGTCCTTTCCTTGTGGCTTGATAAATACCATTAAATGCGTCCGTTGTGTAATGGTCATCATGCAATTTTGTGATCTTTTATCGAAAAGCTCCACTTCCAACATTTCTTAGTGACGCTTGTTTAAAAATAGGGACGGCTGTTGATTTTTGTTTTCATGTTTACAGACATTTGATATGGGAGTAAAACATATCGCTGGTTCAATTTATCACCAAAGTGTTGAGTACAAACTGGAATGGTTCCGTTTCCAGCTTGATAATTAATCTTTGGAAAATGGTACTTCCGACAACCATAATCCTTTGCCTGCTTGTTCACTCGTGTCTGCAAGCCGAAGGCTGTCGGGACAGTTGTCACGTGATATTCACGCTCAAACGTGATTGTTTGATGGTGGTGTTAAGGTTTTCATTGCTACCACCACATCTTGCAGGTTCAGTAGTTCAAGTCCACAGCGGGATGCACGGTCGCGCTATGATCTTCACCGACACAAAGAAAGAAGCTAACGAACTGGTTGTCTGTGAATCTCTGCAGCAGCAGCTCAAAGCGCAGGTTATGCATGGTGACATCGAGCAGAAGCAGCGAGAGATTACTTTAAAAGTAAGTTGACTTCATTGTTTCGATTTGGACGGTGATGATCATGTGTGGCAAATGGGATTAAGTGACATGTTGCTGCGTACTTTTGTAACATGCACATCCTATACTGTTTCACAGTATTCGGTCCAATTTCTACAGACAAGTTTGGAAGATGTGTTTCACTGCCTATGCTGCAAACTGCGCCAGTGTCTCAAACAATTTTACGGAAAATGTTTTTCAGGCTTACCGGGAAGGTTCTGTGAAGTGTCTCGTTGCTACAAACGTTGCAGCAAGAGGTTTAGACATTCCTGAAATCGACTTGGTAGTCCAGACAAGTCCGCCTTCTGTAAGTTCGTTTTACAGCGTCTTTGCGAAAATTCAAAGAAATCGATGGCTTTCATTTTGGGTGGGGCTTAGATTCGTCGACAAGCAATTCGGTACAATGTAGTTATTATAAGTCAAAATACTTTTTTGTTGCTTAAAATTTAGAATGATGTTTGGTTACCAACGTAATATGATAGCTTCTGTCAAACACGCAGTGAAGACCGATGTTTACATAAAGTCGTATAGGAAAATGTCAGACAGGAGGCGGAAGTCGTCTGCTCTGATGAAAATCCGTTGTCGTGGTTTCTGACTCCAGTTGCTCATTCCACATTCCCTGAAATGCAATAGAATGTGCGTATCGCTTACAAAAAGCTAAACTTCCTGTAATTTTTTCCAAAGAAAAGGCGGCTGTTTGCATCCGAGACAACGTTGGTTTTGCAGCTGTAACAGTCAAATAAATTGGTCACAACCTCACTTTTTCTCCCATCGCCATTGTACCTTGATTTTAAGCATTCCATTCTTCAGTTGACGCAACCCTAAGTGTCCTGATTCCCTTTCTAACACTTTGAAAAAATCAATAGCGATTAGCCTGGAATCGTTATTCACACTTAGGTTGGCAAACGGCCCTCTGTCGCTCACGCCTCTTTCGATATACATGGAACAAAATATAAAATGTCTCCAACGGTGCCTCATACATATTCGAAGCATTCGTTTAAAAATATTAAGCTGAAGAAGCAATGATTTCATACACTAGTAAGGTTACCTGCGGTTGTTAACCATAATTTCTTTCCACAGTTGTATAGTTACTTAACAAGTCCACATGCTTATATTCTTCGTGTCCGTGATGTATCTTCCCATTATTGGTGCCTGAACAAAAACGTAAAAAAAATTAACGAAGCTGTATAATGTCCAGGCGTAAGTGCAACAACTTTCCCGTACAGTATTTTTTCCAGTGGTCAAGTTTGAAGGAGTTTTTAACTTCAAAAAAATGTTTAAAATTTTTTGACGTTGCAAGCACCATAGCCTACGGAGTTAATTTGTCTCTAGACAGTAGTGACGAAAACCGCGGACTCCAGGCAATCTTTCGGTACATATTTATTTTGAAATGTGCTGAAGTAACTTATCTAACTCATGCAGTCTATACAAATCAGCAACGCGTGGTCCGTCGATGAGGTTTATAAGATTTGACTACAACGCTCACTACCAGACTCAATGCATTGTAGACTACACCCTTTAAATATCTTCGTAGCTGCTGCTATTACCACCAATGGTGGCAACAGTTCTGTTTTTGCTGCTTACCGGATTCTTTAGAAAAGTTCTGAAACTTCAATATTGTCAGTGATAAACTGCCCGCTTGACAAAGGCGAAAATGCAGCTGTATTCCCACACTGAAATGCATTGTTTTGAAAGAACGCGCATCAGGTCTAGAAAAAACAGGCCTAGGATTGTAAATATGGAACATCAAACTCCGGCAAGACAGCGTTCACAAAAATCTCTCGTGTTCGTAAGCAAGCTGTATGCTTCAGGCGAAACTGACCTTTGAACATCTGAATCAATCTCGGCACTGAGCTTTACCGTATCAGGAAAGACGCACTGAATTGCGGTTTTGTAAGAAATGAGTTATATTTTGTTTGAGAAAAGATGGCGATGTCTCGATAAAACAAGGCCCGCAGTTCATGGTGCGTATCAGGTAACCTGGTGATGTGACACACCCGTGAATACAAACCAATTTCATCAACGAAGTGTTTTCTTAACTTAAAGAGCGGCTTCAGGGCTCTGAAAGAATTGAAAACATTGTGCAACAACTATAAGGCCTTCAACTACCGCCGATAAGATGTCTTGCATCTTGTTGTCATTGGATAATGGCAGTGAAAGTCTTTCTTCAGGATATCGACTCATACATTCACCGAGCTGGACGCACGGGCAGAGCAGGAAGACAGGGAGTTTGTGTGTGCTTTTATAAACCAACGGAGGATAATTTGATCAAAAAGGTGGAAGAGAACGCCGGGATAAAGTTTAAATTGGTCGGACCCCCTCAGCCAAAGGTTAGAATTAACTTTAATGACGTAATACGAACTCGTGATTATCAGAGCTCCAACAATGTCGGATCAAGCAAGTGATTCTGAAGATTCGATTGTCCTTTAATCACNGATATTTTTTCATTCTTGGGATTTTGAAGAATGTCACGTAAATTTAAAATTTGTTTTATAAAATCTTTCTCTCAGAAGCTGTCATGACGNAAAACAGTTGTGCGTTGTTTTGAGCGGTATTTTCCCCAAACTGCCTCAGTCGCAGTGGTGGGGTTGCGGCTTGTGCAAAATGTTTTTAACATTGAAACCGCTGAGACCTTTTTTGTAGCCGATTTGCAGCACCGACGTTCATCAGCTAGACCAGGGGTCGGCAACCTTTCCCGAGGCGCGGGCCAAAAACAAACTCAGCAAGGTATGGCGGGCCGTAGTAACTTTCCACCAACAATTCCTTTCCCTTTGCTGTTCATGATGTTAAATTTTCGGGATTTATGGAGTTTTAATCAGATTAACTCCTGATTTTCACAGTTCGTAACGAAAGCCCAAAATGCGACAGCACATTTATAACACAATGCGGAAGGAGGGCAGATTCATAAAATGAATACCACTAGGCTAGCCATTTACAGTTACTACAATTTGGTGAAGAGGCTGCGGGTCGGATGATTTTGCTTGGCGGGCCGGATCCTGTCCGCGGGCCGTGAGTTGCCAACCCCTGAGCCAGACACTGCCACCAGCCTTTTTCATCGTCCTGTGCAAACCTAGTAATGCTCTTTTCCTTAAATTTAGGACATCGTGAAAGCGTCTGTTAAAGACGCCGTCACATCGCTGGAGTCTGTGGAAAAAAGCGTCTATTCTGAATTTTTAGAACACGCGAAAACACTCGCTGAAAACCATGAGGGAGGTACGTTTTTAGCAGTTTTCGTTGATTGCTGGATGAATGTAATTTTGCTGCAATTTATCGTGCGTTATACAGTACACGTATCATTTTATCAATCGCAAGCAGCTATGAAGCGGCATCTTGTTCAATNATAATTTGTNTGATGTTTNAAGCAAACGAAACAGTGTGTTTAACTGTCACTTGTAGCTCCAGTGCAGTGGTTCTCAAATTTTCATGAGCCGTGACTCCNTTCAAAAGACTCTGGCGAACACTTAATATATCGTGACGCTTGGGTTATGCAATATCACGGCAAAGCTACCTAGTGAAGGCCTCTGCTCGTGACCCCCAGAGAACCGGTCCGTGGCCCCCAAGGGGGCCCGCGGGCCCCGTTTGTGAACCCTGCTCTAGTGTAAGGCATGTGTAATTTGCTTTCCAAGCATTTGGATTTAATGTTTCCGATGTAATTTTTTTTACCACCATGGTTTGACATCCGTCTTATGTACGTGCCTTTTGCTTTGCTAGTCAGTATCGGCAAGTTTGTAAAGGTTAATGCTTGCCGTGAAGCGATGTATTATTGTATAGACAGTTAGACATAAATGCCGAAACGTTTCACAACAGCAAAGGTTATTATTTATTTTTAATTTTTTGTGCGATTTTAAGGGGCATTGGGGGCTTTGTCTGCCGCCCTTGCATGGGTTTCTGGAGCAGCCACCTTGCAATCGAGATCGCTACTGAATTCACAGTTGGTACGTCATTTACTATATAGTATGAAATACTCAACACAACATGCATAGGTATTCTAATCCTCTATTTTGTTGTAATATTACTCGCTTAGACCAAAAGGTATCCGTAAGACTAAAACGTTTTGTTTAAGTATTCCGATTGTTCTGCATATATGTTTTGACTTCCATCCCTAGTGGCATCTTTTTTTCTACAAAGCTGTCGTGCTTTTCTGTTACCTCTGTGCTATTTTGTTCATGACTTGGCCATGTTCTTCTACTTCTTGTAAGCGCACAGCGCAAGATAGATCCATGAGCAAATCATAATCGAGAGCAACTTAGCGAAAACGCTTCTTATTTGTTGAAACACAAATTTTAATGATTAACTTAAAACATGTCGTTTGGTCGTGTTTCCTGGTACTTCTTTTTATTTCCTAAACTCCGTACGTTTTAACTCCGTTGTCCAAATTTTAATCGAAAGCCTCGCAAACGTGCGGTTTATTTCGATGGTATCCACTTCTACAGGATTACACCACCTGGATTTTAAAAGCCGAATTCGAATTGCGTTTCGCCGGCTTTATTTACTCGACGTTGGAAAGAAACATCAGCCAAAATGTGCGAGGTGCAGTCAGGGGCATGAGACTGACTGCTGATAGAAAGGTAGGCAACTGTCACCGATGCGCCTGCGCCTTCTACGCTCAAGTGTCTTGCACGGCAATGAATCTTCCTTGTGCCTAAACTGCCTTTGGTTGTAAAGCATTTCCGCAGTGAGCACAATTTGTTGGCGTTGCATTTGCACAAGCCGCCTCTGTCCGGCGCTGATGTGCTGCTTTTGTCTTAACGTATACTGTAGCAAGCAAACTGATCATGGCTTAATAATTGGTTAATGCTCTTTGTTGTCTAGAAGCTAAAGATGCCTTGCGTATAATTCAATCCAGGTTTTTCGTATATGTGATGCAACTTGTTCAGCTCCATTAGTGCAACGAAAAGCAAATTTTTGTTATGTTTTGTGAATATTTTTATTGCTTTGCTGGAGCCTTCTGTCTGTTTTTCCGCTTGTCAGTTAAAGACGAGCAATTCGACATGAAAACACACAGGGGTTTGCAGCGTTATAGTGAGGTGGTGTATGGAAAGGATTCGTTCAGCTATTTGCGAACATGATGAAAATCATTCCGAAACACGTTATCTGCAACAACGTTGTATTTCCAAAATATCGTCGGTTATTGCATAAATTATCACTGTTGCTTTCAGGGGGGGGTTTTTGATTTGCCCAACGACTTCACAGAAGAAGTGGAGAGTGTTTGGAGAGACTCACCCACCTTAACCCTCCAGAAAGCCGAGGAGCTTCCTGAACTACTGGAAGACTCGAGATCGTCTTTTCGGTCCAACGGTGGCGGCCGTTTTGGCCAGCGAGGCGGTGGCCGGGGCCGTTCGAACTTTTCGAGGGACCGTGGTGGTTCAGGCAACTTTAAAGCTGGATATTCAAGTGACCGCAGTAACAGAGGTTTCAAACGCGGTTTCTCGAATAGCCGTGGTGGTGCAGCCGGTTTCAAGCGTCGCTGGGAAGGTGGTTATTGAACTTAGTGGCACAAAAGTGTGCGCGCATTGCAAATTGCCGGGATAAAGGCACACATGATTTCCGCCGACAAATCTGTTACTTTTAAATCGCGTTCTGAACCTGTACATTCTAATCAGTTCATTCTCAGAAAGGGTCTGGTGCGTCTATGTCAGAAAAAATCAATGCACGTACAACCAGACGCAGTTGTGCTGATGTTGCAAACTGCTGTTCTGTGAGAAATTGTTGCTTAATCAATGCGCTGTCGCAAGACAAGACAATATCTCAAGGATTGCTTGAAATAATTGTCATTTTTAAACGATCAGTGCCCTGTGGCTCAAGTTTTAGAAACTACCGCCTTCTTGAATTTAAAATGCCTTGTCGTTTTCTTGCTTGCTTGAACTATTGTTACTTACGTTTACTTTGAGCGATGTTCGTCTACTCATTGCCTTCGTTTGTGGTGCGCCCTCGGGTGGTCGGTTTCTTGTGTCAAACTTGCGCGACTAACGGACTGCCATTGTTTTAGGAACAGATTTAGCCGCGCATTGCGTTCGGCAAATAAACGTGTTAGAACGCTTTTCATGCGAATTGTAAAGGCATGAAACTTCGTGTTCCCATTCAAAATGTTTCGAGATCGTGCAGAAAAGACCTTGGCTGACTTAATTCTTATTACCTCGTACGTTATAAGCAGGGCTACCATCGATTTGGACTCGAAAATAGGGATGGCCAGAAGAAAACGATAATTATCTGCATATTTTTTTATTCAAACGTCAGCGTAAGCGTAAAAGTTACGTATGCAGGTATGTAGTGCCAGCGAAAGAAGTGTGGGAAAACACCCAAAAACTAGCCATTTAACAGCTTCACAACTCATTTTAAAGCAAACCATGAAAAAGATGTAGAAACGCCGTTCCCGCCCCACTATACCCTGCATGTATGAAATTGTATTCATGCCGTTTGTGAGCAATTGAAAGTGATTGTAGCAGACTTTCAGATGAATATGGCAGCCTCATACAACCTGTCAACATAAAAAGTTCACTTTTTACGTGGTGATCCTATACTTTTGGCCAATAAAGTAGAAATAAAAAGCTGATTCATTTCAAGCAGATAAAGTAGCTCTTATGGCGATTATTCTATTATTAGCCGACGTTTCGCCCACTTACTCAAGTGGGTTTCCTCAGGGCTATGTTTTCAACCACGTATAACATGCAACTTACTAATAACAAGAAACAATGAGCAGTATGACGTAATAAGCAAAAACCGCAAAACTGACCATCACGTTATAGCAGGGGTCGGGAACGTATGGCTCATGAGCCAGATGTGGCTCTTTTGATGACGGCATGTGGCTCGTTTGATATTTTCTTAACACGATTGTTACGAATGAAAATTTTTTCTGTAATTATCCATCTACCAGACTACAAAACCGTCAGCAACACCATGCAGCACCAGAAATCGCTTTAACAGTAAGAAACTTGTTATTAAAGAGAAAATTCAGACATTTACCATTGTTTAAAATTGTTGATTTTGCTTAAAAATGCACACGTTAGTTAGTAAGATAGTTGCATTAAGTGATGAAAAATATTATACGGCTCTCACGGAAAGACAATTAAAAATACGTTGGTTTCATGGCTCCCTTGCCAAAAAGGTTACCGACCCCTGCGTTATAGGAAAGGGTGACAGCGTGCCACACAAAAATCGTAGAAGTGTAAAATGACAAACGCTGGGAGATGAAGTATAACAACAATAAAACGTACGTAAAAATGCACAAGAAATGGTTAAATAGGTGGGTTAAAATAGAGAACAAATAAAGTGTAAAATAGTGAATAAATAAAGTGTAAAGCTTGCGTGGTGGGAGTTGGCAAGTTTACAGACACAAAGGCGGCCAAGAAGGAAGGCAAGGAGGTTCAGTAACTGATAAGCTTCGTTCATGTTTTAAAACATTGTAATAGATAGCCGGGAAGTTTGCGCTTTTATCGTTCACAGTGTTAGTTTTCAAATTAATATACAATGATTCTAAAAAAATGCGCGGCTAATAAAATTATCGCCAGAAGAGCTAATTTAGCTGCTTGATTTGAAACCTGGTGGCAAATACTACGATACAGCATGTGTAGCAAAATGAACAGTATTTTTCTATATCATTTGTTGCTTCAAGTCACTTTCTGACATTATTGCTGAACATAAGATACAGTAAAATAAGGCCGAAGTCCAAAATAAGTACATTTCTTAGAAGTAAATACAATAAAGTTTTCTAGGACAGTCCCCCTCATCCAAAGGACAAATCTTACAAATAAGTACGGTATGGTAGCCCTGGTTATAACAGACTCATTGCTTCTTCAGGAATGGTACTACTACCGTAGGACTAGATTGGCTCTTTTACCCAAAATTTTTCTTTTACGACGCTGACAATTGTAGCGCGCCTAGTACTGAGCGTTTTATATTGTATCATTGTTAAAGGTGTTGCTATGCTTACGTGAAACTTAGGTTTGGGCTGTGCTACACATGAAGATGATTTAGTTATTTGGCCTATGGATGTGATATAG
>JGI24158J21664_10015220_pt1 | contig 10041 bp, 4 predicted proteins | sample Ectturendosymbi3_FD_21664 | JGI IMG/M metagenome (IMG submission 21664) | reverse complement strand
CTTCTGAAGGGGGCCAATTAGATGTACAATAGTTGTACACTATGTTCAACACTTTTTTCCACGGAAGGCAACATTTTTCAAGGGGATTTGTGCCTCCCATAGTTACGGTCCTGTTCAATAGAACCAAAAAAAGAGCTGTGTGCTTTTGCAATCAGTCGCAAAAATAAGTTTTTTATATATTGGGCAGGTGCTGAAAATAAGTATGAATATGGCTATTTAGAGGAAAGGTTTCTTAAAAAGCATCTCAGCAGTGTTGAACGTAGTTGTATTGAGCCGAACATGAAATATATTCATGCGGACCCCTATCTCCCTCTTGTCACATCAAGTTCAATCAAAAGAGGTTTGGCATTAAAAAGTTTGCTGTTAACATTCACTGGATATATACATTGATGATTTATTTTCTTCAGATGTATTAAAACATACCTTGTTGTAGTATTGTTCAATTTTCAGGATTGACCTTTAAATTAACATTTCGTTTTGATTCGCCTTCAAATATTTAAACCGAAGATCTACTTTCCATAAATTGGTAACAGCCAGTGATACTAAACCCAATAATGTGTTCCAGCTAGCTGCTTGAAGTTTCGTTAGCTCGATTTTGAATTTAAGGAATGGTGCACATAAACCGTGCAGCAATGGACCAAGAGTTTCATACAGTTTTAAGCATGGTTCATTGGTCCCTCAAGCCGGTTCATGGGTCCCAGCGCATGGGGACGCTTGATGCACTTGAATAACGAATGAAATAATCCATGTAACTTTTAACGTTGCAGGTATTTTGCTCCGTAAATTCCCACAAAGCATGCCACAACCCTAAGACACTTACTGGAAAAATTTCAGCAAAAATATTGCACCGTGTTGTAGCTACGCTCGATATCATAAAAAGTGGCTTGTAGGTGCCGACTTTCCCCGATGCTTTTTCTCGTTCTCTCCTGCTACTGATATCGCACGTTCATTCAGACTTATAGAAGTGCAACTACACCGTTTAATCCACATCGGGAAATGGACAAAAATTTTTCGCCAAGCTACTGTTCAAGTCAAATAACCTATGTGGAAGCGGAAGCGGTAGAATTTTCGCGCTTCCGCTTCCACAGAAAAAGGATCGCTTCCACATCCCTGGTGTATTCACCATAATGTCTACATTCACGTTTATTCACGCAGTGTTCCATACTACACATAGGCGTAGCCAGGGAAGACAAATGGGCCAAGTACCCCCAAATGTCTAGTACAGTATATCTTCTCATTTTGTGCGTCGAGCGGCGGTGTCTCGAACCAAATACTGTTTCTTGCTTGAAGTAAAAATATCTGGCTCCTCACTGATATTGCCCATTCCTGCGATGCACCATGAAGCAGCTTTAAAATCCTTTTGTTACCAAGCAACAAGTATGCAGCTTTGACAAAGCGACATGCTAAGATGTGGAAGTCTGTGGAAAAGCTACATTGTAATGAGAACAACTATTTACAGAGTCGTCCGTTTTATCATTCGTCATCAAACATATCACCAGAAGAAACCGGATGGGTCTTTCCCATCTTCGAAGCTTTCTCCAGCGTCGTCGTCATCATTCTTCAATCCACCATCTCCCCAATCACTTCCGAAATCGTGATGGTTGTCGTCACCAAATCCAAAACCCTTTTTCCTCGAGTCACTGTCTTTAAATCCAACGCCCAGAGGGTGATCCTCATGGTTGCGAACAGGTCCGAACCGAGGATGATTTCCATTTAATGGCCCGTCGTTTTTGCTACCATATCCAAAGCCGTCGTCATTAGGAACGCCTCCGCTTATTGGATCATTGCTGCGTTCTCCCACGTGATCCAAGTTGTTGTTACCAAACGGAGCGTCATCAGCCAGACCTCCATCGAATGGGCCACCTCCCAACATGTCTCTACCAACATCATCAGAAAAATCGTGACTAAGATCGCTACCAGGGTGGCCTGGATCAAAAACTCCACCATCGCTCCTGGGGGGTCCAAGGGGCCCCGGGATCGAATCAAGACAATGCGGATCTCCACCTGTACCAGATCCTGTGCTTGAGTTGGTTCGTTTGTACGGTTTAAGTGGCCTGCAACCGAGCACCTCTAGTCTCATGCCGGCGTAACCAATCCAATACAAAGGATAAATTCGCAAGTATCTTGCAACAAACGCGCGTTCGAACATGTTCTTCTTTTGATCATCGCAATCCAGGACGCCGTCGAATGTCTGTCAACCAAGTTAAGAAGAACACAATTAGCAGTACTGCTACAAGATGTAATTGACAGATTGTTGTGTGCATGCGCTCATCACAATTAGGATGCTCTTTTCTGGGTGTAAATATTCGACCTTCGTTCCACAAATTATGTTGACAAACGCGGATAAATTTTCAACAGTTTTAAGCCGAGATAACCTGCGAAACGTTATGTAGAGAATTTAAGCACATCAAGCGGTCAACTGGAATGCAGAAGTGGCTGTAGTTGGAATGATGGTAAACGTACTAGCAGTGAGCAACAGTTCAATGAAAGCTTGTTTTCAACCACACTTTGCAGAGAGTGAATGTTTTACCCGAAAAATGATTAACACTAGTGTAAACGTCTTGCTTTGAGAAAACGGTCTGCCATTTGTCTTGGATCCTATCGTCTGCAGGTGCTTCTGGAATCTTACAGATCTACAGCATGAGGAGTTAGACCAGGGGTTCCCAACCTTTCTCCTACCATGTACCCCTTCAGCATTCCGACAGATGAGCATGTACCCCTTCAGCATCTCAACAGATAAACATGTACCCCTTCAGCATTTAGACAGATCAACATGTACCCCTAAAATTTCCTATGACAAAACATTTTATTGCATTATTCATAGATATATTTGACAATAAGCATATAATGATTTTGAAAATAATATTCACTGATATATGTATAAATATTTGGGAAAAATTATATGTAAATATATTTTGCTCTTCTATTGCTAACCTTAAATGTACCCCTTCGGATTGGAGAATGTACCCCCAAGAGTGCATGTACCCCAGGTTGGGAACCCCTGAGTTAGACCAAGGTATTCCAGTAATTGGGATTTGTTGTCCTATTTTGGTTGGGAAGACACACAGTTCTTCGTTTGCCGAAAGCAATGTAGACTACTGCAGGTCGTCTTGCAGTAGTTGTTTAAACGGTAAATCTCCGGTTGTGAATGTAATTTTATGCAGTCTCCAAGTGAGCTGAAAGTATGCCTTCGGTGGCATTGAACGTTTTGTTGCAGTGAGCAAACTCCACTGCTCTGAAAAATTCCACATTAAATCGTACCTGGTCCAGAGTTGTCCAGTTTCTGCCATCCAGGCTATACGAGACGTTGAAGCTGGTAATGAAGAAGGTTGTGCTTTTATGTCTCCCACCTACAAACGTATTTAACCTTATAACGTTTGCAAACTGAGCTGCATTTGATCATATCAAATATGAGAAAAATATGCTGTTTTCTAAAATTCTCTGTCTTTTCTAAAATTTCTTTGCTGGCAAAGTCAACAAAGAAATCCTTCAAATATTACGCTGAGCAAAACATAGGTTTTTGAAGAACAAAATACAATTGACACTCTTCATACAATTATCACTAACAGTTAATACTCAGAGCAGCGATGTAAGCTGCGGACTACGAAGAAAACTTTCAGAACATCCATTGGTGCGGCTTAAAATCCTAACACTGACGCAGACAACACTCACCTTGAATGATCACCCCAGTTATATTCTTCTTTATCACGAAATCAACTTCGAACCACGGCGCTAAGTCATCCACTTCAGCGATCCAACTCCTCCGTCGGAAGTTCAGACGCCCGTATTTCGCAAATGAGGCTGAGCTCGGGAACCAGGACTTGGAACCAAGTGCGGAGGAGGCGCTGAGCTGGCTGTCGTGGATTTCATGCGTTTCCATGCCAAGTGGGTAGCAGCAATCTTGAAAAGGGGAAGAGAAATAAAAAATAGCATACTAACGAAACTTTTTTTGGGACATAATCCTGAACAACTTTCGATGCCTTTTCTCTGAGGTTTAAACGCGTCTTTTTACGTCAGCAACCATTTCTTCTGACTTACGCATATTTTCTGCAAAGCAAATTACACGTTTTATTATCAACAAAATCAAAAAAACGAACTTTTTTCACTCCCGATTTGACGTCACAAGCATACTTTCTGACACTCCATTTTCACACCTTGCGCGCCATGCATAGTGGCGAGCGTAACTAGAAGTTTGACCCAGGGGGGCAAGACTTTGCTGAAGGGAGCCCACTGGCCAACTAGGGAGCTCACTGGTCACCGCAGGAGGGCCACGAGGTGGTGAATGCGGATGTCGTGGAGGTCTAGATTAACTAAAAAACGAAAACATCCAGAAAAACAACAAACTACTGAAAACTGAAAGAATACCAAATATCAGAATGTCAGCTAAAGGCGTCCCAGTTTGCACAAATATCTTGCCCGAAGGGGCGACTCGCATTCCTGCCCCCTGTCAGTTACGCCACTGCATGCACGGGGCAGCCGCTCTCACTAAGTATCATTGAGGTCAGGCTCGCAACCAGGGGGAACCCAGGCAATTGTCTCCCCCAATATGTGAGCTGGTTCAATTGCGGCTTTCATCGAGGTTGCTGCGCGACGAACCCCAAAAACTTTTCATGCCTAGTTGTCAAATTAAGGCTTTGGCGCCGCCTGGCTTGGAGTGGATGCCGCACGTTGCAGTTCTGTTCGGCATAAAATTATATAAAAAATAAATGCACACAATCAGTTAAAGTGGTCTGCCGATCAAATCATCATTTCTTGTTATACAAAAATTTTTTTTTGTATTACCGGTGTTCCTGTAGCAAACAAAAAGAACCTTCTATCTAGTGCAAAACTGACACAAGTGTGGGAATATCTTGATGTTTATGATTGACCTCATCCAGAATATATCAGTTCTAGTACGGCAATTTCTTGTGCAAACTGTGGTTGATTGCCAAATTACCGTTCAGCAAGTTGGATAAATTAGCGAGAAAAGAATACGATATTTCAGGAGTAAACCTCAGTAACACAGGAAGATACGCTATATTTCAAACACATTCATTCAAATCCCAGTTAAACTTCTATATTAAGTGAGGTGCAATTAAATGCAGTGTCTGTGAAGTTGTTCAAAAATACGCAAAATAAGTCTCAACTTTCGGTAAGTCACAAGACTACTTTTCCATCATAAAATAACGGATTTAATAGATTTTAAATCACAACAAATTCTCACCACATGCCGGGCATCCGTAAAGTTCAAAGCGCAAACCATATCTTCCGTGCGCCGCAAGTGGATATATTCTAAATGTCTTTCCTGACACTAGAGGCAGCATAGTGCGCTTGACGATGCTGTCGTAATCCTTGTTTGCGATAAATCGCTCCGAATAAATATCCCAGTAAGTTATATTTTCTTTTGTGGCAAATTGATACTCAGTTGTCCAAACACCAGATCCTCTTTCGCATTCGACTCCCTTCAAGAATCACTAGTAATTAGAACTCCAATGCACACATTATTGTGTAACAATGACATTGTAGGTATATGGCGAAGTACAATTTTTACTTCAAACAACTAATACAGAACCTGCTGATTGACTGGCAATATAATTTTATTGCTGGAAAAGTTTTCTGAAAAAAATTGCTGTACCTCAAAAATGTGAATCTCACTGTTGCACACATGTTGTGTAATGACACACAATGTGTGGACCAAGGATTTTCTCTTTACAGTTCATGGGTTTGGATCGCACCGAAGAACAACTAAGGAACTCGCACCAAGAATATTGTATTTTGACAAACGTAGGAAGAGAAGCAACATTTTTCAAAAGCAACTGCTTCTTGGTCGACCTCACACTTTGCTGGCAGACACTGTAGAGGCCACACTAGCCTCGTTCAGCAATTCGCAAAGTGGTTGAAACTATTCAACATTTTTGATGTATGTGTATTTTTGTCAACTAATTAAAGCACAAAGCACAACGCAAAAGAACAACTGACATCAGAAAACAAAATACGATTTAGCCTTTTTTATACCTGGGTCGCTATAGCTGTTATTCTAGTTTCTTCTTCAAATGAAATTTCAATCCAAGGTTCCGAATCATAGCTTGACGGAATCCAACCTGACAAGCTGTAAGCAGATGAACAATATTCAACCCGAAACATTTGAGAAAACACAATGGAGATTTCACGAGTCTCGAGAATCCTAAGCCCCGGAGCAACTTTGATCTATGACTAAGTCTATAAAAATTGAGAAAATGAACAACGAAAAACTTCGAGAACAGTTAAGGTCTATATGCGTACACGTGCGGTCGTGTAATCTTATTTATTAAGCAGTGAAATCTTTCCTTGGATGATGGTAATCTGGAGGCTACGTTAATGACTATGGCAAGTTTTTTCAATAATGTCAATTTTTCGGTAGTAAGCTTGAATGACGTGATTTTTTGCAAGAACTTTGGATAGAAAGAGTAAGTTTCATATTCTTAATTTGATAGGTCAATAAACAGTCAATGTTTTTACCGTTAGGTCAATTTTATAGGGCAATACAGTCAATTTTTTGTAATTATCAGTTATTAATCAAAATTTCTTTTTAGTATTGGTGAGAAAACGTGAGAAAATGTACAACCTTACATTTTACACTTTAATTCGTCCACCTGGTGATTGGCTTGCAGTGTTATGTCGCAAGACTTAGACTTCATTTCGCAATAGCTCATAGACCGGTGTCGCAAGTTTCGTTGAGAATTTGTGTGCTTTCGTTTAACAAATGTTCGTTTCAATATAAAATCAAGAAATCCTCAAGAAATATAATTTATTCAGTCTAAGTTTTGTTAAGTCAATTTTTTAGTTGTTAGGTCAATGAAAACTTGCCTTACTAATGACGAACTACACACGGTAGTTCTAGGCTTTATCAACAGCGTGTGTTTGCACGACGTGTGCGATATTGAATGTCAAAAACGAAGACTCACAAGCCATCCTTGTTCAGTCGTGCGTATTTCGCATCCCAGCATTTCGTGAAAAACAGATCGTGCTGCATTGCGGAGGAGGCGCAGAGATGCTCATCAGAAATTTCCTCTGATTCCATGCCGAGTGGATCCCAACAAGCTGCAGAAAAAAGAGGATTTGGTTTGTTGAACACTTTTCGGCGGCATTTTTGGGGAAACTTATTAATCTGTTATCTTTGCTCTTATCTCAAGTTCTTTAAACTAGGCGTGTAGAACACATGGAAGAAACAGGGCCAGTTTGAAGCGAGGAAAAGGTCCACTGTGCACGACTTGCAGCTACACACATCACGCACATCACCATAGGCGGAGATAGGGATTGCGCAGCTGTTAACACCCAAAAATGTTGCTTTCCATGCATCTCCCTCAAGCTTTTTTTACGTCGGAGAAATTCCTATTTTACTTTGTTTTAGTGATGTAATTCCCCCCCGACGTCCCAGCCGAATGCATGTGTATGAAACCTCCCCAAACGTATCGTGCGTGTAAATGCACAGTATCCCGAAATCAGTGCCATGCTTGTACGTAAGAAATCTTGTACGACTCTAAACATTCCGCATTCAGTCAATGATAGAAATAAAGCAATAGTTTCACGCAACGAAACGGATGACTGTGGACCACAGACAAGAATCAACTCGCGGGATCACGCGAGTGAGGCACCAGTTTCAGAATAAACAGCAGTGGGTAGTGGAGTCGCATCAAGCAATGAGCAGTGCAACCAACCATGCAAGGCTGATACAATGTGGCGTCGTGGAACACGTTATGTTGCAAATTACAGCGGTTCCCAACATTTTGCTATTCATAAACTTCTTAAAATGCGGATTCAAGTTGGTGAACCACCACTTAACAATGTAAAATTTCAAAGAAAGCATGCACTGCGTCGCAGTGGGAACAGCGACGCAACACAAATTGGTTTCCAAAAAAATTTATGCTTTAACGCTCAAGTAGTGTTTCCTTCAGCAGTAACGATCTGCACAGTACTTTTGCAAATGAATTTTTGCGAATCCTTTCAACGAGACTTTTAACAGGTGTTGACCAATTAGCACGAAACGCTCCAATGTTAACGAAATTCAAAGATAAACATCGGGCATAACAAGTCCAAAAAACTGCCTAGTTTAGAACACCAACAATCGGAAGCGAAGTTTCGAATCTCTCACGTGTTTGGCAGAAGAAACCAGCCCATCCTGTGGTGCAGATGCAGTGGTATCCACATTGTTCATCAACGCACTGGGCATCATTTTGACAGAGGTTGCCCACACATTCATCTTCAATAAACAAACGTCAATACTTGAAAAAAGTTACGACAAGCCAAAAGTAATAAAAAAATAGTCGTGCTTGTAGTTTACTGTAAAGCAGTTGCGATCTTCACGAGAGAACATTTCAGCTTTTTACGCCAAATTAACTTAAGAACGCTAAAGTGAGTCCCGGCTAAATGTTAATTTAATAATTTCCTGTAGGCGAACAATTTCAAACTCTTATTCAACAAAACATCTGCTTATAAAATGAACAGAAGTTTTCTTCGCTGCATTGGTTTTGATTTGGGTCAGAAATAAACACTGCTATGGATGCCGCTCTTTCCGCTCAAAACGCTTGTGAAGTGCGCGCAAGATCACGTGTGCCCGAGTCAAAAATGCTTCCAGGCTACGGACGCCACCGCTGTGCTCGGCTTCGCTTACCGATCTGAATTTCACAGTTAGTCCCATTCCATCCACAAGTGCAGTTGCAGATGTACGACGTGCCATCTTGGTTGTCACAGACGCCACCGTTCTGACAAGGATCCGATATGCACGGGTCGGGAATGTTCAGAGTGAACCTGAGCGTGCAATTGCAGGTGTTCCGTTATTCTAGTGCGCCAAAGTGATGATATGTAACAGAGACAATATTGTTAGGACAACATTTCTTGAACGAATGAACACGATGTCTAATTTCGTACAACCTTGAAAATTAACTGTTGAAGCCAGGGTTGTGGAGCCGGGATCGGAGGTTTTTGGGTGGAGTCGGAATCCTAACAACACCAGGAGACGGAGTCGGATTTTTTGTCCGTCTCAGACTCAGGATGTCCAATTGGTTTATTTTTTACATCACACTCCTAAGCTGGCAATTTCTGTTGAAATGGTACAATTTCTTTTGAAACTTTTGTTGAAACAAAGATTTCTTGCTGTGCACCACGATTTCCATTGATTTTAACAGTTAAACGTCATTCCCTTTATGTTGAGGAGTAAAAGTCGGGAGCCGGAGTCGGGAACCGCAAATGTGGGAAAGGTCGATGTTGAAGTCGGATATTTTACCTCCGACTCCGCAACCCTCGTTGAAGCAATGGCAATACTCCGAAGTGTCATGATTCAAGAAAGAGGTGGGTTTGACACATGAAAATTTTCGCAATTCCGATGAAGAAAGTTCAGTTGAAACAGGAGAGAAGATTAGGCGACTAATGTCAAGCACGGACCTGCACACTCCGCTGTAGGCCTCGGCGAGTATCTGAGCACATTCGCTGTCGTTGTGTGCGATCACATCCTGAACACACTGATCGACAAAGACGTTCTGCTGATCGCCAAGACCTTCGTCACACAGGGGATTATCCATCATCGGTGCCAGGGCTTCCTCGCACGCCTTCCTTGCCCAGGTCGTGTCGTTGGTTTCGCAGATCAGCGCAGGAGGCTCGACGACACTGCCAGGCAAAGACGGATAAATGGATCACGTGTGATGTCGGTGTCAATGAAAAACTTTAATGCAAAAACGACACAATCGACGATTTATTTTTGAAAGTGATTATCTAGAACATGGGTCTCCAAAGTATGGCCCGCGGGCCAAATCCGGTCTGCAACGGCATTTTCTCAACAGTGAAAAAACACATTAGCGGTAAATTTGTTGATTTGGAGAATGTGACATACCCAGAAATAATCATATTAGGTGAGATGTCCGGCCCTCGAACTGTTGTGTAATAGTTTATGTGGCCCTCNAAGAAAAAAAATTGGAGATCCCCGATGTAGAAGATATGTAGTTTAAATATATCTTTTTGAAAACTGATTATCTAGAATATACCTAGTTTTAAACGAGTCTATTGCCTAACTTAACAGTGAAAAACTGC
>JGI24158J21664_10015219_pt1 | contig 10042 bp, 6 predicted proteins | sample Ectturendosymbi3_FD_21664 | JGI IMG/M metagenome (IMG submission 21664) | reverse complement strand
AAAAAAAAATTATGTCCCTTATGTGCTTAAAGATACTTTCTTTTAACGTGCAGGTTTTATTATGTCACAATGTTGAGGGATCCTGTTGCTCGTTACATTAGTGAGTGGGCTCATGTTTCCCGTGGTGCTACGTGGGAACAAGCATATCTGAAATGCAGTGGTGAAGAGTATGACTTGCCTAACTGCTGGAAAGGTAGATAACTTGGGATTTAAATGCTAGTGAGTTCCCGACATTATTGTAAATTTTCCATTGTACTTTTTACATAGCCTGGTATTTGTCACGTTTTTATTTATGTTTGCAGTGGCCTTGTAGCATACATACAACTCTGCCATGTCATTTAAACCCTGAAACTGTTTTTGTGCTTATCATAGACAAGCCACACATCAATATTACTTTTGAAGAATTTGCAAGCTGTGAAAGCAATCTTGCTGAAAGCCGTCAGACATGGATGCTAGCGGACATGAGACTAATAAACTGCACAGGCCAAGGATTTAGTGATGAGCAGCAAGATGCAATTATGCTGGAAAGCGCCAAGAAAAATTTGCAGGTGTTTATTGCATATTAATTGACCATGTTTGTTTGTAAATACCTTAGATTTAAATACAAACAGCATCGTCTGGTTGGTTGTGTGTTTTTGAAATAATCGTTTCACTTTGAAACAACAGACTTATATAAATTTATGGTCTTGAGATTACTCTTGAACTGGTTGGTTTTGAGAACATCGTAGGCAGTTGCTTGTCTGCAGAAACCGACCGAAACAGGACAAACCGAATTTTTCCAAGAAGTAACAGAATGTAAGTTTAGCACCTTTCTATATCGGCTGTCACGAGTGGCCCAACGACAGGTCGTCAAGGCAGTTCATGTTTTTTTTGACAAAAGCAGCGTTTCTGAGATTTCCGTGCAATAGACATGCTTGCAGCATGACACATATCTTGCACAAACCGCTTCCACTAGAGAGTTGGGTGTAGAACAGTGATAGGCAAGCTTTCGTTATGATGACGCAAATCACCCTTTCCGTCATAATTGAAGGCCCGTACTTATTTTTGAAGGCCCCATTTCAAACTAATGCAGTATAGTTATTGTTACATGGCAATGCTATGTCAATGTTACGAACCGTATAATGACAACAAAAATGCTTTATTAACGTCAAACAATCAGTGTTCGATAGTTTTTAATGTAGCCTATGTTTTTTGGCCCACGCAACCGGCGCAGGACAGGGTAACCACGCGGCCCACAACACTAAATGTTGCGCGGCCCAAGAAAAAGTGCTGAACGGCCCACAATTGGCTGATGCCCACAGTATGCCGACCGCTAGTGTGGACTAATCAACTGGAAAACCCGATACCCTCAAACCCATACTTTCAGAAATTGCGACGACTTTGTGCAACGGTATCAAGAAACGTCACGTTTTTCGGGCCATAGAAGTCTACATCTCTCAGATCAGCATGGGTTAAGCTGTGAGTGATACTCAAGGACAAACCCAAGATCGTTTATTTTCCCCATTTCGTATGTTTATTGATGCCCGGAAGTAGATGCACTCACAGCAAATCTCGTAGAAAAAAACACTGTCCAATCTTGCTTACGTTTTGCCATCTAAGTAAACTGCGGCATCCAAAACTAATTAATATGATGGCAGAATGTTCGAAATTCGAAACCGCGGAGTCCAAATCTCGATCAATCTAAAATTGACTGAAATTGAACATAATATGCAATGATTGTTTTCAAGAGCGAAAACGAATGGCCGAGTAATAAAGCTAGGTCATACCTCGTGTGTGACGTAACAGCACGTGGTAATTGGAAAAGCGCGATGAAGATGTGGTATATTTGATCAACTGCTGTGGCATAAATGCTGGAAAACTTACGTTATTAAGACAGGCCCACATAACTCAAAACAGCAGTGAAAGGGACACAACAGGCCTGTTTTTCTCGGTCATAGACAGAATTTTTTTTTGAAATGAACGAAAACAATTGTCATTTCGGTCAGAATGTCTGAAAATATTGGCTGATGAGCACTGTTACCGCAAGTTTTAATGCAAATGTGAGACAAATGACCGAAATATCTCAGTGACCAAAATGTCTCAGCAAAAAATTGACCAATATGTCTCAGCGCCTCAATAAGCAGTGTCTCAATAAGCATAAGCATTTGAGATAAGCAGTGTCTCAAAAAAATGTCTCAATAAGCAGCACAGGTCAAAGCTATCTGCCGCGGGCCGCATGGTAACGATGTTGTAACGTTAAAATTGACCAATCCAACGAAATATGAATGCTATGCCACGAACAACAAATTGACGCAAGCTACAAATCACAAAAATGATATTTAATGGGAAAATTTGCATTTTTGGTTGGCAGCAGTCACGTCATAATAAGGCACGATGATTGAACTTAATCATTCTGTACATCTGTATTTTGCAAGCTTGCACCTAAATTACGCAATATCTTTCAGAAAATTGCGAAACATAAAAATTTTCCCTATGCGTCACGAATGTGCTCGCATTCATTTTAGTAGAAATGCAATTAGTAATATGGGGATCCCGTGGACCCCTTGGCTACTCCTATGGTTCTCGGTGCCTGAAAACATGTGCCAAAACAGGAAAATATCGTGCAGTACACGATGAAAACAGCTGCCTTCGGTGACTTGCCAAGACATAGTAGATGACTCCACCAGACAGCAGTACTCGCCCCCACAACAGCTGCGGGAAAACCGCAAGCTTGAGAGACTGTAGTAACAGTAATTATTTCCCCAATATGATAGTCAACAAACGGCAATCGCTGAATCAATGTGCAGCTTATTCTATTGCGTCAGAGACAAATCGCTTTCGCATTAAGTTGCCATCACTCAGTAACTCGTAGTGAAAAAGGAAGCAATTCTTTATTAAAAATTCTTATAATCTAAAAGTCCCAAAAATTAGTCTTGTTCTTTAAAGGCGCGCCGAACCACAGCAGCGCAGTGTCAATGTACCAAATAACCGAAAGCATTGCGGTTCCCATACTTCAGATCTTGTCGGTGTCGCGGATCTGCGTGTGTCTTTAAGTCAAATATAGCAAGTAGCTTACTAACGGTGTGTTATCCAAGACACGTGACTTGTGTTGTGTTTCATGTCCCGCATTTTCAGAATATGGCGTACTTCGGTATAACGGAAGAGCAGCACAAGTCGCAGGTGCTATTTGAATACATCTTCCAGATGAAGTTCAACAAAGACTTCTTCCACGTTGACACAAAGTCGTCTGCGGTGACGATTTCCGATAAGAGGTTGAAGGTCATCAAAAGTTTGAACAGTTTGGTTAGTATTTTTCTTTAGAACTGAATGTAGTACAGTAAACCTCTGTCAATCCGAATCATCGCAAAAAAACGGTGGTACGAATGATTTCTAACGATTTTCTTTATAAAAATGTTTTTTTCCGGATTTTTTAATCCGGTTCTTCGCCACTTCCGGATAAAATCTGCTCTTTTGACATCTCGTAAGCCGCATTTTCCTGTGCTTCCACACTGTTGTGCTCTTAAGTGCACTGACTGACTTCTAGGAAAGATTCGGCAGCTTTTGAAACGCAACACAAGCGTGCACACGATCAACAACGAACGTTTAGAATTATGATAACAACGCAACATCATGTTAATCGTAGAGACGATTATTACATCACACACGGGCATAGCCAATCCTCAAGTTAAGTGATGCGGACGCAGCTATGAGAACGCTGCGGTGGTGTGGACTTGGCTTTTCATGCACTGGCATGGAGGACATTACCTTCCAAATAGAGGGACTGCTTATGGACCAGTCGCAAAATCTCTGCGTCAGTCCAAAATCCCAAATTTCTTCGCGGCCAAGTAATCTAAAATTAAGAACTTAAGATCGTTCATAACTGCCTGGACATGGCGGTCACTAGTCAGGCCCGTAACCAAATTTTTCGCCCCCCCTGGAAAAATGTGTTGGACATAGTTTAAAAAATTTGAACTCCTCAGAAAACTCTGCCCAAGCTGGTTACGGGCCTGTCACTAGTCTGATGTACCATTGTAAATACATCAATAAATTCGTTTTGCTTCTGCGAAAGTCTGTTGTTGGGTCATAAATGTATTCAATTTCGGTGATTTTCACCGATATCTCAGTACTTAGATGATGTCAGGCTCGAAACAACCATCTTCGGATAATCCAGATCTTCGCTTAAACCAGATAAAATCGACAATAAACCGAGTTGTACTGTAGTCATCGTGTACTTTCATGAACTGATGTAGCAGCGCAGGAGCGAAATGGCAACTAAACCTGCGCAAGTACTTGTTCCGCGCTGATTGTTTGTACTAAAGTGGGATAATCGCGTAAGACGTACAGTGGTTTTCTTTGTTTCTTCCATCGCGCACATAAATTTGAATCACGTTCCGTAGCTAATTCCAAAGACCACTGGCAACTTTCAACATCTAAAAGCAGTAAAAAATCATTGGAGAAATTTGATAACGAAGCCCTCGGTTGTGCGCTGGATATGTGCAAATTGGTTAACGATACAGTATAAACTACCGTTGCGTGTAAACAGGTTGTTGGTTCAAAACATATTTTCCAGGATCTGGTTTGGGTGTCACACAACGTGTCTGTTTTGAACTGCAAGGCTTAGACGTTTGCTTTGCAGGACTTGGAGCTATACGACTTTGCCCGGCGTTTGTTTAACCAAAGGTACGAGCAAATGCTGAAGGCAACTGCGACAAACCACCGATGAAACGTCCAAGAGTATGTTGTGCAAGAGCGCATGGCAATCCAAGCCTTCCACTACTACCTTCATCCCATATGCTTCAGCAAATGCTTTGCCACTAAGTGAGCTGAGCAGTTGCATGGTGCGCGATTCGCTGCATTTGTATGCACCAGGCTGCCTGCACGTGATACCCGAGGTCGCCCCTTCTTTTTGAAGAAAGACTAAGTGTTACTGTGGTCAAAGATACAGACTGCTTTTGCGCTTACACTGGTCTCAGTGTTTTCTTCCTGTGAACCCGCACGCGACTGTGTGACTAACGTGATGAAGAAATTGGCTTATTGGTCCGTCGAGAATGCGCTGAAAATTTCACATTTGACGTCTGAAAATAAATAATCATTAAATTTACCAAGATGTGTAAGAAACTAGTTGGTGTATGCCGTTGACCCGTATTTTCAATGCCTGTTCCTTTTATGAAACTGGCAAGCATGGTTGTGCCACGGAAACTCATTTCAGTTTTTGAAATTTCGCCATCAAAGTGATCGTCGACAATGGTAGTGAGCAATATAAAGTTTCCCGTGTAAAGGATCGGAAATCCCACCCGTTATGGTTCAGAAAATCAGGTGTGTCTGTGAATGTTACATACACTTTTGCTATAAAATCACTGATAAAAACCAGGCGCTTGAGCTATAGTTCTCACTTGCAAACTATGTTTGTTCGTTTGCTTCATTTGTGCCATTTTCTCAGTCACTGTAGTTTTGTCTTTCTGTGGATGACGTCTTAATCTTGATTGAAAACATCCCTGTAATTAGGTGCACAGCCCAAAAAACTTAGACTCGAAAACTTTTCAATTACGACGTCATGGAGCAACGAAAAATGAAGTCGCAATGGCGTTAAGCCAGCAAGCAACGACGTTTTCTTTGCAGTGAGGACAGCATTCAAACACTCACTAGCCTAACGTTATGAGGCTTGAAGTGCTCGGAGCTTTCCTTGCATAGCAGTGGTTTTCAACCTGGGGTTGCGACACCCAAAAAGGTTGTGTTCCGTTTTTGAAGGGGTCGCGAGTACATTGTTTTATGTACACAGCTGTAATGCATTTGCTTTATTGGAGTTTTAGATGGGGGTTGTTGAGTTATAGTGGGTTGCTATAATGGGTCACGATAAAAATGATTGAAAACCACTACTGTAGGGATAATTCTGCAAGCTTTTTCATTTAGGAAAACATTCGATTCATACGACCCTGTTTAAGAAATATCTTTGAAAAAGTTGCTAACCAATTCTTCTGAAAGGCTAAAATTATTTGAAGGAAACTTAGCCTTGAATTTGCCAGATACTTGCAGTGCGTATTCAGTTGTTTATTCTTGTTTAACTCATCAGTTGAATTGCTTCGCGGAAAGTGTGGAGGAAAAGCGTGACTTCCCTCCCACTGCTTGATCTATCGCCACTGATTTCGGTATCTGTGGTGCCCTCTTTAATGCCGTCATTTTGCAGCATTCACAACAGATGTAGAAGGTCGTTAAGTCACGAGGCAGCTTGCATCATTTTGTAGCATCTCGTTCCCGACTTTTCATAAAATTGATTATATTCGCCTGAAACACATGTATTTGAGTTGAAAAACTTTTCTGTCGTTGCTAAACGTTCACTTCGGTTTGATCTGTGATATCGAAAAAGCTCTTGTATTGTTCTATCATGCTTTACTGCATATTTTTCAACAACTTATTGGTTCACCGTTTGCGTTTGTGCACATTTAGCTGTCAATCGTTATGTTTTCGTCTTTTTACCTTTACAAATGCATGCGGTATTTTTCTACTCCTAAGAGCTCATTTACCAAGTAAATGCCACTCATTAGGACGAACTGAATGACGCAATGTCATGAAGTTTCCTTTACCAAGTAAAGGCTATTTTTTCATGAAGTCTCCTTTACTAAGCAAAGGCTATTTTAATGTGGAGCTGTGTGTGACGACGTCTTTACTATGTAAATGATAATTACCGTTTATTATTCCGCGTCTCATAAAATTCATCTTGTTTCAAGAATGTAACAATGACGGCGACTTCAACTCGTGGTTAGCCCAATTGCTCCAAGCTGCCAAATTCGTTCTAATACTTATATACATGTATCGGTGTATCGGCAAGCTGTCTCTCTTGCCTGCAACAAGCCTTCGCTTATCGTCAGATGACCAGCGGTCCGCGCACTTTTTCGACGTTTGCATCGCCCTTTTTCTTGAGCAGCATGCTTCGCTAATTTTACTCGCAGTGTTCCGCCACGAGCTTTTTCGTCCATGTTGCATAAATTCTAGTTTGCTGATGGTGCGGTTTGGTGGCTTCCACCGAGTAGTCTTAATTCGTCATGAACATCTGTCGAGAAAAACTTGCGTGGAACATGCTAATGGCACCTCATTTCTTTTTCGGATCTATAGATCGTCAGACGCATTGTCAAGCAAAGACTAAGGCTTTCAGTAGCGCTGACCACAACATGATAGTTTTGTTGCAAAGAGACGCGGATAACTTACGTTCGAGCATTCTTGTGGCATACCTCATACTAACATATGCCTGTCCAAGGAAAATCATCCAGCCGAACAAAGAACGTGGGATATATCGTATAACAAAGCGCTTTTTTAAGAAATCCTGAAGCAACCTTTGGCAAAGCAAATCACTAACAGTGCGTTTGCTTCTGTTTTGGAGTCTGAAAAAAGCATGTCATTTTGATGCAATATATAAAGATCTAAAAGTTGGCACGAGCTGAAGCGCGAACCATGAAACCGAAACGAAACCTACTGTTCTTTTCATTATGTTTATTGTACACTGCTAGAGATAACGGAACTGAAGAAACCAGTAGGACTGACACATGGCGAACTCTGCGACCATAACAACTACCTCCCAAGTTTATATGAAGTACCCGGCACTTCTCACCAGGCCCGTCGCTAGGATTAAGCAGCAGGCGGGGCCAAAAACCAGAAGGGGGGCACATTTTTTAAATACTGTATTGGATGTATGCAGCAACCAGGGGCCCAAACGTGAAATGGAGGGGCATAGACTTGAAATGGGGGGCCGGGCACCACTGCCCCCCTGCTTCTCACCCCCGGTATTCTAGTGGCTTGTCCTTACTGTTCACGACCGAGCAATGCCTGTTTGGTTTTACAGTATTTTTCCTGTGTACTGGGTGCCTTGCATTTGCTGCATCAAAACTGTATGTTGGCAACCGACTTTTGAAGCATGTGTGTTCTGAAGTATTTGGTGCGTGTCCACTGTCAACTTAAATCGCTATTTTAAGCAGGAGCTTCGAACGGCGCTTGAAGAAAACGCGTACTCGCGTCATTTTTGGTTCCGCGATTTGAAAAGTAGACGGGTGCTTCTAGAGTTACTAGAAAATGACCATTGAAAAAAATGGTGCGTTTTCTTTCTTTTCCGTTACACCAATGTTATATCGCCCTCCAGGCGGACAAATCGATAGATCTTGAGGTTTACTCCCAACAAATCGCAGCGAAAAGACTGTTCTGTAGTGTCTGTTTTTGTCAGCCTGCATTGTGCAGACAGTGTGTGCTTGTACTATGGCCTGCCTGTCTGTTTCAAAATTAAATAAAAATAATACACCTACCTTTTCCTTGAACTTTTACTTCGGTTATGGCCAACGTGTTTTTGTTTTTTAGTTTTTTCCCCGGAAAAGGTTCGGTCAATCCTTGTTAGAAGTGAATAAATATAATTTGTTATTGGAACACTGAGAAACAGCTTTCACCAACTGCAAAACGCCTCGAGCCACAGTCGCTGTTCTCTGCAACGGCAAGAGTTGACATCCCACCATTGGCAGCAATCATTTTATGTAATAACTGCCTATCAGTCCGGTCCGTGGTGGTTTGTCTGTTGTGTTCGTGGTCGCTTGCTGCTCTACTGAATCGTTTGGTTTCACATCTTGGAAGATTTTGTGACCAACCTTGTGCTGTTCTGCCTTATATTTATACTGTATAACCTGCGACTTCGCATTGCTTTGGTACATTTCTTTTTCTCGTTCACATGCGCAGCCGTAATAGTTGCGGTACTTATTTACGAGAAGCGTACAACAAAGTCTGTGTTTGTCTGTAAAACGTTCTAAGTGTGGCAAGTTTGACAGATGGCTCATTAGCACAGTCGTTTTCAACGTGGGGTGCGCAACGCTCAGAGTAGTTGTGAACCAATTTTGGAAGGGTCGCGAATGCATATTTTATGTACACTGCTGTATTACATTTGCTTTGTTCGAGTTTTAGATGGAAGTCATTGGGTTACTATAATGCAGTTGTTCTTAACCTTTACAAACCCGCCGAACACCTACGTTGTCCTCAGCTTTTTTCAAAGCCCAGTTTGTTGTACAGTGACAACAGGAAACAAAATAGCAACTAGAAAATAAAAATGGGTAGTGATTAGGTAGGCTACTGAAACACAATCAACCAAGACCTTAAACTTGACAATACATAGTTTTGTCAATGTTATTTTCAGATTTATTTCATGGCGACAATCTGGGAGATTCGTGGCTTTGTTTCAGAAAGAACATTTCCCATGTCCTTTTCACAAGGAAGTCTCTTCCGTTTTTATTTTAACATCCACCCGTTCAGAAAACGCATGCTCGCATAAATATGCTGTTACAAACGACGAGAGAACAACAAGGGTAAATTAGGTGATACGAGGATACCTTTCCATTTGGTATGGCACCAAAACGTATGAAGATCTGTTGTGCTGGAGGTATGCTTTTGAATCTCGCTTTCCTGAAGCTCAATGTCGTCATCTGCGTATTGATTGTTAATACCAGCACTTGCAGTGTCGAAGTAAATGGCTTCCATATTCATGCTGGATACTGCCGTCGGTGAGGTAAGTAGTACTCAAAATGTCGGCCAAATAAGCTAGGTGGGAAGAAACTTAGACCCCATGAAGTGTTTTAAATGCCGCTGGTTGTGATATTGCGGAAACTTTGATAATTCTGCACTCAAAGGAAAAACGCGTCTTATCACCTTTACTCGAGATAGCCAGCGAACTTCAGAGAACTTGTAGTTGTAATTGCGAGTCCGTTTCTTCATACAGCTACATAAACATGCGATGATTGAGACCGCGCCCACACACATGATTAACTGTTTGAACAATTTTGAGGGCGTATGCGTGTGATGGTGGCAACATTTTTGACAGGAGTGCGTGTGGAGCATCACTCTTAAATTATAATGGATAAGTTAACTATGGTGAGAGTTATACCTTGCTACAGCAAAAAGTCGAAATTATTGCACAATATTACCAGGCCCGTCGCCAGGATTTAGCAGCAGGGGGGGCCATAAACCAGAAGGAGGGGCCGAAAACCAGAAAGGGGGGCACATTCTTAAAATAAAGTATTGTATGTATGGAGCAACCGGGGGG
>JGI24158J21664_10015218_pt1 | contig 10042 bp, 6 predicted proteins | sample Ectturendosymbi3_FD_21664 | JGI IMG/M metagenome (IMG submission 21664) | reverse complement strand
TGGGACCATATTGTTTTTTCTATAACATTGGGACCATATTATTTAAGTTTTAAAAAACTTGTTGATCAGAAGTTTCAGTTATAGTGAAATAAACACATTCAAACTGTCCAAATTCAGCAAAATAAGCTTTGCATTTAATATTTTCGTCCCGATCCCTATGCAAGAAATGGTTTATTTAAAGGCTATACAAAAAAGCGCCCCAATCGGCGTTTCTGTGTCGGGAACCACCGATCAAAAAACGTATCTGAAAAAATTTAGGGGGGCTTCAGCCCCCTTAGCCCCCCCTGGATTCGCCTATAATTTCCCCCCCCCTGTCTGCGCGCCTGATGTGATGAATATTTGCTGATGGTTTTGTTCAAATCAAGCAAGCAAACATTCCAATATTGCTGCATGTGAACAATATACAAGTTGCTTTCAATCCCATCAAGCGGATTGGGTTTGTGATCTCACAAACGACTTCGTTCGGCGAAAGGTATTGTTCGTGAATATCACTCAACATTACTTACCGAGGAATATTAGTGAAATGTTTCAAGGTTTCTTGCTACCAAAGTCGAGGTAGCACCAGCAGATGCTTTGAGGTTTGGAACTTAAAAACATAATTCTTTTATCTCCAGGAATACTTCAAGCAGATAAGATTTCTCGTTGCCAGTCGTGTGAACAGAAGTGTTTGTGAATGAGGGAAACTCACGAGATTTGACAAAAATTAAACGTAAGAGGATGCAGAGAAAATGTATGACGTAATTTGTTACGTCTTGAAAAAAACAATTTTAGTTCACTAGAAGTGAAAAAGAAAAATAAAACTTTCAAGTAATATATTTCATCACCAACAAAATGTAAGTTGACGTCGACTATGTTGATGGAACTTCACACCTCTGCAAATCTTGTCTATCGAAAGAAGTCCTTTCCCAGCAAAATATCAGACACTAAAGATCTTACAGGCTGTAAATTTCGCATACAAAGTAGATACCATCAGCTCTTATTCAAATAGAATCAAATCTTTTCACAAAAACCTGTATTTTCATCAACGTTTCGTTCTTGATAGTATTTTATTTTATATTGCTTAAAGTAAAGATTTGCTATTTCTCTATTTACATTTATTATTATGTCAAAGGTTGTGATTGACCTTTATTTCTCTGACATTTGGTCTTCATCCTGTCTTGCATTTTATTGTGCACTGATATTCTGGTACATTTTCATTTCGCACATTCCGCTCACGTTTTGTACATGGAGCGCCCACAGATGCAAACTTATTTATGTGGCAGGAGGGTTATGAACTCAAAATTTTTGCAAAACCCACAACATAACTAGAAGTAACTTGTTTACAAAACAGATGTAGGCATTTGTGTTGTCAACTTATCAGGCTCCTCTAACACAATACGCTATTACTGTTTCAATCCTGCATACATATAATCCCCTTTGAAAGAGAATATACCTCGATTACCAGAGGTTTTCTTGGTAACATCCATTGTGTGAAAGATACAGGTTTTTAATGAAACAAATCTCACTTGGAATAATCAAACAAGCAGGTTCTTTCTTCTTCGCTGAAGTCATCAGCTCTTGGTCGAAAATACCCTCCGTTGGATCCATCGAAATATTTCAAGCCACATTCTGATTCGTTTGCTGCTTCGTGATGCATGACGTCGATTAGAACTGTAATTCCCATACCATGTGCGACGTTCACTAGTTCGCGTAGCTCCTCTGGATTTCCATAGCGGCTGAAAGTAAGACGGCCCCTAGTGAAGGTTATCTTGTCTCAGGCAGGGACGCCGGAGAGTGGGGGCATGACGGGGGCAGTGGTGTCTTTTCATAAGTAATTTCGTGTTTTATCAATTACGATTTGAAAAAATGTATTGCAGCTGTTCGCGCATCCAGAAAATTCAGAATGGATTTACTCCATGTCTGTTATTATTTTTGAGGTCAACCTAGTTTCTGAAAAAAACAAAACATAATTGGAAACGATTTTTTTATACGTTTACATTACTCTCAAATTCTTCTTCCCTCTCTGCCCTACCACTGCTCCGACGTCCTGATCCCAGCTCCGGCGATCCCAGCGATATCACACTAGCTCGTTGTAACAACTTTATCACTAGAAAGGCGTTTAGTTCTCTGTAACTACCTGGATGCTGCAAAGAAATTTGAAACCCTTTGTCCCATGTCAGAATATCTTGAGTGTTCTGCTATCGCCATCAAAAGAATGCAGTTGTACCCGAGGTTTCGAATGCGGGGAAGCACCTGCGTTGTGAAGTGGTTGTACGTTGATATGTTGTTGTCGTTCGATGCGATCCCTACATGAGCTTCATAAATCCTCAGTCGTGTGGGTTTCACTGGTCGGCGATTTGTTGGCTGTGAATAAGAATTTATTTTGATGTTGATGACAAACGTCTATTATTTTTCATAGTGCTGCTCTTAAAATAAATACCAAACAAACTTGGCCTCGCGGAGGATGCCAGAATTTCCACTTCACATTGTCGTCATCTCGCAGCAGATACGTCGCCCACGGTGACGTCACAACCACCCGTTCATCACTGCCTTTTGGTTCAAGCACAATCTGCAACAGACACATGAGTGAACACGCCACACATGAGTGAACACGCCACACATGACAAACATCGACAATTATTCGATTACTTTCACTTGTAAAATAAAGTTGCACCATCCATCACTTCCTACTCATTCTAACCAGGCCACTTACGAAAAATCCGAATTTATAAATATTTCGAAGAAAGTGAAAATTGACTTGTTTGATCGTGTTTTCGTAATCAAAGAAAAGCCTTACACATATTTTTGTAACGAAATTTGTCTTGATTTTTAATTATCTTTTCCGGATTTGTTTATAACTTCGTCAGTTTGAAAACCAAGTTGTCCTTTCAACCACAAGCACACGAGGTCTATCTTGTCACCTGTAAATCGGACAGGTGAGGAATCCTGCTGCTCCCGTCAATGTGTGGGGGTATGTACAGCTCCCATTTCCCGTACGCCTTTGCTTCGTAAGGCCATTCTTTCCAATCGTCTAAAACATGAAGTAAATTCAAAATAGAAACAATAATATTTTGCACAGAGCGATTTGCTTTTCGCGCTGATTTTAGTTCATATTTGCAGTTGATCACTGCGCACATTACGGCAGTCAATCAGAAAAAATTTATTGCCGATATTATAAAGAAACACTATAACCAACCACTGCTCATTAGCATCAGCCAGCATGACTGCGATGACTGCGACGTCACTGTAACTAGCAATGTGAGTTGACTGCAAGTAGATATCTTGACACGCAAGTACACGATTTTGTTAAGTTGTTGGTTCGTGTAAAATGCTTGTAGCCCGTTACTTTTAGCTGAACTTGCAAGCTTTCACAATCGCAAACACGCGAAATTTTCTGAATACATTTCAATACCTTATTTTTCAATAAACAAACTGAAAATAAGATAATTTAATTTATAGTTCAGAACAATCTGTGCAAAAAAAACAACTGTCAATTTTTTGCTACTTTTGAATGAATATATTGTACCAACCAAATTCTCCTCGGATATAAACTGCTCGAGCGTTTGGAGCCCATTCTTGACAAAGGATGCCTCCATTGGGGAGTACGTTAACTCCATACCTCTTGTAGCTGCTTGTGAAGGCATCAAGTCCCTCAGCAGACTCGATGGCACTCCTGCATTTCCCGAATAATGAGTACCTTGCAATATCAAATTAGATTATTGTCAAGCAGTTGCAGTGTTTATCTTTCGCTTTTGGTCTTTACTATTTTTTCTATTTTGGAATTCTTATACAGTACTTCCAAACCAGGGGCGACTCGAGGTCAACACCGCTACTCGGGCTCATCACACATTTTGCATACAGTCCACATAAAATAAATAATATATAAAATGCAAGACGCGTAATGCACACGGCGTCACAGAAATTTCCATCTGAGTCATTCTGGCTGACACTCATTCAGTTACGTAACAATGAATGAGATGTTATCATGAGAACTCGTAGATTGTTGCGTAAGGTACATCACAGAGCAAAGATAATACCAGTTCGTCCTCTGCGTACTAGGCTCATTCGTATTAACACGAGTTACTGGACAATTTTTAGTTCGTTTGAAATTATTCTCGAATGGAAACTGTCCATTGGATTGAACTTCAAATATAATGTTCAATGCAAATCCATTGCTTCAAAAACATTCAGTCTGATATGAATTATATTTTTAAAAATACTTAATTGCAGATGGCAGTTCGGCTTCTAACGGATAAGCCCGAGCAAAGCGCGAAAGAACGAAGTCAAGAGAACGCCTATCACAAATGATATTTTTGTATTCAGGTCACCGACAACATAAATGCAAAAGGCCAGATATGGAACGAAAATATATAAACAAAATATATGAAGTGGCAAAGCCCAATGAAAAGAGCCCGAGTTAACAACCTTAACTGGAAAGGTGGATGGTGGCTCAAATTAACAAATCAAGCAAGCTCGCTTTCTACAAGTTAAATCGTTATAATCGAAGATTCGGTTAAGCCCGAGGAGTCCGAGTGCCGGAGTCGCCACTGCTCCAAAGGGCTGCCGATGATTCCATATTCGGGTGCTTTATTGATCGATACATAGTTTGCTGCATACATCTTCACGTTGCTGCTTTGTAAAGCCTCCATTGTACACATGAAGTCTCAAACAATAAAGCTTGTCGCGTTTGGTTGCATGCAGACGCGCAACCAGGGGGGGCATTTGGGGGATTTGCCCCCCCCGAAATTTTAAAACATTGTATAGCAAATTTGACATTTGCAGAAACTTTCCAATAACAAAGTTGAAATTTTGTACTCTAATCATTTTTAAGGAAAGTCTTACTGGAATTTTTCTTTGTCTTACTTATCTCCTTACAAGATATATTTGGAGACAGGCGATCTGATCGAAAATATCGTAAATGATTGGTATTTAACCACAAATATGTTGGAATTGGGAGATGATTTATAATGTTGGTAGCCTATTTCTAAGGCAGTTTTTATCCTTTTGTTTGTGTACCACTCTGAAAAATTTCAAAAATGCAGTGTGCGTGGGCTTTGATCTTGTTTCTTGCCATCTTCTAAGGAAGAGAGTTTGCATACACTCATGAAACGTCAACAACAAATACTGCATTGCTATCACACCAGTGGAGCAAAGTTTGCACCCAGTAGACTATGTCTAGTGACAGAAACATCATCCTCGTATGTTCACATTGTGTTAGCCTTACGTTTGCCTAGGGTTACTGTAGGCTACTACTTAAGCATTTTTGTATTTTATGTTCAGTGCTAAACCGTTGATGGGGTTTCACAGCCAAGCTCTACCGTTGCAAGGGAAATTCGAGATTCACAAGAGCCTCAAAGTTATTATGTGTTGTTTAGGTAGCCCTATCAAAAGTGGCCAGACCCAGTCACATCTGGTGGCGAGCCTGGCCCAACCATTCGTAATAAAGTTTAAGTTGCATTCCTTTTAAGAGTATTTCAGTTGGCAGACGAAGTCTCGTATCTACAATTAAAACAACAGCATCAGTGATTAAATATATCCTGACATTCAGTCCAGTCTCTTGTATTTGACATTCTGGCAGCTTCACCTGTCGCAATATCGTCTGCAGAAATTATCTCACAGCAAATATATTCAACTAAAGTTTCAAATATCTTAATAAACGATTTGATGAAATTGCTAAAACAAGAGAAAAGGGTTTGACTAGCAGCCTATACATTTGCCACATTAAAGCCATGAATGCACTAGTTGAATACGGAACCAGGCGTTTGTATTAGGCTACTAATCTTTACTCTGTCCTGATCGTCGGTCTTCATCTTGATTAAAACCAGGCCCCTAACCAGCTTGGGACACCAGAGGGGGCAAAGAGTTGTCTGGGAGGGTCCAAATTTTTAGACTATATCCAACACATTTTTCCAAGAGGGGCGAAAAAAAATTTAGGGGTGCTTCGCCCCCTCAGACCTCCTGCACCCATGGGCACATTTAGGTGGGGGACATGGGGGAGGTGTCCCCCACTTTTTTTAGACGGTGGGGATATAATATACCATGCCCCACCCACATTTTTTTTCTTTATGTTTTGTATTTGGAGAGGTTTCAAAATAAAAGTGATTTTTGTCACGTTTTGTGTGAAGAGCTTTTTACAAGGCGATGGGGCAAAAACTTAGCTGAAGGTGGCCCACTGGCTACCGTAGGGATGGCCCTACCCAACACTTCGAAAAAAAGTTAAAAAATGATAGTTAATCCGGAAGTCGTTGAAGTCTATACCAGCTAAAAAACAAAGCACACCGAAAAGTAAAAAAAGCAACCTACTGAATAGCAAAAGAATACCAAATATCAAAATGTCAACTAAAAGGGGCCCAGTTTTTACATTTAGCTTGCCAGGGGAGGCATTTCGTCCCTGCCCCACGTCAGTTGCGCCACTGCTTTTTCATGTTAGATGTTGCACAGAGCCAAGCTGATGTTCAAACAGTTTGGTGTGGTATCACTGATTCTGATATTTTTATAAATATTAGCTTCGATAAAATGATTTTCTAGAGACCGCGAAATATTGTTAACTGCATCTGTGTGTTGTCTTGAGACAATAAGAGTTTAACAGCTGCACGTGTGAGAGATCACAGTACAGCAATGATTTATTTCGTGTAGAAATGTAACTGGTTTTGCTCTAACGTTCGTTGTCACGTATTCAGAAGACAGATCAAAACTTGAAGATGCAAGTTTATAATATAAATATTAGAAAGTCACATTTTCAGGCAAATCTCTGCGAATTGTTTGCCGAAGATGAAAAGCAGCACTATTGTGGAGATGTAGGATGGGCAGATTTGCTGTTCATGAAGTCTAGCAGAATTATTATTTCATATGTGTACAGACAAGCTATTCTTTTGATTGCACTCATTGCCAAGTTCATGACTTTTACTTGCAAGAGCAGATGCCGTTTTATGTGCTCACGTTGTACGTTTGTAAAAGTTTGGAATGCTGATCATGTTGCTGAAATATACATGCAGACCGTGTCCATGTAACAAATTTAAGTATATTATTTTGTAAATCATCTGTAAGAACAAAGTGTGGTTAGTGTTGCTTTCGAAACACCTCTAAAAAACAAGATAGGGAACTTGCATTCATAAAACTGTACTTCTGAATCGACCCGATGACTATAGTGATTTCGCACCAAACTGTCTCCCCACATTTTACAACAAAATTGCGCCCATACCTGCACCACCCTAGGTACGGGCCTGATTAAAATAAAAAGTTCTCATTTTCGGAAATGTTGCGAAGAGAACTTTATCTATGACCGCGAAAAAGTTGTATCACGGTTGAATAAACACGATGACATCATCGAATGAAAGTTCATGAAAATTGCCCCCCCCCCCGAAATGAAGAGCTGATTGCGCCCCTGGTTGCATGCCACTCTGCTAAAAAGTGAGCAACTTAAAAACCCTGAATGACCAGTTCTCGACTTGAACAAAGTTTTCCAACAGATATTTAGCTCGAGGGGCATCCATGCAGAAAGTACGCATTGCCCAAAGATTAACAACGGTCAACGGCGTGCAGAACGGGGGGGCAAACGGGGCGACGACCCCGGGCACCCGAGGATGGGGGGGGCATCCAAGGAGTGAAATTAGAAAAATTTAAAGGCTATAACTAGATGGATTTTTCCTATAGTAAGTTTATTAATACAAGCTGAATGGATTTAATTTCTTGAAACTTGCTTTTTTGTCAACACTAACTTTTACGTATTCAAATGCCAGTATTTCTCAGCTTCTTCATTACCAGGGTCTTATACTCTAGGTGTAAGTCGTTCATCCAATCAAATTGATAGTGACGTGACTTGTTGCAGATCGTGCGATCAAAGGAAAATAACAAAAAAGGGATTGAAACATTGTCAGGGTTGAAAAAAACGTTTTTTTTATCCAACCCTCCTGTTTCGTTTTAATCCTTTGTTGTTGTTTTTTTTTAAAGAAACAGGTTTTTGTTCTTTTTTCAAAAAAACACAAAAACCCCATTTTGAATTCTTTTCATTGCATTATGCAATATCACCAATTGCAGAATCACACGATAATAAATTTTTATAGCTATTATGGCATTCTAATCTAAGGGTTCACAAATGTATCCATCTTTGTGTTCGCAAAGTGTTGTTGCTCAATTTACTCCAAAGTGGTAAAGCTTAGCAAGAATGCACGCAGCAAACAGAGAAAAGCCACTCCCACACATACTCTGCAGTTTCACATCAAGTTTATGACATGCCCTGCTAGTTCAGCATCTATATAGTGTATTTTTTCAATATATGGTTTGGTATGGTCCAACATCAGCAACAGCTTGGATGCAGAGAAGGCAGAAAAGAATGATTAAAATACACCGATTTTACAGAGCTGAAGAAGATAACCAATAGAATTTACTCCTACTGTTGGAATTATTATTCCTTTTTTTTTTCAAGTCGTTCACTTCGTTGCTGTTCGTTTTGTTTCATTAAAAAAATATGCAGTTAACTGTAATGGTCTGCTGTTTATTTTACTTTTTACTTCATAGTGCATTTTTCAAAAGAAAAGTTAAAAGTGGGACTGTGGTAGGTTTCATTGTTTTAATATGCGGGCTTTCAAACGGGATATTTTTTCGTTGGGTCCAATAACATCAAAACTGAAGATAATTATGAACATTCAATTGATTTTCTGAGTCAAATCTCGAAACTGTCCAATTTCAACGGGCTTGATTTAGCTGATTTATGATGCATCACCAGGCCCGTAAGTGTTTTCAGCTATGTCCAATAGTTTTCAACTATGCCCAACACATTTTTCCAATGGGGGCGAAAAATTTTGCATGGGAGGCTTCGCCCCCCTGCGTACTTCCTGGTTACGGGCTTGTGCATCACAAGCTTCCCGTTTTGTCTTATGTGCTAATACAGTCGCACACCTGTGCTTGCAATATGTGCTTCGTGTCGAGCTTCGTCATCACTTGGCAGTTCAGGCGGATTTATCATAATGGCTGACACAAGCCCGTATCTGTTCTTTCTACTTACTAATTGTAGGCCTACATATAATAGCCACATAATGAAAACGAAAATTTTCTTGCGTACTTTATGTGCATTCTCAATTCTTGTGTAAGTTACAAGTTTCAAACAGTCAACCCTGGGTGTCAGCCATCCCAGCCGCATAGCTTCTGATCGATTGCTATTCGACGAGACATTCACGCAGCCTTGTATTTTTGCAGTTGTGAACTCCGCTGACGTAGGACTGAGTGTGTTCTACTTCCCTGTTTTAACGCGTTGCGGCATATTTTTGCAGTTATGAACTGCTGTATTAGGATACCGCTGATGTTCATTACAGTGACAAATTATAGCATACAACAACGAGTAACGAGAATGCGTGTAGAATAATGTGCTCAGGGACGCCGGAAGATGGAGGCATGGCGGGGGCGTTCATCCCTTTGTCCTTTCAAAAGGGGAGCAACAGGGGCGGAGGGGCGTTTTCATCATAGGTTTAGGAGCAGGCAAATTTTGGATTTTTTTGCCCGAATTTCCCCAAACTTCCCCGAAAAGTTTTTTGTGCAACTTTTGCCTACAAATTCTCTCTCACAAAGATCACTAAGACCTTTTCTGGTGTGACCTCCAATAAAGGTCTTCATGTGTTTTTCTGCAAACCTTGGGCGCCATTTTTTGAAGTCAAGCAATGTTGGGCGCCATTTTTACGCGTATTTTCAGGGATGTTGCCCAGATTTTCAGCAAATCAAAACTTCTGGGGTGCGCTTGCATCCCACCTCCAACACCAGTGCTTTTCATAACAGTATCAAAGGTAATTTGGTAGTTTATCAAGATCGAGTTGAAACTTAGTCATTGCAGGTTTTCTGGCACCCAGAAAATTCAGAATGATTTTCTATAATTTTTGTTATTATTTTTCATTGTTGATGAACAGACACAAACATAATAGTTAACGATTTTTTTGTTTTTTATAAGTTTCCATTGCCCTAAGCTGTTTTACTGCTCCCCCTGCCCTACCGCTGCTCCCCCTGCCCTACCGCTACTCCCCCTGCCCTACCGCTACTCCCCCTGCCCTACCGCTACTTCCCCTGCCCTACCGCT
>JGI24158J21664_10015217_pt1 | contig 10042 bp, 10 predicted proteins | sample Ectturendosymbi3_FD_21664 | JGI IMG/M metagenome (IMG submission 21664) | reverse complement strand
GGTGTTGTCGGTGATGGTGTTCTTGCTGCATGTGGGAAGACTGCCGTTGGCCATAAGCCGGATCGTAAGCCGTAACCGGATTCTGTGTGAAGCCGCCTTAAAGCTTTGCCAGTGGGACGCTAAGACCTTGGTGCTGAACAAACAATCGCAGCGTTTTTCGGGCATCTTTCGACCGCGACAAAGGGCCACCGGCATGGGCGTCGGAAAGGGCGGAAGGGTGTCTAAGCCCCCCATGGATTTTAAAGTTTGATAATTTCCTATGAACTTTTCAGAAAAAAAATGTTTCTCTTAGTTTTGGAGTTGGCAAAAGGGAATTTCACCACTCTTGGCCACCTCCGGAAAAATCTTTTGGCCACCCCCTGGAAAAATCTTTTGGCCACCCTCTGGAAAAATCTTTTGGCCACTCCCTGGAAAAATCTTTTGGCCACCCCCTGGAAAAATCTTTTGGCCACCCCCTGGAAAAATCTTTTGGCCACCCCCTGGAAAAATATTTCGGCCACCCCTGGAAAAATCCACTATTGCACCCCCCTGCAATAAATCCTTCCGACGCCCGTGGTCACCGGTGAACGGGGAAGTTCACGATCGCAACGCTTGTTCAAGCGAAGGTTTTGTTGCTTCGCGGCGAGAGAAAGTCATTGTCGCCCAGTGGTTGTTGTTGTTGCTTTGTTCGGGAAAGTTGAACTAAGAATCATTCGCTACTTGACTTTTTCAAAACTCCGGTCGATCTGCGAAGCTACCAAGCCTTTTTTATTCTGCTGCTGTCGCTGCTTGGTGTCCTTCAGTTCGGATAAACCGTGCGGCTTTCGGTTGAATGGGCAGCGTAGGCGGAAAGAGTTATTTATCTGAGATGAGGTGATGAATTTCTTGCTGGTGCGCAGATCATACAGAAAAGAGTGGATGCTTTTTCACTGGCGTAATCTAGTTTGTTCCTCGCGAAATATTTACAGAGGAATGTTTTTGTTGCAACGTTCTTTCTTTTGATTTCAGTTTCTCCGCTGTCAGCGTTTCGTTCACACCACAAGTTGACGAGCGCTGTCGTGGAGGACTTTGATGTCGCGAGACGTTTCTTAATGTTCTCATGCGAGTTGCAGTTCGGCTTGAAACAGTGTTGTTATCACGTCCTGTGTTGCAACCTCTCGGTAAATGTACAATTCACCACAAACGACATCTGCGCTAAGAATAGCACCCATATATAAATAGCGCGAACAAGCAATAACAGAGTGAACTCGTGGCGTGATCTCCATCACTGCTTGCTGCCACAGTGTGAAGCTTTTGCGTGCTTGCCGCTCCAGCTCTCCGATCGCAACACCTGTTTGCATGAACTAAGTGGCCGTAGCGATGCCAAAACGGCTGTTTCCATCTCGAAGTGCCGGATTTTCTTTGCCAGGGCCGCAAAACGAGCGACTCGGACGACAAGAAGCGCCTGAACGACCTCGGTTTCGGGAGGAACATCCCGGTGAAGCAGGGCTGGCTGCTGAAGCGGACGTCCAAGGGCAAGATATCGAACAAGGAGTGGAAGAAAAAATACGTCGCGCTCGAGGACGACGGCAAACTGACGTACTACAGCAGCATGCACGTAAGAGACTGCTTTGGCATTTTTTGAAACTGTGCTTTGTTTGCGAAACGAAAAGAGAACCTTGTGGTTTTTCTTTTATGTCAATAAAGGATTACATGGACAACGTGCATCAAAAGAGCCTCTCCGTCGTCAGGACGACGATAAAAGTCCCGGGGAAGCACCCGTCGGTCAGCAGCAAATCATCGCCCACCGCGAAATCAGGTGCGTCTTTTAAATTCTATGATCCCAATGAGCGACTGACGTGGGCGTGGTTTAAGTTGTTTAAGTGTCTGAGAATTTTTATGATCGGCCAACTCGAGAAGCCAAAAGCGTGGATCTCTTCTTTAAATTTAGTGCGCTGTGTTGTCTACTTATTTCCAGAATGGGTCTACTTTTTTCGAGAAAATCACCAGAATTTCGAGAAAATCACCAGAATTTCGAGAAAATCGCCAGAATCGATTTGTGTTTCAAAACCGGATATAACTTTTTTGTCTTTGCCCGATTTATTGCAAATCGCCGAGCGCTGGGGTCCGTTGTTCAACATCCTTTGTTTGTCTCTGAAATGAAGCGGGAAATGAAATCTCGTCCAAATCCCTCTGTTAATATTACCCGATGATCTACAAAGGCGTTATTTTCGTATCTGTTAATTTTAGCGGACGACAATCACGAGTTCCACCTGGTCTCGATGGATGGCGAGATTTGGCAGTTTCTGTCGTCGTGCGCGATGGAGCGTGACGAGTGGGTGACGGCGATCGAAAGGCAGATCATGTTGAGTCTGCAAAACAGTTCTTCAAATTCAAGCCTCAAGCTCCCCCCACCTCAGGTAGGTCGCTGGCGATTGTAATTCGACTGCACCACGTTGTTTGTAGCGTGACTGTACAGTGCTGGCCGTGCAACATTGCGTTGCAGTGATTTGCTGCTGGCTTGATGCACGATGGCGGACGTAGTTCTTTAAATTTGCTTTGAAAAGGTCTTAATGTATTTTGGCATTTTGTTTGTTTTTTTTTTATTTGTGGGTGGATGTTTGTATGGATGCATGTGTGTTATGTGTAGATGAGTATGTGTTGTGTATGGATACATGTGTGTTGCGTGTAGATGTTTGTGGATGCGTGTGTGTTGTGTATGGATGTGTGTGGTGTTCGGCGACAGGCTGAAAGTTGAACTGTCTTCGCCACTCCACCTAAATGCGCTGTCTTTCAGTTATCACGGATTGAACACTTCAATCTCTCAGCCGCAAACACTTCGTCACAAGCTTGAAAAAAGCAGCTGTTTTTTTTCTTGCCTCCAAAAGCTTTTTGACAGTTGTGTGGATTTACTAACCTTGATTGCAAAAAGTAAGCGTTTCGGTGCAAACCATTTTTCTTTAACAGCTCGCCTCCGATCGTGGATTGAACGAAGTCGCCGGCAACTCGACCTGCGTGGACTGCGGCGCCGAGCGACCAACCTGGGCCTCCCTCAACCTCGGCTGCCTGATGTGCATCGAGTGCTCGGGAATACATCGGAACCTGGGCACGCATATCTCGCGCGTGCGTTCGCTAGGTTAGTGCGTGCCTTTCGTTGCCACATGTATTCACTTGCAATGATGAATGAATGTTGATTGCGGTTTCCTCATGCATCACAAGCGTTTGGCGTAACTTTGGAAGAAATTTTAGTTCGTAGACTGCTTCGTTGGTGCACAGGGTGTTCCAAAAGTTTTGTGTTATCATTTGAAACGTATATGTTTTGGGTAGCCGCACAAACAGGCTTAGTGCATAGCAAAGCAAGCTATATTAATGAAATTTATGTCGGTGACACGCCATACATCAATCTGTCAGCCTAGCTCCACCAAATTTTCTCGTATATCTCTTTCGATGCCGGTGATTGTCCAGCTCATTTCCCCCATGCATTGACAATCCTTCTCTTTGCGCTTTTTGTGCTGGTGTGTCCTGTGGAATTCTCTTTCAAGTGTGCGCCGTGCACTCGACCATGTTCGAGCATACTCCAACACACATAAAAGCGCCTTTTCTATTGAGGCGAGCGCCTCTTCTAATTGTTGAAACCATCAACACGTGCGTTGTTTCTCTACGGATGCTGTTACAGTTTGAGATCAATTTTTAAAAATGGTCAAGTTATGGGATTGCACACTGATAATAAACTTTTGGAACACCCTGCACAAGTTGACCTTGCTGACCCCAAAGACATTTTAAGAGACCGCAGCTACTTTATCTGATTATCGAGATGGTCGTAAAGGGAAGTTAGCTTGTTTTGGTGGTGGTCGTAAAGCAAGTTTCCACTGTATTTTGAGATCATTTTGGTCTATCAAAGCGTCTTAGAAAAACACTGACCCTCCATGTGTAGTCAGCTTTCAGCATCGCATTTTGCTGGAAACGGGTGGAAACATCAAGGCCCGATGACAAAAATCTCGAAATATTTTTGGCAGGAGCGTAGAAACAGTCGCTTGCTGTTCTTGCAGACTGCCTTGGGTCAAAAACGTCCTGCGTCAAATCCTTGTTTGAGCTGTTGGTCAGCTGCATGAGATTCGCACCCGAACATGCAGAACACCTGTGTTCATAGAGATGCCTGCACTTAGCGGCATAAGCTGTTATTACATGACAAGGGCTCTTCCCTGACTGCGGCTCAGTCAGTTCTGCCTTATCAGTGACCTCCGCATGTTTTGTTTATCGGCTTCATCAGGGCCTTGGGACTGGGTTTCGTTTTTTCGCTGGGACATTTCGGTCATTTGTCCCGTAACAGTATTAAAACGCGCCGTAACAGTGTTCACTATATTTTCCGACATTATGGCCGTATTAACTCAGTTTATTCGGTCATTTAAAAAAATCGGTCTTTGACCGAAAACTTACCGAAAAAATAAACCCAGGCTTGGGTAATTGTATTGTTTATTGCCTGGTTGTCAACCGGAATCCCTACCTGCCTGCAACACGTGATTTTAACGCCAGTTTGCCCACACTCGTAAAACTCGTCGTTTTCCAGAGCTGGACGACTGGCCTTCCGCGTACGTGTCGGTGCTGGAAAGGGTCGGCAACCTGATCGCGAACTCGGTCTGGGAGGGCAACAGTATGGTCCCTGTCCCGAAACCGCGGCCGGATGCGACCAGAGAAGAGAGGGAGACCTTCATTCACGACAAATACGAACGAAAATCTTATCTTCTACCCTTGCCTGATAAATATGCTGCCGACATAAGTAAGTTCCGCTGATTTCGAGTGTCTTTCCGTTTTTGCATTTATTGCGATGCAGTTTGAAGAAGTAAAATCTAACGGAAGAGCGCGACATTGATGGGAGATTCAAACAAAACTTTCGATTGAGTCCCATAATGGTTGATAGCATTTGTGAAAATAACTTTTTTATCGTTCTTCGTTCTGGTTGGGAATGTTATCCGCGTTCTTACCAATAACAAACCCCAAAAAATGTCAAGTTTATGCAAGAAACGAGTGATTTTGGATACACAGCAAAACAACATTATCGTCCCCTTCGCGATTCATCAGTCAGTTCTTGTTGGTGACCTTCAACGCGTACAACGCGTTTTATTTCTCAACGTCAAGTGCGCGTCGGCGATTGCATTGACGTTGTTGTCGATCGCTCGGCGACGACCTTAACCCTGAATCTTACCTCTCCGCAGGCTCGTCACTGTGTTTCGCAATCACCGACGCAAATACCCAGTTGATAATGCATCTTCTTGCCCATGTCGGCCGTGAACACGTCAACCGCACTGTTGGTCAGTTGAGAGTTGTTGTTGTTTTGCTTTTGTAAAGCGTTGGTTGCTTTTGATTCAGTTTTTTTGTTGTGTTGAGTAGAATTCGTTTTTCTTGATTTTCTTGCGGACATCCGTTTTTCTTGATTCCTTTAACATCTTTATCAACGCAACTGATTTAACCACAAGCCAATGCAGCCAAACACAAACACCTTTTTGTGATCTTTTCGGCGGCAATCTGCTTAAGTGTGCCCGTTCTGCAGGGTTCCCACGCGGTCTTGAAAGCATTGAAAAAGTATTGAATTTCAAAACTGGTTTTCAAGACCAAAAGTATTGAATTTCAAAACTGTTTTTCAAGACCTTAAAAAAGTATTGAAATTGGTCAAAATGTACAGTAGGTATTGAAAACGTATGGAAATTCTAAATGGAAAAGAAATCTCAGGCATTTTGAGCAGAATTTTACTGAAGGCAAAGCACTTCATTATTTGCTCAGTGTTATGTAATGTGCAAAATTGAGTTTCTTGATTAAGAATTTCAAGAAATGAATTGAACTAATGGTATTGGACTTTTTTTTATTTAGTATTGAAAAAGTATGGGGAATGATTTTAAAAAATGCGTGGGAACCCTGCCGTTCTGTCCAAAACCCACCTGTTGCCGCGCGGTACTGAGCCCTTTGAACGGTTAAGCCACAGCAGACCGTGGCACATTCATTTTCACCGTCGGTTCTACGCCTTCCACGGGCAGGCCTGTTTTCGGAAAGCATTCTGCTCGATTGCCTGGTCCACATCGACATTAAGTGCCCGCACGCATTTAATCCGAGCGTGCGGTGGGAAATGATTTGCGATACCGCAATTTCTTTCGTTGGAAAGCGGTGACGGTTGTGGTCGAATAATCGCGCCGTGCAAACCGCCCTTTCGCGCTGCTTCAGCCTCAGAGCTGCTGTACTGAGCAGGTCGCGTTGTTTAAACAAGGCCTGTGCAGCGACGGTGTCCGTAACGCAAGTCGTTTTATCAATGTGTGTTAAGTAAATATGCTTTAGATGAGGCGACAGACATACATGATTAACGCTTCGGCTTGGATGGGTTTCCTGCGAAATGAAATTGGTCCTGCGTTTTCCGCCTTCAAGACCCTGAACGTATCGTATATATGTGGCTGGACGCAATTCTTCAGACATGATGGAGGTTGTTTTCCCGACTCTCCCCCTCCGGCATTTGCAGCGCGCCATGGAGATGTGCTGACGTCACAAATGTTAGGGAACGTTCCGAAACTTTCCCGCCAGCGGTTTCCAACTGATGAACTCGCCCGACCGCAGATTAAACGAGTTTCACAACGATTCAGCAGCAACGAAGCGCGCAGGTGCTTTCGCGAGGCGTGGGTGCGAGTGACGCGGCAGAGCGCGCGGTGCATTGCGAGCCGAAATAATGTAAATCGCGATTGAATCGCCAGCGCACGACCTCTCGTTTGCCTGAGCGACTCAGATGAAAGAGCAACTGTGTGCTGAGGGCGCTCCACTCCTCAGCTCAAGCGAATTAAATTTTGCGGTTGTTTTTTTCGCGGAAAACTCAAAAATGGCTGCAGCAAGCCTCCCAGTAGTGGATAACCGAATACGTCACGATGTGAGTCCGCGTGGCGTAGATTTGTGTGGCGGCATATTTTCCCAAAGGGGGCATTGCATCTAGAATCTTCGGCAGTGGTTATTAACCGGGCAGGCGCGCCTCAGTAAGGGGGCGTCAATAAATGTTCAGGGGAACGCAAGCCCTCACGCGCTCTACAGCATGGAAAGTTTGACCAATGAACTTACCAATAGATACATTTGTTTTCAAATATCATTTAAAGTCGGGGAGTGCTTGAAACAAAGGACCATTCCTTAAGGAAGGTTTGTTAGAAAAAAAGGTGAAAATTCCGTTTCAAATACTGAAAGTATTGACAGTTGGTTATGTTTCGTAATACACACTTTTTCTACTCATTTCGGAGTGTCATGAGCAGTGGTAGTCTGCGAATGGCAGCACCACTGCCCGAAATGTTTCCTTGAACCCACCCCACCGTTTTCCATGTTTGCGATGTGACTAGATTCGACCGGGAATCGAACCCTGGCTACCAGCTTTCGTGGTGCGCGTTCAACCAACTGCACCGCATACTGGGTAGATAAAGATCGCAATACAAGATATTAAAAATATTGTTTTTTCTTTTAGTTGAAGCATTTTCGAATTTTTTCTCAAACACCGTCAAGTTCTTTTACACTTGTGAACGTCACAATGCAAGCGAACTGAAAGAAAAGTTTGCTCCTCGAACAGTGCGTCCAAACCACGTGACCAATGGCGCGTGTCACGAGGTCACAAGCGCTGAAAATAGTTTGCCCGGTGAAGTTCATTGCGAAATTTCCCGCCATCCATGTCTCGCCGAGTCAAGGGATCTCGAACAATGCGTTCCTCGGTGTCTTTGTCGCGGCCTGAACCACTTGAACGCGCGGTCACAAGTTGAACAGCGTCGTTTTTTGCGCTTGTCAAAGCACTTCAACTCCCCACATCCAGCTTGTTAATATTCCCGCTCGTGTTTCTCAGGTCCTGAGCATCAGACAGCGCTCCACGTAGCCAGCTTCATCGGCGATCTTGCTACAGTTCAACTTTTGCTCTGGGTGCGTATGTTGATGCCTGCCCATGTACGCTATGGCCGATTGTGTTCTCGACAAGTTCGCCCTTCCCGACGCTTTCTGTGGCTTGCGTTGTCGCCGAGCTGTCAAAATTGTTGTCTTTTCCGAAGGATTTAAGTCCAGCCGAGCGTGTAATTTGCGTGGCCGTGCCAAGCCTGGTTGAACCTGCTGTTCACTTTTGCCAACCGGTAACAACAGCAGTGTGTTGCCCAGCTATGCCTCCTTGGCATTTCTGTGCCACCGCACTTCTTGTGCTGCCGCACTGTCACCATCGCAACCAGGTGATATTTTCGGGGTTGGAGAAAAGTGACTAGAACTTGTCGTTTAACCGAAAGACTGAAAAGTTTTTACCGTTTTATAATGTTTTTGTTTTTTCGGAGGGCGGGGGGGGGCAATTGTCCGGTGGCCTTTCTTTGGTTATGGGCCTGTACCACGGCATTGAGCCGCCACGCTCTTTATCACAACGTGATTTTGCTGCACAGCTGCCACCATGATTGTTGGGCCAGCGTCTCACTGCCGGCCAGTTTGCTTAAAGATATTCGAGTAACAAAGTCGTCGCTGTTGTTTGCCTCCCTATGTGCGAACCATGGGCGTCGGAAGGGGGTGGGGGGGGGCAAGGCTGCCTTGGATTTTGAAAACTGACATTTTCCCATTAAATTTGCAGCAAAAAAAGGTTGTTTTTTTAGTTTCGAGTGATTAAAATGAAATTTTTCCACTTTTTGGCCCCCTCTTGCAAAATCCTTTAGGCTGCCCCTGGAAAATCCACGCCCATGGTGGGAATGTAGCCAGCAACGTTTTTCGAAACAATGTCGAATTTATCAAATTCTCTTGCCAACTGATTCGCGCTGCTGCTCAGGTCTGCATTTGCAGCTTCTAGATATTTCCAATAAATCACCAGTATTCCTCCCATCCACCTCCGCATGTTACTGCATCGATTATATCGGTCGATGCGACCACGCCCCGCGATCGATGCCTCGCGTGATGTGACACGCCTACTTTCGTCGGTCGAGGGCTGCTCGGCATAGTTTAAGGCTCCGAGGACGTTTTTGTTTCTGTCCAGCTTTCGCTGAAAGGAAAATGTGTTCTCGTGGTGCGCATTCGTTTGTAAGTGCTGTTCGGCGACGCACAACGCAAACGAGAATGAACGGATTACGCTGTGCTTCATTCGATAAAGTTCACTAGCAAGACTTGCTATACGGTCGCATTGCGTAGAGTAAACGTTATACGCGCTGTAGCAAAATTGATCGATCCAGATTGATATCAGTAGCAAACCGATACAGGAACCCTGCAAATGCTCGACTGAGTAACCATGGTCGGTACCCGATGTCAAGCGAAATTTCTGACTTCACGCATGTGCGCATGCGCAGAGTGATATTCTACGTATCAAATACGCTGAGAAAACTGATGATTAGGGCTTGGGGTTTAGGTAAGTGTGTCAGGTAAGGGTTAGAAAAAAGAAATATAATTGAGGTTTAACACGAAGTCCAATTTTTTTTCAGTGGTTATAGTTATTCCCGTACTGTAGCTTGTTGTGGTATCTGACATCTAACCAAAACGTTTTAATTTCGACAACACACATCAAAAAGTAATCGCCAGACTTTGTTCGTTTAGTCTGAGAAGCAAAACAACTGACAAACATTAATAGGTCAGAAATTTCTCCTGGTGCGACTAAAGACGGTTTGTCTAGGACGTCGGAACAGCGGTAGGGCAGGGGGACAGTAAAAGAGCTGGGGGCAATGTTAATCTGTAAAACACAAAAATATCGTTACCAAGTATGCTTGCTTCTGTTCAGCAACAATGTTGACCACAAAAATAATAACAGAAATTATAGAAAACCATTCTGACTTTTCTGGGTGCGCGAATAGCTGCAATGAATTTGTTTCAACTCGATCTTGATAAACCTTGATATTTGTTTCAATTCGATCTTGATATTTGTTTGATTCGATCTTGATATTTGTTTGATAAACCTTGATATTTGTTTCAATTCGATCTTGATATTTGATAAACCTTGATATTTGTTTCAATTCGATCTTGATATTTGTTTTTTTTTTTATATTTGTTTCAATTCGATCTTGATATTTGATAAACCTTGATATTTGTTTCAATTCGATCTTGATATTTGATAAACCTTGATATTTGTTTCAATTCG
>JGI24158J21664_10015216_pt1 | contig 10042 bp, 5 predicted proteins | sample Ectturendosymbi3_FD_21664 | JGI IMG/M metagenome (IMG submission 21664) | reverse complement strand
ATGTTTTCTTTCGTGAAAGTAATTAGTTTTAGGAGCAAACGAATAGGAGTTTCTTGTTAATTTTAATAAATTAAAAGAGCCAAAACAGAACTAAACATCATTGTGATTATAAAATTTTGTTTGGTGTTCCCCAAAATTTTTTTATTGCATAAAGTGGTCCGTGATGCAAAAAAAGGTTGAAAAACACTGCTCTAGGCTATAACATGAAAAGTTTGATCAATAACTTCACCAACAAATACATTTGTCTTTACAACTTATTTCATGTCAGGAGGTATGAAAGAAAGGACGATTACGATTTTGAAGGGGGCGTGTGAAGCGTGTGCGACCCGGTTGTGTTCGCACACCCTCAGTGTAGGCTTGAACCGAGAAACCTCGATGGCAATAGCTTAGGCAGTTGTTGGTGCCGTCGGCGCGCCAGACGAATGTGCATGGAAGTCACTTATATGTGTCGTTTGCTTGGTCTTTTCCTTTCTCTTTGCTTTGGCCGACTTTGCCTACATGTAGCGGTCGCGTTAGCGTGACTGCTACATGTGGAATAGAAACGGTTAAGAACCACTTTCCAAAAGCGTCGTTACTAAATGGAGAAGTCGTTCGTGCGTAACATCAAATGTTATTCTCAATGCAGCGTTTGGTTTGGAGCGCCTTCAGTTTTGAACGATAGCGAAACGCACATGAGATTGAGACTTGACAAACTAATGATAGGTTCTAACTTATTTTCAACCTAGAAAGAGAAGGAATGCGGAAAACAGCAGCAACAGCCCGCTCAACATCAGATTTGTCGCCAAAACATCAGACATCAGAAATTTCTCTCAAAACATCAGATCTGATGTTAACATCAGAAGTGGCAACACTGGTGTGTGCCATTACAACCGCACACCTGGGATCGACTGCTCGTATTCAACTAGACCAGTGGTTCCCAACCGGGGTGCCCCGGCACCATGGGGTGCCATTTACAGTGCCCAGGGGTGCCGCGGGCTAACACGTTTTTTTACCATATCATTAAAAATACATTTTCAAGCTGTCATCAAACTTCAAAGCAAATTGCTATGGTTTCGGCATTATGGGTGCCGTAAATTATTATTCTTTTCTGTAGGGTGCCGCAAGCCTAAAAAGGTTGGGAAACACTGAACTAGACATTCGCGCAGAATGTGTTTGCAGTTGTGAACTGCGTTGTTGTAGCGATGAGTGTTGTACTCCCTTGTTTTTTTGCGCGCTGTCTGATGCTTCTGCAGTTATGTTTGCTTGGTCGTAGCGTCAATGCCCTATCTATGCAAAATGGCGCCCATTGCGAAGTTTGAATGTGCGCCCTTTCTAATTATTTAAATAAGAGATGTAGAGAAAATTTTTACGAAAGATCAACCAAGAAACAATGTATTGAAAGAGAAAATATGTATTTCTTTTTTATTAAAACTTTCGAGCAAATAAAATATAAATTATCCGCATGGACCATAACAGTCTTCTGTACCCATTTATGTAAATTATAAGGAATATCAAAACATTAAGTACTAACGTTATCAAAGTTTATACATAGTATTGGCTGACAATTTGTAAATCTTACAGAAAATCCCACAACAGATTGCAACTGCAAATGGTAACTTTTTAAAATGAAACACGTTTAATTTGGATGGTACAATAAGTTATGTAATGCAATAAATGAATTGTGTTCGAAAGACACAATTTCATTAAAACATCAATATATTCAGCGTTTTCTTGTTCAATTCTATAACATGCTAATAAAAACAATACATTCCGTGCCTTTATCGAAGCAAATTTGTTTATGATTTCATCAAACTTTCTCTGTTTTCGCCCCTTCCTGTACTCATCTAAGCTAGTGTAAGTCACACAATCTGTCCTGACTCCTGACTCATTGAGGCTCGGAGATGTGAAACAGCATTGCGGAGTCGGTGTCGCAAGGAGCCGGAAGTTTCTGGTCGGAGTCGGAGTCGGATTTTTGTTGTCCGAATCCTACTCCTCATGTCCAATTGAATCATTTTTTACGTTACACTCCTAAGTTCGGAATTCCTGTTGAAACGGTACAATTTATTTTTAAACTTTTATTGAAACAGAGAATTCTTGCTGTGCACCACGATTTCCATTGATTGGCTGAGCCAAACTACATTCACGTTGTATTAAGGCAGCTGTTCCCAAACTTTCTCTAGCCATGTACCCCTTCAGCCATTCGAGAGATCAGCATGCACCCCTAAAATTTATTACGACAAAAATGCTGAGGAAAATAACAACTACATATTTAGCAATAAGCTAGCAATGATTTTGAAAATAATATTCACTGAGGTATGTATATATATTTCGAAATGAATAATATGTAAACATATTTTTTTCCTTCTATTGCTAACCTTAAATGCACCCCTTCAGATTAGCAAATATACCCCTAGTGGTACGTGTATCTTAGATTAGGAACCCCTGTACTAAGGAGTCGTAATCGGGAGTCAGAGTCGGAAATTTTGGAAAGGACTGAGTTGGAGTCGGACATCTCACCTCCGATTCCGCAACCCTGATATAAAAGAATCGATTAATCTCAGCATGCAATAGATGCCATGGTCAACATTATCTGCAAAGCAATTTGGAAAGACGCTTTCAACACCATATTCAACTATGAATGTCGGGAAGTCTTCATGACGCGATAATTATAAGTTGCACGAAGTAGTACAGTGCATTTTGCAATCTAGAATCTCCTCGTAAGCAATTGGAATTGCTTGCCATCTTGGTCTGACCTGTAAGAAGATTCTAAAATCTCACACATAGATTTCAGTTTTTCACAGTCATGACACTGAGAGTAAGGAAGGCCTTGGACATCGAAAAGAAAGCCAATTTTGGAAAGTAAAAGGTAGCTCTGAACAACACTAAGAAATCTCTTAGATGAGTTAACATTTTTTGCCAGCTGGTACGGTAACGACACTAAGTGCTGATGTTTCGAGGACTAAATAAGGTTCTCTTCCTTAGTCTTTGGATAGGGACATTGTGTTTAGGTTATTATCGGACACATGGCCATCGAAAAAGTTTCATACAGTCCGAGTGGGTCGCAGTAATTTGCAAATGTAAGGAGCTTTACCGCAAATATTTGTGTAAAAGCCAGATTCTCATCGCCACTGACTTAAATTAATCACAACCAAACTCTGACTGATATCATCCTCTTGCCCGAAACTCAGCAGCACGGACTTACTTAGACTTTCTTATAGCGTGAGAAGGACCCTGTCTTGTCGATTTAGCAAGCGAGCGTTCTTCGTCTGTCACAGTGATTTTTAACCTTTTCTCTACCACGCCTCCCTTAAGCAATTGTCCTTTGTTTCAAGCCCCCCTGACTTTAAATAAGTAAATTAGACGGAACACTTTTTGTTTGAAAACTTTCCATGTTGTAGAACGCGCAAGAGCTCTGCGCCACTGCTTGACTTTGAGCGTATTTTGCTCCTGCATCGTAAGTTGGAACGCTGATAATTTAAACAAAATCAATACAATGACATTAAGTTGTACAACAACGAATAAGGAGAGTGCATGAAGAATAATATGCATAGTGTGCCAGCAAACTTCGCCGAAACGTTGGATTGGAAACGTGAATATAATGTTGCGGTGTGACGTTACAAACAGCGCACACTCAGCAACAATGGCCACCATACGCCACTGGCGTTTAGGTGTCTTAGTGAATAATAACGCTAGTTCATATTTAACGATATTCACAAGCCTATGCTGGTTTTGACAGGGGTAATCATAGCAATTTAATCGTCAAAACAACAAAAAATCACCATGCAGGATAGACATTCATGTTGCCCACTTTTTCCTTTGCACGCAGTGGCCCCCCACTTTTTTAATTCTAGAATCGCCACTGGTTTTGGGACCTTTTTTGCCATGCTTGTCGGTGATTCCGAGGAGGGGCGGTTGGGGTGACCGTCTCCCCACAACTCACGAAAGTTACTTTATTCACCATAATTTTGTACAATTCGGAAAACAACATTGGCGATATGAAGACATTTTGCCTTCTGTTGTTTTGTCACAACGGTGTTGTGAAGTATACTTCATGTCTTTTATAGTAGCAAAGCCGTTATGAGAATGGACCTCAAAGATCACTGGAATCGCCCCTTCTAACCTCACTGGCCGGATCCAACCCTGGCCGTGTTTCATAGTTATTTCGCTGTCAGTTAACAAAAATCTGAGACGTGCGATTAAATGGCACAAGCTGAACAAGAGACTGGGAAACAGTGGCAATGCAGGCAGTATATGTGAAACATTGAGGGTACCAGCTATTCCTAGGTGTTGGATTGTTTCATTCATTTTCGTGCCAGCTCTTTTCTGTGGAGGTTCACGGTGGCAGCAGCGCTGGAGTTGAAATACGTCACGATCAACAGCAATCCCAAATAGTTCTGCTGGATCCACGCCAAGACAAGACGATTTAGTGCATGCTGAACCCTGAAAACTGTGTTGCGAAGATGCTAGCAGTACCAATCTTCTGCAGAAAGCCAACGGGTAATTGTGGCTGCCTGAAGATGGCGCCACATGTAAATAAATGGTCACCGCTAAATGGTGCCCAAGAGTAACAAGTCACTGTGATATAGTCACCACAAGCGTATTATCGTAATCACTTATCCCTATAATGATAGTGCATTATTCCCATAATGATAGTACAACGTAGTATCAGTAAGAGTGATCTCGTCGAGTCTGCTCTGGTGTTGCTGGTTGCTTTCCCGTTAGTTTAATGCCCCGAGTTACCATCTTTCCCTTGTGCTTGCCTCAGTAGTTCAAGGCGATGCAGTCAACTGTAACATCATACTGCAGCTTCCAACAGTGACACACTTGTCGAATCTTCTGTGGTTGTCTCTCCAATTCATATAGTACATTGGTTCTCAACCATGGGTCCGCGGAACCCCATGGTTCCGTGAACATTTTTCAAGGGTTGCGCGAAAACTTTGTAACTTGAAACAGCGTATGCGTAATTTGTGTTTTGTTTGGCTAGATGTGTGCTCTGCGCCGAATCAATGCTCAGCACGCAGCCCTGTCAGGTGTGTAGTGGGGTGGGAACGCGTTTCTACGTGTTTTTGCATTAGATTACATTAAAACATGGCTGCGATCTCACAGATGTGCGACACGCAGATTCGCACTGCTAGTCAAAATCTACAGTGAAGCAGGAAGATCCAATGTGGAAATTCTTGTAGGCGAATGCTCACTTTATTTGAACTATTTGATGCAGTCTTCCTTTCAATTTAGTGTTCGAACGGCGTTCCCACACCTCTTTTTCTAGCACTACACCCCTGAGTACTGTACACATTAATCACCCTACGAAGCGACTAAATCTAATTTCTCAATAATCGAAAAAACTTTGGCAAAACGAAGGGGTACGCAGCGGTTTTGGTCGCGTCGAAAAAATGTTGAAAATCTCTGATATAGAACAGCGGTCTCCAATTTCCGTCCCACGGGCCGGATATGGCCCGCGAAGGGTTCCAATCCGGCCTGCGAGCTTTCCTAGAACTGTTTTGCATTTTAACAGTTTCGTGTAAGTAAATAAATATTGTGAGATGTATTTACACTAAAAGCAAGATAATTTAACCAGCACATGGAGGAAATCGATGGAAATTACAAAGATGTCTTCTAGTTCTAACAAAATTGCTGGCTTAACAGGTGAAAAATATTGAAGAGAGTGTGTGATTTAAGACAAGGAATAGCATTTTATATGGATTGCGAAGGGAAGCAGAATGAGATTTCTAATACTCAGTGACTTTTAAAACTTGTTTTCTTGGTGGATGTAACAGAAAAAAGTTAACTATCTGAATGCGTCATTGCAAGCAGGTTGAGGAGTCGGTGTCGCAGAGTCGGGGGTTTTGGGTGGAGTCGGATTCTTAGGAACACTAAAACTCGGATTTTTTCATACGGCTCCGGAAGTCCAGTTGAATTATTTATTACATTCCACTCCTAAGTTCGGAATCCTAACTTATGATTGTTGAAATAGTACAACTTCTTTTGAAACTTTTAATGAAACCGAGAATTCTTGTTGTGCACCGCGATTTCCATTGATTGGCCTTGTTGACAGCCAAACTTCATTCACGTTATATTAAAAAGTCGGTGTCGGGTAGTTTTGGAAGCTAGGAGTCGGAGTTGGAGACGAACATTTTACCTCTGACTCCGCAACCCTGCCAAGGAAAGGAAAAACTCATTCAGTCTTTTTGGTGAAATTAAAGCGTTTGAAGCCAAGCTAAAATTTTGACAAAGGCAGTTACGCCAATATGTGTTTGACCTTTTTCCGTGTTTGCAAAGTGCACTTGGAGACGGTGAAAGTGACACACTGATGCTGAATATTCTGATGAAATTGTAAAGTTGCAACGCGAATTTGATCGCCAATTTCAGGATTTTCATCATTTGGAAATTGGCATAAAAATGTTTTCAATACCCTTTGAAATTGATGTTGAATCAGTGCCAATAGATGTCCAAATGGAACAGTGGTTCATAATAGTGAGGCCCCCCCCGCGAGGGGGGAATCAATACATTTCCAGGGGTGCGAGCCCTAACGCGCTTTAGAACACGGAGGTTTTGATCAATAAATTTTCTAAAAAATACATTTGCTTTTACAGCCTATTTAAAGTCAGGGGGGCTTGAAGCAAAGGACAATTACTTAAAGGAGGCGCAGTAGAGAAAAGGTTAAGAACCACTGTACCGGAATTTATTGAATTGCAGAATGACGTGGATCTGAATGCAAAATTTCTATCAAAAACCCTTGTGCAGCTTTGCAAAGAATGTCTCCTAAGGTTTCAAAACGCGCTCAAAATTGATTTGGGTGTTTGGAAGTATTTATCTTTGGGAACAATTCATTTCTAAGACTAAATATTGTAAATCCAAGTATCAAAACAGAATTTCAGATGCACGACACTCCTTATTGCAGCATCAAGCATGGAATCAAATACTACAAGTATTATGTAACAAAAGAATCAGTTTCATAAGTCACATTGCAAACATGTTTCTGAGCAAATAAAATAAATAGCATATCCGGTATACAAACGTGAGTCATGGTTCTCGTGTTGTTGTTTTTTTCAATACACAAAGCAGTCCGGCCTGCGGACGCTGATAAGATCGCGAATTTGGCCCGGCATCCAAAAGCTTTGGGACCGCTAATATAGAAGGTGAAGAGTAGTAGTGACAACACACACCCTTGTCTGAGTCCAACAATGACTGTGAACGGTTGTTATATAACTTCACCACCGACACGATATGGACACAAACTTCTGAGTAGTAAGAGAGTGACTTGACGGCCGCCTGCTACTGGCCGTACTCCCACAACTCTCTACAAAGATGTTCACAAGGAACCCGGTATTGTGATTTTTGGGGATTTCTTGGGAACTCCCAGGGGCCAGGATTTCTCGAAAATTAGCTATAGAGTGAAAATGTGCTAGAAAAAGGTTATCCTCCAGCTTTGGTTTACACTTTAGATGTGCCCCGTATTTGGTACATTAATTCCTGTCTTCCTTTTTGTGTTTATGGGGATGATTACCCCAATTTGTCGATCTTTTGGCGCCCTTTCAGAACACGGGTTCACTTGACATAAACGAGTCAGCCAGAGAACTTCTATTTCGATTTAAGGCTTGGGCATTTGAGACCGGATTTGACCACAGCCTGCAGCCTTCCAAACTTTCAGTTTTTTGACAGGCAAGAGGACTTCGGCTGCAGTGATGGTATTTTCATCACCCCAATGTACCTCGAATCTCGTGTGTGTCAGGTGGTTTGATACTGTTCTCCCCATCCTCCAAGGATGTCCTACTTGCTGAATAAAATAGTATTTTGGTCTTCGATGGATCTAGCACTGTAAGACCTTTTGTTGCGAAGATGCTGGATGGTTTGACAGAACAGTAACAGGCACCCGTCTACACCGTGCTCCGGGTGTTGTAATATTTAGTCATAAAGAGTATTGTCTCACATTGCGAAAAGTAAACCGTTGTTATGTACTACATGAAAGGTCAAAACTATTGGGCACTTGTCAAACTGGGATAGTCATTGATTTTGCATTTTCTGTCACAATTTTAATCGAAGTAAAACATACGCAACTGTGGATAATTTGTTACAGACGCTTAGTGGCGCCGTTGTCTACATTGCGCAGTCACACGGATGATGGCTTTGTTGATATGCTTATCTATTGGTTATAATAAAGAATTCGATTTCAAATCAATTGTGATTATCTGTTTTCAAGTTTTTGTTATATCAGTAAGATGCGAAACTCTATTACGGTACTAAAGCACGTTTGTAAAATACATTGTCTCAACGCATCTGAGGTTATGAAGGTGCGGTGCACATCTATTTTTTGTGCTGTATGACTCAAAAGTTAGGTCGCAATACTATAGTTTGTTAAGATCTTAGTGTCTTTCGAAGTTCAAAATAAAATTGAACATGAGTTGTAACAACTTGGGCCGAAATTTCAATTCTTGCGTTTTTTCAGCTTTTGTGCATTTTTGCAGTTGCGAATTTGATACGTTCAACAACCTTCCTCTCACTCTTGAACAACGTAAAGTGGTAGGTCATGAGTTTAAACCCAAGCAGCTGGTCCGTATCATAGCTTATCCCGGAACAGGAAGGAAGACAACATTAGTTGCTTGCGTGGAAGCGCACCCACAACTGCGTTTCCTGTATACTTCGTTCAAGACGTAAGTGTGCTACTGCTGGCTGAGTATAATTTGTAACCGCCTGCGGAAATTAACGAACGGTTTCAGGAAAGACAAAGTATGTTTTCACCCTTGGTTTTGCCAGATTAATTAAATGTTTTAAACAAGGATAAGCTTTTCCGCCACATTAAGCACGAAATAACCGGACGTGTGGCCTAGTGGTTAGAGCGCTCGCTTCATGTCTGGTAGGTCGTTGTTCGTGTGGCTCGAATCTCGGCCGGGTCGTACCAAGACCTTAAAAATTGGAATCTTAAAAAACAAATCTCTGCCCGGGCGATCGTCGATGCCACTGGAAGGACAATTCTTGTGTTGTATAAGAACTTTCCGCAAAATGTTCCCGACGATCAGTCGTTCTGATCGCCGTGAAAGCGACGGCATGGTGTATGTAAGCACGAGCTCTCAGTGAAAACTTAGAAACGTATGTATGTAAGCACGAGCTCTCAGTGAAAACGTAGAAACGTTGTCAGTTCCTGCAAGGAATAAACTGATTTTCTAGGTGTAAATAAGCGACTCAGTTTACTGTTGATTTTTGTTCTATTCAAAACAACCGATTCTACCAAACTTGGCAAAAACACGCCTGATGACATTCACAGTATTTCATGTGTAGATCTGTGGTCGAAGCCGGTAGCGAAGTCTTCCGGAAGTATCGAAATGTGAAGTGCAGTACGTTGCACAACCTTGCCTTTCGAGCCACAAAGCTGGAACAGTAAGTCCACTGGAACAGTAAGTTGTTTTCAATTTATTTCTTGTTATTACTGTCGCTCTGAAACAAAAACCTGTTTATTCCCCTGAAATTGGCAGAGTTACAAACACAATGATTAGAGTATGACATTATAACCATGCAGTTCACGTCCATAAAGGACACAATTCATAAAGATCAAATTTTGAAGTTGTACCCTGTTCAGGTCTTCAAGTAAAAAGTAACATCGTTGGTGCCAATGCCCGTACTGAGCAAAAATGTTACCAACCATCACCGATGCTTACTGAAACGTTTGAAGAGCACAGGCGCTTTTGCTAACAACTCAGCAATTGTTCTTAAGCTCATGTGAACCGTAAAAACGAGCTTGTTGTATTACGAAAAATTTTTATGTTTGAAAAACAACAAAATCTTCCCCAAAAATGTGGGAGGTAGGAAAAATATAGGCACCAACACCGCAGAAAAAATGCGTAATTTCTGCCAGTAGCTTTTGTTGGCGGTCGGTTTTGAGGCCAGAAATGTATTCTGCTCGAAGCTTGCGGTTCTACATGTAACAGAATTAATTTTGTTGAGACATGAACATGTGTAATTTTCAAATGTGTTGTGTAGTTCACTGCCACCGATAAATCTTATTACAGGCCCAAAGAGGGCTATTTATAATTACGATGGCAAGAACGATTACAAACATGTGAAATTG
>JGI24158J21664_10015215_pt1 | contig 10043 bp, 7 predicted proteins | sample Ectturendosymbi3_FD_21664 | JGI IMG/M metagenome (IMG submission 21664) | reverse complement strand
CCAAGACTTTCTTATTCGATAGAGCGATTATTTCTGTGAAAAACGCAAATGCCACATGATACGTTATGTAGCAACTCGATTTGCCCTTTAATTTTGTTTGTAATGAGATAGTACTGCGCAGTTGCAGTTCGCTACTTAGTGACGACATTTCTATAAGAGTCATAGTTGCACATTTGAATGATCATAAATACTTTAGCCAGTCTTATAAGGTTTAGCTGCGTGGTAGTGTTCATAGTTTTGTTTCTGCAAAGTTTCAGGAAATGTACTAAGGATTGATAGCAATTTCTTTTTTGTTTGTCAAGTATTCACGTTATTTTGATTCCTTGATGATAAACTATTTCTGTAGATAATGCGAGTTTGCAGAACTCTTGGTGCAATTAGCATGGATGGAGCAGAAAAGGTGAAAAAACGCCATGTGCTTGTTGCAAATCTTCTGAAAGTCAGTCCCCAATAAGTCACAATAAAGAAGTTGTCGACGCAACATGTACGTTGTAGCAGGACTGGCCTGTGAACGATTTTTGCTGAATATGTATAGCACAGCTATTTTCAGCAAGTATTTACCAGGAGATATTTTCTCTAGCAATATCGGAAAAAACTAACTAGAAATACGAAATGGGCATGTGAATGTTCTTTATTTGACTTCGACTTCCATCAACAGTAATCCGTTAATAAATATATCACATATCTACACAATTCATAGTTTACGAATAGGTTGCACTTCCGACGAAATTAAAGGTGAAACATATGCAAGTTTGAAACTGCACACACGGCTTCGTTTGTTCGTAGTCCACATATGACAGAACAACGCTTGCTTACCACATTGCGCAACTAACGCGCAGCAGTGGTAAACGCAAACTGTTCGTTTTTCGTCAAAACTTTTTTAACGTTGCGTATCAAAGTATCAGAATAAAGCATATTGCCTTCACCAGACACCATTTTTCAGAACAAAAGGTTTCATAACCACCCCCATAATAAACGTATGCAGTGAAAACGCTTAATTTGTGAAAAAACGGTGATTCGTTTTTTGTAACTCGGGCGATGTGATTTCCAGATTGCATGAAAAATATCGCAGTTCTATAACTTTTGAAGCTAAAATTCTTTGTCTTTTGATAAAAACCAGTAATATTTGTTCTTGTTTCACAATGCTTGTAATTTGACATAAATTCCGTCCTTGTTCTGTAAAATAAGGCGAGATTCGATTTTAGGCGCAGGCGTTTCTTCGTCCAAGTATATCTTGTATCTTCTTAAGATCTTGGCAAGGACGGTCTTCATCTCATTCATTGCAAAGTTTTGACCGATGCAATTTCTGAGTACAAACCAATCAAACCGCTCTAAACTTTTCCACTCAACCATGCGGAACAGAATTTGTTAAGAACTTCCACTGACTTTCTAAAGCTTGAAAAAATGTCGAAACGCTGCCTCACCATGTACGATTTGTTCAAGTCGAAAAAATACTAATTTTTTGCCGAAAAGCTATCTGCAAACTTGATCAAACAATGTCATGTATTAGACATTCAAAGGACGCAAAAATAAATGACCTGTCTGGTCCGGGTTTAGATTTTATATAGGCGTTTTACCTATAACTTTGGAAAGTGAAGTGCCAAGAATCTTGAACATGAATAGTTGAAACAAAAATACTGATATGATCCGAAATGCCAATAAACATGTCAAACACTCCGTAACTATCATTACACCGATTAGGACTTGGATTTTAAAAATATGCACCTTTGCTCTTTTATATTTTTCCCTGGGATCTTTGGTGCAAATGTGTGTACATTATGTAACTACAGAAAATAAATAACCTTGTTCGTTGCTATTGTTTCACAAAAGTTTCATTTGTTGAATTACTCTTGAAAATCAATACAGGCTATCGTTTGCTTGTTCTTTCCCATTGAAATCGGTCTTTTACTCTTTTTGCTGTATACGAACTTTTAACCAGATGTTAGAAGATTTGTGTATCGTGTTCCAAGCTTTCTCAATACTTCCATTTGATGGTTAAAAATGGGTTAGCTTTAAGTAAACTGTGAAATCTACTTAAAATTTTTTTTANTTTTTTTTTAAATCAACGCATTCACAGCCATCNCCGCACAGTCCCTTAACGAAAAGAACAACATGCTGCCANTACTTGTTATTTTCATTGCCACCAGTAGTTGAACACACTCTGCAACTCAGTTTTTTTTTAATACNACAGTATACTCGCCGTAGACCATACGATCCCATACAATGAACGGAGTGTCTGTGACGCAAAGCGACTATAATTTGGCTTCACACACGGGATCGATTTCGTATAGATGTTCATTTTCTGATTTATGGCCGCCATTAAATTCATGAAATTGCAGGTTTTGACATGCAGTGTCGAAGCTCACACTGGCCTTGAATTTACAAGTTTTTTTAACCGCTGTGTCCTATCAATTATCATCGACATCAAGCCAGGTAACTTTTTTGCATTCAAATTAGTTTACCTTGATCCTGCAGCAAAAGGAAGAAAAGCGTATTGCGATCGCTTTGAGATATTTTCTTTTGTGAATCGTTTCGGATCGAACATCTGAAAACCAAAAGTAACAAATACATATGAATTTGCAACATTGCCAAATTTCCTTAAGCGTTCATTAATTGACTTCTAGCATGCAGGTAGATGGGATGCGTTGTGCTGCAGCCACTAAGATTTCAGTTATTTTCCCATTTTCATTTTTGACAAACCAGGCCCAGTGTAAACAATTTTGAACCGCATGAGTATGTTTTTAGTGTGTGCTTGGTTGTTTGCAAGATTGTTTGCGGCGAGACTGAAGGCACCGCGTTTGGAAGACAGGGCGAAATTTTCTTGCAGCGACTTTGCAAACTGTGTGTCAGTAATAACATATTTTACCTTTATTTTGCAAACTAAAGTATTTTCAACAAAGTTTGTAAACTTCCCAACATGAATGTTTGTGGTTCAATCTACGCAAATGCAAACCTGAGCCTCGATGGCAATAATGCTGTATAATCAATAAACGATTACTACAAGCAGCCAAAATTGCGAAGAGCCACGGATTTCAATTCACTATTCTGTTATTTACGCTTGTGTTTGAAACATTCATAACAAACGTTTCATTCACAGTCACCTCCGGCTTGTCCCAAGTTGTCTCGTTGCGATGCAATGCGAAGATGTTAGCTTGGACGCGACTGCCGCGAGATGCGACGCTCTTGTGTGACTTGTGAAGGCTACTTTTCAGAATCATATCATTGTCTAGTTGGCGAGCAATTATAGGAACTGGTGGATAGAGCCTTAGGCTTTCCTTGATGAACATAGTCAAGTAATTGAACTTGCTCAAATCGTTCCTTTGAAAGTAAAACGACTGTTCACAGACGTGCAGTGAAGAAAAGAAGAAAATAAGACAGTTCAAACCAACGATGAAACATGCTTATATCACAGTTTTTGCATTGGAACTTTCAGAGATTTTAAATACTTCCTGAAATTTTTTGAAATTTGGTAAATTTTATGGTTCAGTGCGAAAAGCCTTTTTTTCTCCAAAAATTTATGACAAATTGAATTCTGTTATTAAGTTGAATTGCCATAAAATATGTATGAGAAACATTTTTTTACTCTATCATCAACATACCATTCAACAATCATTTTATCACCCAAAATACTCTTCACTTCATTCCGACAAGTTTCCTGCAATTCCGGATACTTAGCTAAATTGTACAGGGCCCATGATATACCTGCAGAGTAAACACCATACGTCTAAAAACAATTTAAGGTTGAACTTTATCACATGCGACAGATTAATAAAAGATCCTCCATCAGAAAGGTATTCCCAGACTGATATTCAACGCTTGCTAATAAAAGTCAGCAGTGTCACACTTTTTTTGGAAAAACACAAAGATCGTTGCATTTACTTTCCTCGATCCAAATACTGTTGCACAAGCAGGGTTTTCAAGGTTTGACCTTGCTGACAGCAAAGATATTTTGAGAGACCACAACTTTTTTATCTGAGTACTGAGATAGTCGTAAAGCAAGGTTTTAGTGTATTTCGATGGTGGTAGGAAAGCGAGTTTCTGTTGTACTTTCAGAGACAGTTGGAAAGGCTTGGCAGACGGTTTGGTCTCTCAAAACACCTTAAAACGCACTTGCATAGGTAGAGAATTTTACGCAATCTGTGCTTTTTAACTGGGAAATTACAGTGTTGCGCCATAAAATGTCAAAGTATACTCTCACCGCTTGCAGTTGTGTCATGCCCCTCAAATAAGAATGTGTCCACCTCATCTCTTATCTCTTTTTGGTTTAAACCGTTTCCATTTTCGTCCTGAAAACATGCTCAAATTTCGATTACATCACAGCATTTATTTTAAAAAGGTGTGCAAGGTGTTTGATCAGAAGGGAACTGCTTTAATGCCTTTCATCGGGATACAAATTGTAGTCATGGTGATTTCTTTATATTATATTTACGACAAGAGAATAATGCAGATGGATTGCAAAACCTCAGCCCTACATTTCAGACTTTTACAGTATTTCAAAGACGCTATGAAAGCATCCCTGTCTGCCCAATGAGCTGCCTGTAAAAATGTCGTCATTTCTCTACAACAAACGTCAAACGGAACAGCAGTATTCAAAACAAAACAATTTATCTGCATTTCAAGGAAAATTCCAGGTTGAATGATTTATTATTTTTACACAAATGGATCAATTATTCTGGGATTTTTTTATTTCAGTTAGATCTCATGAAGCCAAAATCATCAGATTCAATTCATGTACTCTCACTTTACAAAATATTTTTATGTTAAAGCTACAGGTTCCACTTTGTAGCGAAAATCTTCCGAATGCTTAATGTCTGAAACAAACCTTCGTTTCAAGAAGTATATCCAAGAAATCCAAGTGGCGTTTTTTTCCGTGGGAGATGTGTTCTCCATCTACAGGATTTGACGACAAATGTTTATCTACAAAGTTTTCCTTGAGTTGCTTCCTTCGTTGTACGATAATCTGTTCAGTAATAAACGAAGAGTTATTTGCATTATGAAGCTTTTCTAAAGCAAAATATTAAGATATTTAGATTCTAATTACTGGCAAACGAACAAGGAGTTCTAGAAAATCGTGAACATTTCCGAGAAAAAATCGAAAATTGTTATAATCATCAAAGATCAAAGTGATGTCTTATGCAGCAATGAGAAAGATGTGCTTGACACATGGAGACAGTATTTCAAATCATTTTGAACCTGCAGTTACTTTCACATCATTCAACACGCAGGAGTTATACTTGTTGGAGGAAAACAACATTACTGCAGCGTAAGTCTTGCTAACTCTCAAAAACAGAAGAGTGTGAAGTCTGTGTACAGACTAATAGGCTGCTATGAAATCTGACGCAAGTTGCTCAGTCTTAAATCGTGGNCTTCNTTGGCTAATTCGTATGTGTCAAGTGGCTAGGTGTTCAGGAAGGGCACTAAATGATTGGTAAATTGGGGTGATTNTTTTATTCCAATACACCAAGAAGCAATATAGGAAATAATGAAAAAACTACCGGGGCATCTTTGTACTTCTANTTAGCATNCCTGAAAAATTGTATGCCAATTCCCTAGAAAGAAGAGGNTCGTCGAGGTAATCGAACCAAAACTGGATGACAACCAAAGCAGTTTCNTTTAAGGCCGTAGCACTACAGACCACATTTTCACTGTCCAGAACATTTTTTAAAATACGTGGAAGTATGCGAAAGGTGTCTACTCTTGTTTTGACGACCTTGGGAATACATAAGTCCGGGTTCCTCGTGAAAAACTTTCGGGAATATTGCAGGACTGCTGTGTTGACACGACCTGTTACCTACCGTCAACAAGTCACTGTACAGTATTTGCTCAGAAGTGGTGTCCGTGTTGGTAGAGTTAAAGCACAACAGTTCGCTATTGGTGTTGTACTATGGCAAGAGTGCTGTCATCACTCCTCTTAACAGTCAATATGAATCAGATAGACATTCACAGTGGAGTCACTGAGGGTGTAACTAGTGGATGCTGCTGGACAAACCGCTTGATTTTTGCAGACGATGTTGTAGTGCTAGCATCCTCTGAACAGGGTCTTCAGCATGCACGTGGTAGTTTTATTGCTGCGTGCGACCAAGTGGAAATTAACATTTGCACAACAAAGGCCGATATATTGTGTCTCTCCAGAAGCCTTTGTCAGTGCATGCTGCATGTAAGCGGCTATACACTGCAGCAGATAGAGAAGATCGAGTACTTAAGGTGGCATTCACGAGTGACGGAAGGTTGAACAGGGAGATTAACAGGTTGGTGAAGCAAACGCAGTTCTACGTGAGCTTTATCGCTCTGTGGTCAAACAACGAGAGCTTTCAAACACCCAAGAGCTGTCAATTTTTGAATGTCTCTGTCCCGAACTCCTAGTTATGAATCTTGGGTAATGACTGAAAGAATACTAAATGAAGTACAAATGGCAGAGATGGAATTTTTGCGAAGCGTTCACGTCGTGAAATCCTTAAAACCCTGTTTTTTTGTGCCGCTCCAACTCCGAATCTAGAGATCGCAGCTTGGATGTTTGTGCCATGTGACCAGATAACTCCAGGAAAAATTGCCGAGACCGGTCCTGCTGGCTACATTCACGATAAAGCCTCAGAGCTCGATCAAGGACTTGGTTTTGATGTTATCATATCTCTGTCGTTGCGAGATACCTCTTGGTGTTGAGCCAGCAGAACCATCAGAGATTGCAGAAAATTCTGAGTTATTTTGAGACTTACTAGGACTGCTGTTCCCACGACCCTCCCCAGAGGAAAATAGGTATGAAAATGGATGGATTGAACGTGAAAGTCGATAAATGTGCTAAAAACATACTTTTTCGCAAGAAGGGAAAGCATGAGGAGCATTGTTCATCCACGCTTTGTTGTAAAGTCCAGCGTAGATGCAGATTTAAAGTTCAATGTTCTTTCTGAATTATGTTATATCTGCCATGCGCAAATATGCAATGTGCCATAGTTTTTATTCAAATAGCTTGTGAAAAACAATTATGTTTCTTAGAAAAGTCATTAAATTGCCTTTAATGCGCTCTCCTGTTGTTTAAATACCATTGCACAGTAACATTGTATGCTAGTTCTATGTTCGNAAGCAGATTTACATGAATGTACATTATCATGTAGCTCTAAAATTTTGTCATGATTAGGGGAAGTTTTTGTTGCAGTAAAAAGTTGAGAAATTTGCATTTATTTTCAACGAAAGTTGTATTTACGCGCAGTAAGTTGTATTTATGCGCACATTTGACTGCGAAAGACTTGACACAACCTATTTTCGTTTTGCGCGGACTTGGTCAANAGCAAAGATTTTCCGAACTTCCACCTCTAATTGAGCTCAGGCACTGTCGTACTTGGTNGGCTGGGTTTGAAAAACGTCTAGCTTGCAAACCAACTGTTTCGTCATAGATAACATTGAGACACAGATAAATCCGTCATATATCTCTTTTTCATGCAGTCAAAGAGAATAGAACTAAACTGAAATAGCTTTGTAATATTCTTGTTGATTACACTTTTACATTTTGCGCAATACTTGGATAAAAATTGCAGTAAAAAATTGCACGTAAATATCGAAAAAGTTGCAAAAAGTTGCAATATAAAATTTTTGGAAAAAGCTCAAAACACTGAATTACATATATTCTGAGTATTTAGGAAGCTGTAAAAAAAGTTGCAAAAGGTGCAAAAACTTGCCCTAGTCATGATGAACAAATAAGACTAGCTCACCGAAGTTCAGTTGTAACCGTAAGTAGTAAGCTTTGTTAGTTTGTTTCATGCCTGTGGAAAACGCTCAATTTAAACATAGCAGTTTCAGTAATACAGCGATTGGCAGTGAAAAATCTTTACCAGACTAAAACTTTTTTGCACGTTTTAAAAACAGCATTTGTGGAAACACCTTCTCGGCATGATTATGGACAACGTCGGCAGCTACTTTGTAACACCTCCCACATTGGCTTCTCCAGAAAATGAAGTCAGGTATTAGGTACCAGTGAGTTGCGCGATGAAATGAGATTCGGGCCAAGTCTTGGACTGCTTTGATGTAAGGATGCTGTCCCCTGAAATGTATTAGGAAGATTGATGTTTATTTCAATTACTGCTATTACTTTTTTTTTGCAAAAATGACAACGTATTTGTGAAATTGGTTGAAGTGAAATTCTCTTGAATATGTTTCAAAAGTCTTGTTCAATAACAGTTTTAGAGCAATGCCCCGATTTTCTATTTTTAGGATGTGCTGAAATGCTGTTACCGAGAAGTTTACTTTTTCAACCTTTGACGACTTTGTTTGCGAATTTCTTCTATCTTCACTCGTGAAACTATGCTTAATTTTCAATTAACATTAGAGCACTCATTGCTTTGGGTGAAATTCAAAAGAACGCCGAAGTTTTTTATGCAGTGTGCATTTTACACGTCCCCCGCTATTTTTGCAAATAAACTAATTTTGCCGAAGGTGAATAAGAGGACTGGACGTGCACATACTTTGTTCAACACTCAGCACGTGGAACCGAAGTTAAAACAGAGTATTTCGTGAAACCACCCGTTAGAGCCCACATTAAACTTTCGTTGTGCTGAAAGCTAAATTGTGACTTCACCACACACATTTTCATGAACAAATCTGGTTATTTACTACCAACGCAAAGCATGTACACTATAAAAAACAGTTGGAAACAGTATCATTTGTAACCACAAAAATTTTCCCTTCAGTTTTCAGCTTCTAAATTGGCAAATTCAAACACCTTGTTTCCTGACAATTCGTCTCCGATGACATGGCACATCTCAGCATGGTATCCAGAGTCATAAGGCTGACATCGGACGACATTTCAACGGATGCGTTTAAGGTATTACCCCATTTGTCAAGCAACTTTTGGGCCGTTTCGTTCATAATCTGAGTGTACCTGAAAAAAGAAATGGGAGAGAAAAGAACGATTTTCAGGGGAAAGAAACTTCATTTATTAATCACATGGTTACTAACCCTTTCAAAATGCTGAAATGAAAAGCTGGTGTCAAAAGATGACGATTTCGCCGCCACTTCCTCCCTTTGCTGGTCAGCAAGCCGTCACCAACCCATGGACGCATAAAGCGGTAAGTCACATTGTCTTTTGGAGCTTGGTAAAGCAACAAATTGTTTGAGTGGGAATTTTCGTTGTGTTTTTCAAAAATGACAATTTTATTTGCTGCTTTTCATGGGAGATTCGAACGCGCAAAGGCAGGAACGCCATTTCCACAAGTGCAACGGACAAGCAACAATAGAGATTTCCCGCTCGACCAGGTTCACTCATTGACGCTTGTGCGTAGCTGCTTTTATGAAACGCTTCCTGGCTGCGCGTTCTTGGCATGTGACACGATGCGCCGTCACACAATCAAATGCATCTTTCGAATTTACTTGCCAAATCTTAAAATAAAACAAAATATTTGTTTGTTAGGAGTTCCTCTTTGCAAAGAAGCTCTGTTTTTGTTCAGAATAAAGGAAATAAGAAGCATTTTTGCAGTACAGGTTTTTGTTGGCCATATGCCAATGGTTGGAAAAACCAAGGCCGTATTCCGCAAGGACAGTAAAAACATCCGTCGATTTGAAATTGGATGTGTGCGTGCAAAAAGTTCGTTTGAATTTAAAAAATGAGAAGAGACTTCAAATACCGAAATGAAAGCAGAACGAGTTCAACTAGACTAAAAATAACTTTGAATAACGAGATGAATAACGATTTCCAAAGCTTATTCTGAAAAACCTCTTTTGATTTCCTTGTTTTCGTTACATGTTGAAAAAATCATTTTGATAAAAATCTTCTTGTTTCGAAAATGTGGTGCCTTCAATGCGAACAAGCAAACTATTAGAACTATTCATCTTTACACTAACAAATTTATTCGTTGTTTGATGACAACTTAACACGATTTACACGAAAATAAAACTTATGCTTTTCATAAGCTAGCATACCTCCGCTATGAAAAAATGAAACCACAGTGTCAGGATGGTAGAGATGTAAACCCGACGAAAACGGTGCAAACCATCGATTGAACATGGTTGGATGATATTTGGTCATGGTGTTAACAGCTTTCAAAAGACCTTTTTCG
>JGI24158J21664_10015214_pt1 | contig 10043 bp, 5 predicted proteins | sample Ectturendosymbi3_FD_21664 | JGI IMG/M metagenome (IMG submission 21664) | reverse complement strand
AATTTTTTTTTTTTTTTTTTTTTTTCACAAACCAATTCAACAGAAGCCCCAGCGACAAGTGGAACTGCGTCTGGTAGAGCTGCTGCATCTGCTGCTGTGGTGAGATTTTATTGTACACTTTGTTTCGGGCCTCAGATATTTAAGGAGAAAATACCCCGCCTGGCAAAGTATAGACTTCTGCACAGTGTGTGTTTCGAAGCACTGACGTCATCGGACCGTCACGTGTGTTTCACTAAGATGGTTGCAATGCTCTGCAACCAACACGTGTGGTTTACAAGGATGGTTGCAATGCTCTTGGACTAACACGTGTGGTTCACAGATGATGGTTGCAATGCTCTTGGACTAACACGTGTGGTTCACAGATGATGGTTGCAATGCTCTGCAACCAACTGGTTTCAAACCATGTATTCGTGCGTTGGTTGTGGCCGAAATCATGAAATCGGCGACTGCCTTACAATGCAACAGACGTCTTGATTTTTTTTTTCAAAAACCTGTGAAGTCTTGAACCGCCCTCAAACTGGTTCGGTGACGTGATATATATTTTTTCCTCTAACTCACCTTTTTATTTACACACGCAGAGAGACGCGGACACGGACTCCATCGGATCAGGAGGCTCCGACTACCACGGTGCGTTGTAGTGGTTGAAGCGACAGAAATAATAGCTTTGCGATCTGAGCTGCGTGGCATAAAACTCTTTTTCTGCACGTTGCTTCATTTTCTCCATTCTGATTCCCGTTAGTTCTTTGGTTTGCGTATTGCAGAAGTTTTAGATAGAGTCTGGCCAGGCCTCGTGAAACTTTGGGGATAGCCTTCTGAATTTGTATTCCTGCTCTTGACAAATACGTGTAGGAAGCTCTGTTGTCAAGCGCCGAGCACTCTCAACGCTACAGAGACTTGCCAACCAGCCAAGTATTGCTGGAGGTCGATCGTGATTTGTCGCGAATAATAATTCCTGCACTGAGAGCGAAACACGATGCTTTTGCTTCTAGCGTGACGTGCAATCTTAGGCGTAGCCAGGGGGCCATGACCTCCCAAAATTTTTAGCACATCTAGTCATCTTGTGCTTTGAGAGGCGGTATCCCAAGCAAAATACTGTCGCTCACCTAAAATAAAAATTGTAGTCCCCCCAAGTTTTTTGACCCCCCAACTTTGAGGGGGACGCAAAAGATGCGAGTATTTCCGGTACAGTCGGTTGGGAGCTCCCTGTGCCAGAGGGTCAACAAACGAAACCCTTTGCTTTTTCAGATGAATTGTTGCTTTGTGGAAATCAATGTTGGGCGCGTACTCTGGTTAATCAGTAAATACTGTGAGTTGCCCAAACATTCGGATTGAAAATGTAATAAAATGACAAAAGTAAATATGATTTCTTTCCCAAATGACTTTGCACGCATCGCAACGAACATTTTTGCATAAAAAATTCAAGTCCCAAACAGCTTTGTCCCTGATAACAATTTAAAATCGAATAAACTTCACGCGTGATACTTCCTTCCGTGCAGATATTCAGTTCAGACTGGAAGGTGTTGTTTTTCAAAACTTGCTCTGCATATTCTATAACAACCACGGAAGCAGAAAAGCACTGCCCATGGCGGTTGTTGTTTGATGTGGCGCTTGCAGCGAAGAGTAGTTCGTTCATTCACCAGTTAACTGAATGTTGATATCTTTCGCGCCGTGAAATCGTCAGTGACCCCCCCCAATGCTTTTCTAGAACTATATTCCGACAGGCAACGTACTCGCTTGTTGTGTGGAAGTTGCACGGGTCAGTCCACAATGTCGATGGTGGAAATCATTACGTTGGAGGCAAAATCTTCATGAAGTGAAACTGGAAACTCTTACAAAGCTTGATCCCACATTTTGTTTTGTTTGTTGGTCGCCATGGAGCCGTTGTCAAATTTTTTCCTGACTGCGTCATCAGTGACGTGTACACAATCAAACGGTTTCTAATGAATCGGAAAATCCAAAGTGGTGATTCTATTGATTCGAAGTACACTCGCTTATAAATTCCTGATGATTTTATAAAATTTTAACCCCAACGTGTAGTTAAACGAGCTTGTTTTTGTAGTTGATTCCTGTAATAAAGTCACGAGTAAGTCACGAGTAACTTAAAATCTACCGTGAATTCGAAATGCTGTTTTTTATGGATTCGAAAATGTGAATTTGTTGAATACGGAAGAAACAAAGGGAGTTCCTTTACACTTTACATACCTTTCTATGGCATGACTGTGTAGTGCGGTCGGCAGCTGAGTTTTTGAAGTCGTGTAAATGCGTTGCTCCCCTTGGGTTGTAAGTTGACCCACCACTGACCTTCCCATCGCACCACTGTACGGTAAGAACCTGTTCCCCTGGACATGTAGTTTGTTTCATTCTTCAAAGTCTTTTCCACCGACAGGCCCGAAGCTCTTCAAGCAGCTCGAGTCGAAATCGAACAGACCATTGATAAACAACGCTCTCTGCCATTGTTGCTTACCCGGGAAAGTTAACGAAGCTAACCGGAACAAGACATTGAAAGTAAGTGACGATGTTCTACCCTTCAACGATTAACCGACTGAAAAGTACTGTGAGTTGAATAAACTTCAAAACCTTTAACTCGTTTGTTGTTCCATATTCCTGTCACTCACACGCCATCAGTGTATTATAATGCCCTAGGCCTAAACTAACGAGTAAGAGGGTTTGGTGTGCTGCAGGAACCCACACCACGCGTTTGATGCAATGCTGTAGTGACCGGCTGTGAATCATTGTGTTTGACAAGTATTTGTTGCGTGAGTCGCTTGCAAAGTCTCCTCGCGACTGAATGGATTCAAACCAACAGCCGCGAGCAATCGCCTGCACACTTGCATATGTGTTTTTGAAAAAAGCGAAGCCAACTTTTTCATCTGACATTCCTCGACGATTGATCAGCGCAAATCCTGTGTGGGTGGGGATCGTGCGATTTCGCTGAAGACCGCACACACGCCAGAAGCCAGTTTACCACCATAGCTGCAAAATTGCTAGTCTGTGATTTATATTGTTCTTCGTGAGGTTTCTCTTTTTGTGCACACTCCGGTTTGTTTCGAAGTAGTTGCGTAGTCGGCAAGTGCTTCGTATGTAAATATTGTGATGTTTGAATATCTCAAAGACCCCGCTTGAGGTAGTTGCAAGGTAAGTAGTTGTTTTTCAACTCTCCCAAAGCACCAACCCTCAAGGGGGGGTCAATGAGACTGATCGTCCTTTTGTTGCTACGGATTGGCTGGCAACACAAATGCTTGGACGCAGTGCACTAAAAATATCATTTTATCCCTTTGCCACAAATTTCCTGCAAATAAATCCTGATAGTCTGCTTCAGCAACATTCCTGGTGTCTTCCTCACCGAACAAAAGCTGCTTTGCAACTTTTTCCCTCGAATTCTATGTCAAAGCCCAAGGCATTTCAGTATCAGCACGGCGATAAAAGTAAAGTTCGAACTGAAGCGTTGGTGGTTGTTTAATGTTGCAACGCGGAAGACATGATGATTCAAGCGATCGATTATTATTTTGCGGCTTCTGCGTCACAAAAAATCCCACAACAGTCGATTGTCTTAATCGGAACCGGATGACTGGTTCAATCCACGTCGCCGCCACCTGAATTGTTGCACCAGCATCACCTGACGTTAACGTCGTGGTAACGTTTGCCTCTCGCACACTGCTGTGAGCGAGTGTCCCTGCTTTCACTAAGGCCTGGTTCAAATTATCGGTTCAGGTGGTTTCCCCAGGCAACCCTGAACTTCTTCTGGAAAGTGCGCGTTTTCCGTTGAAGACTGTTGTCATATATGGTTTGGCAAGTTGCCGAAGGAAGCTCTGCTTGACGAGTGGCGTTGAGTTTGTGTGGAAATTAGTAAAAATGATGAACCGAATCGAAATTTTGGTGACGAAAAATTGTGTTAAGCACTTCCCCCTAAAAGGAGCTTTCCTTGCCACCGTACAAAATATCCCAAATCGTTTAGCGATCAGGTGGGTATGTGATGGACACGGCGCTGAATAGAAAACGGCAAATTTCGATTGTTGAAGATGGAAGACAGGCTGATATTGACGAACACACTTTCTCAAACAGTGGTTCTTAACCTTTTCTCAACTGAGCCTCCCTAACTTTAAATAAGTTGTAAAAACAAATGTGCTTATTGATAAATTTATTGACCAAACTTTCCATGTTGTAGAGCGCGTAAGGGCTCGGCTCGCGAATCCCTGGAAATTTATGGACACCCCCCCCTGGGAGGCGTGCCCCCTCGGTTAAGAGCCACTGATCTAAAAAGTTCTGATTTAATCTTTGGCTTAACTGCTAATATCCACGGTTGGCATGGCAACCTTATATAATTTATCCCTTCCAGGCGTTGGACAAAAGCGACGCTCGTCATATCATGATCCTGTTTCGGGACAACAAGTGCCAGTACAGGGCTCTCTACAGCTATGACGTCGAGACTGAGAAGCTGCACAAGATAACCGGAAGTGGTAAGTTCGTTATCGCGATTGGCTTGAACTGTGACGTAACAGCGAGATAAACAAAATGATGCTCTGTGTGTTGCCAACCCAAATAAGGGCACCCCCGAGGCAAATAAAGGTACCCCCGAGGCAAATAAAGGTACCCCCGAGGCAGACCAACCTGGGGGGGCTGGGTATACCTGGGTACAGCTGCCCCAATGTTTGCACTGGGTCAGTCGCTAGAACAATGATTTTCAAACGTCGTGCTTCGGCACACGGGGGTGTTGTTGAGAAATTATGCAATTTTGCTTATGTTGTCTTCAGTTTCTTTTTTTAATTATTAACGTTCGATAATAACAGTAAGTTTTTAAAAAGTGTAAAAAGTAATGTATTCATTAAGTGTGAAAAATGTAAAACACGTCTTAAAACGGAAAATGTTGGTAATAAATATAAAAAGTGTAATAGTGATTATAAATTATCTGCAAATTATATGCCATTTTCTTCCCGTTCTCAACAGGCTACGGTTTCACACTGATTCAGTATAAATGAATTGAGAAACTATATTGTAATGCGATTGTATACATTGTATGAGGTTACAAAGTGCGATATTGTAACATTTTTCGTTGATGGTGCGTCGCAAGATTTCTGGAATGTGAAAAATGTACTGTGGCATGAAAAACTATCAACAACCACTGCAATAAGTTACAGCACAGCGATGTTGTTGATGCAGCAGGGGTGTGGATGAAAGTGGAACAGCCCGGGTAACTTATTGCACGTGCGACGTTAAGGCGGGTCACACGTCCACAGCAATAATCGTGTGGAGCATTTCCTGAATCAATGTGAGATTATGATGGCTCGTTGTTTATGAAGTGAAGGAGCTTTTGCTTTGCTCTTCACTCGTGTGTGAAATGAACCGTGGCGGGTCACGTGATTAAAGTGAGCCGCGTGGCAGAAAAGGTTGAGAAACATTGATGTTAATTTGCGCAAGGTTCTTAAAAAATCCCTGACGGTGAGCCACAGCCACTGAACGCCAATCAGGAGCTGCCACGTAGTGGTGTACGTCACGTGCACAGTGTGCATTGCGTAGAATTTGAATCAAACAGTTTGATTGTTTCCCAACAGACGCGCAAGAAACGCAGTGAAAGATATTCAAATTTGATCCGTGATTGAAAGCTTTTATTGTTGGACCGATGCTCGGGCCCCCTCAACAATCGATAGTCCCCTTACCAAAGTGCTTGTCCGTCCACGTTGCGGAAATGCGTGGCAAACCGGCGTCGAGAATCCTCTCCGCTCGGCCCTTGACACGTCCTGGCCACGGCATGGCCAAAATATAGTTCAGGGATTTTTCAGAACGCGTTGAGTCGGGGATTACCCTAAGTCGAGTGAAAAATCACTTTGCTACAAATTGAAGCTGAACTTCTGAAACAAAAAAATCTTCGCCAAACACTGGTTCTTCCCACAGTCGCGACGTGTGCGGTTTCCGTTGTGGTTGCTCATCGTCGCAGCCAGGCCTTCGCTCCCTGGCTTGAAATGATTGATTGGAGTTGCGTTGATTGAAATCGCCCCACCCCAAACCACTCGCCCCCCGCCAACACGCGTTTTGTTTGTTGTGGCAGGTCCCGGTCTGATAACCCTCTCCATGATCGAGGCCCTGTACAAGTACAACTCTGGCCGCCGGACGTTCGCCTGCGTCCCATCGAAGACTCTCTCTGTCAGCATCGACGCGATCACGATAAAGAACTCACTATGGCAACAAGCGAAGAAGTAATCGCACGCGCTCTGTACATTTTGCCGTCACGCTCTGCTAGTTTACCTTGAAATTTTTATCACTGAGAGATAAGCGCATATTTTTGAGCGGCCGCTGTCCTGGTCGTCCTGCGTTTTTGTTCTTGCCGCTCGCTGGCGAGAATCCATTGTGACGTATTTGGAAAGACATTGAGGCGCGCTGCTTTCGCAAATACCCACAGCAGCAAAACTTCTTGTGGCAAGGTCTTGCTTAGTTCTGGCGTGGGTCTCTGCGCAGGAATGGTTTTTCCTTCAACTATCACTTTCAAATGAACGCGGAATAGCTGCAGCACCATCGAATTTGGCGTTCTGGTTGCGCGTGGCAACCGTTGCGAGGGCAACCCTTGCCGCTAAAACGAGCGGTTTGATTTTACCAAATAATAATACCGGGTCGAATATGCTGACATTACGAAAACCTGAATATTTCAGCGAAGGTGCGTGCCGCAGTCAGATGACTTTGGTTGTGTTGTTGCGTTTTCTTCAAAATATTCCCTGTGACAGGTCAGCAAAAAACTCTTAACCCTTTACGCTGCGATGCTGTTCTATCATACCTTCATTGCACTGTCCAGATAGCGGCGTGGCAAACGGACCGTGACCATATGTGATCATCCCAACACACCTGATCCACTGTGTTGTTATGTTTGTGCACGGCTTGGTGCTCCCTTTACTTTTATTCGAACTCCTTGATAGACCCTTACTTACTGTGTAATGACGGTGCAAGATTTGAAAACCTTGTTTTGCTGGTGTCTTATCTGTTGTTGTTGTTAGCAACGTGAAACGGTGCTTCGTAGCCTGCAGGATTTCATTTTGTCGAAAAATAAGTGAGTCTTTTTGCGAATTATTATCTGCTCTTCTGAGCAAATCGTTTTTGTTATACTGTGCATTTTTTCCCGACCGAGAACAAAATAAGATTTTCAATTCGCGATTTGTTGATATGTTGAAATATTAATAAGTCCAACAGGACTGGACCGTCTTTGTCCTTTCTCCATGTGCGTCCCCCCACTCCCTCACAGCTGATAGAGCGAATCCGGAAAAACGCAGGCAAACTTTTACTCGTCGGACACCTGAACACTTGTTCAGTTTCTTCTACTTCGTACCAGCAGTATTTGCTGCAGTTGTATTGTCCTCATTTTTGAGATTTGCTTCGTGTTGGTTTGTTACGCATGCCGTCGTACTGTCTTCATGTTTGTGACGTCACAGTGGGTACGTTTTGGACTGGAACTTGATGAACTTGTCGAATTGTGATTAAAAAAAATCGAAACCAAACATGATTAATTGCTTTCCAACTGCAGTCTGTGGTTGCCATTTTAAAAAATATGTCTAACTTTTAACTTCGGGCTGATCCTAATTCCCGTCATACGGGGCGCAGGTTAAAAGAAATTGATGTAATACCGAATAAATTTTTGATGGCTTTTGACTGGCCATTCTGAAGGCAATGCTGTCGAATGAAATCGGAGGAAAGAAAACAGAGGCGGATCCAGCCAGTAAGGTTAGGGGGGGGGTTCAGTAATATTTGGTTGTCAGGTCTCAACGGGTTCACTGTTGTAAGAGGGGTAAAGTATGCTTCACAACACTGCTGTGACAAAACGACCATGCATAGCGAACGATGTTTTCCGTATTGCACAAAACCATGCTGAATAGAGTTACTTTAATAAGTCTTAGGGGAGAGATCGCTTCCCCCCCTGGATGCGCCCCTGCCTTCAAATCTATACAACGCGATGCGAAGGAAAGGAGTCTGCAAGTGAATGTGTGTTTGTTGCTAACTAGCTGTTAATGACGTTTCGTCTCTCGCTCGCAAGTTACGTTCTTTAATCACTCCTTGTAGTTTTCTTTCTGTTTCGATCGCCATTGCTGCTTAATATCGAGCGCGTATACACAAGCGGTTGCTTCGCTGCGACCGTCGTACGTCAGTTCATGTACGTCATCGCCGCCGCTGATCCGTGACGGTCAATGCGGTGTGACGCGGTCTGCGAAAGGCTGATAGTTCGACGCTCGGCAAGCTGCGATTAGCGAAACGTCAAGTTTGAAATGAGTGTTGCATTGCATCTGTCAAAGGAAATGCAGATGCTGTATTGTCAAGGTTTTGTGCGAGAGCTCTGGTAGGTCTCCGTCCTGATTTTCACCATGTGAAATATCAATCTATCTTGTCGGCGTACATAAAAGCTTACTTTGTCGTAACTTCACCTGATGCTTTTCATCGTTCTGCTGACGTACTTTGTTTGACGGAAATGAATAAACGAGTTTTTTTGTTTATTTTCTTTCGATACTTAGCTGCTATTTTTGGTGAGAGGGATGCATGTACGAGGATACAAGATTTGTTCAGAAAGCGAACCGCTCCGTCGAAATAAGGACAGTTCAGCTGATGACTTCATCCCGAAGGATTAAGGACACAATATGGACAGAAAATACATTGTTGGGTTCGATTATGACTGGGTTTGACATGGCCAGCTACGTTGCTTCTACTTCATCTCTAGGTTAACTTGCTGGAGTTGGCCATAGAGCGGAGTCTACGGAAATGACGTGTTCCTTGCGGAGGATGATTTTCATTATTCAGTGGTTTGTTTTCAAAGTTGAAGGGACGAACACTCTATCGAAAGGAATCCTTTCCTGGCAAAGAATCAGACACTAAGATTTTCCAGGGTATATATCTCGCTTACTAGGTAGGCATCATCGGCTCTTATTCAAATAGAACCGGGGCGATTGTTTGAAGCTAATTTTTTGGAGAAGGTTATTCAAAACTGATTGCCGGACTTTTTAAGGATGAATGGCAAGCTTTTGCACTGTCTTAAAAATTCATGTCTTAATAATCAAGCTTGAGATCCATGAGGTGTACATGGGTGTTGGAAGGACATTTTCCAGGGGGTGGTCGAAAGGCATTTTTGTAGGGGGGTCCAAAAGTGGTGAAATTTCATTTTACTAACTAGATACTAAGAAACAGTTCCTATTAAAAATTTAATAGGAAAATATCGCATTTAAGATTCCAGGGGTGCCTTTGCTCCTCTTACGACGTCCATATGTTTATGTTTTTGCTATTGTCACGCAGGTTGCATAATGCGCGTGTTTGTGGGGCATTAACCATCATTGCGAAGTTCTAACTGTATTTTTGCTGATGGTTTGCACGTGACTGATAGTCTTGATTAGGACACCGCACCATGTTTCGTGGCATTGATGAAATACTTGCGGCCAGCAACCGAATGTTGCTTCGCTGTGTATTCATTAATTTCAGCGATCTCGTGAGGATGCACCTCTTGATCTGCCTAGTTTGGCGAAAACACTGCATCGGCAAGATTTACTTCCTATTTTTGATTTACAGTCATGTATTCGGCACCGAGACTGTGTCAAAAAAGCCGAGACCTGAACATTTACCCACATTTTTCTTAAAACTTTTGAATAAAGGGCTATCAACACTTTTGAGCTGTAATTTTGTCTAATTTCCGAGCATCTTGCCACCTTTTTCAGTTTTTCTCTCCTGAAGATACAGCAACAGGCAGTGAACTAGTTGAATCGCAGAAGCTTTACAATATCATATCGATGGAGCATTCGATGTCTCGACACCTGAGAAGTTCGAGACTCAGAGTCCCGAAACTCCATCTCTGTTGACGTTTTCAATGTTTTGCTGTGGGACTTCCACTTGGGCTGTTGTCCTGAGTTTTCGAACGGAAGCTTGCTATGAAAAGCAGATCTTTCATTTAGAAGCAAGTCTACTGGTGCGTCTTTCATTTAGAAGCAAGTTCTACTGGTGCGTAAAGTACTTTCCAGTCGTTGCGTTTACTGCTCTGTCTCCACACTGTTGTTTGCTGCAGGTACGTTTTTCTTCATACCAGAACAATC